>VFSW01001361.1_pt1 | contig 37293 bp, 35 predicted proteins | sample 5358111 | NCBI WGS metagenome assembly VFSW01 (sample SAMN11554181, study PRJNA540505) | mine drainage metagenome | isolation source: sediment from site ElyBrook_90M | place: USA: Ely Copper Mine, Vershire, VT | collected 2017 | reverse complement strand
CCGCGCCGCCCTCGCCCGCCAGTCCCAATGCGTCGAGCAGGCGCGGCGCCGGATCGACCGTCATCACGTCGACCCGCCGGCCCGCCAGCGCCGCGGCGAGCGCGAGCGCCGCGCTGATCGTCGTCTTGCCCACGCCGCCCGGCCCCAGGCACACGACGAGGCGCGCGTCGGCGAGGTAACGATAGCGCGCCGTGCTCATCGCGCACTCGTGTCCGCGCCCGCGCCGGCGCGGATACCCGCCGCGAGATAGCGGCCGAGCGCCGCCATCTCGCGGCGGCCCATCGCGGGCTCGCACAGCATCGGCAGCGTGCCCCCCGGTAGGCCTGCCGGCGGGGGGGGGGGGGTGGGGGGGCGGTGGGGGGCGGCGGCCCCCCCGCCCCCCCCCCCCCGCCGCCGTTGCGCAAGCGCGCGAGCGCCGCCGCGCCCGCGTCGCGCGCCTCGAGCGCCGCCATCTCGGCCGCGCCGAAGAGCGGCCGCGCGACCCCGTTGAGTATCGCGCCGATCACCGCGACGCCCAGCCGCTCGCGAAGCGTCCGCGCCGCCTCGAGCGCCTCCTTCAATGAAAGCTCGTGCGGCGTCACCGTCAGCATCACTCCGAACAGATTCGGGTCGCGGATGAAATTCTCCACGCCCGAGGCGATCCAGTTCAGCGTTCCCATCGGCGCCAGCTCGCGCACTCCCCCAGCCACCGACAGGAGTTCGATAGCGCCGCCCGTCGCCGGCGCATCGACCACCGCGCGGCGATCCTCCAGCGCCGCGCGCCCCGCTATCAATCGCATCCGTTCGAGCACCAGGAAGGCTTCCAGACCCGGCAGCGCCGCGGTCACATAACCGAACGTGCGGCTCGCGAGCATCCGGCGCGCGACCGCCTTTATCGGCACGATACGCTCGATAAACGCCTCGAGCTCCGCCTGCGGCCGAAGCCCCATCACCTCCAGGTTCTCGATTCCGTGGCTCTGAGACGGCGCTGATTCGGTCTCGGGCGGCCGGTTCGATTCAGCCGCTTCGGCCGAGATACCCAGCGCGCGCGCCGCCCGCATCCGCTGATCGAGGTCTACCAGCGTCGCGGGTCCGCGCTCCGCCAGCGCCAGCGCAAGCGCGGCGGCGGCCGTGCTCTTGCCCGATCCGCCCTTGCCCGTGACCAGTATCAACCGCGCCAGTTTCATGGTTTAGAATTCAACTGCGGCCGCGTGGGCGCGCCGCGCTCCGGATCCGAATGAAACCCAACGGCGAAAAACAATCGATCGACAGCATCCTGATCGCTATTGCGCCCAAACGGATCGCGCTCTTCAAAGCGATTATCGAATCCTACGACAACCTCGCAACGCTCAGGACCGAGGACCCGGAGCGCCATTATCTGCGGCTCTTTTTCGGCGCGGAGTCGCGCGGCGAAATCGAAGCACTCCTCGAATCGCTCGCCGCCGATTTTCTGATTCACCGTCTCGCCGGATAACTCCCGCCGCATTCATGCGCCGATTATCCGCACGTTGTAGTCCGCGCCTTCCCAGCGATTCCGGTCCTTCCAGAAAAACGTGAAGCGGATCGGCGACCGCTGCGCCGCGCCAATTTCGATATCCGCGTAATGCACTCCGATCGCCGTCGGCGACGAATCGGTGTCGCGCGGATGCGCCCATTCGTCATTGCTCCAATGCAGTCTGAATGCCTCCGCAACCTGGATTCGGAGCGTCACCGGCGGCGCGATTTCGCGCCCGCGCCGATTGAATTTCCACACCTCTATCCTGCGATGGGCCGGCGCACCCAGATAACGCTCCGCCACTTCCGGCAGATGGTCGAAGACCGCCCCATCCGCGATCGATCGCAAAAGCTTCAGGTATTCCGCGTGCGCCCACATCAGCGGCATCGCGGCCCCGGTCGGACCGCCAAACTTCAGCATCGAAGTCGGACTCTCGTGACTATCCCACACCTGCTCGGGCAACAGCCGCGTCGGCGTCGCGAACTTCTCCATCGCGCCGAGATATTGCACCGCGTCGCGCCCCGCCGCGAGTTCGTAATGGCCGCGCTCGCCGGTCAGCAGCGGCCACGGACGGCCGCGGCCCCATCCCATGAACGGACCGCCGTCGTCGCACTGGCCGTAACCGTCGTGCGGATACCGCCGCCAGCACGGACCGGCCGGAAACTCGGTCTTCAGCACGGCGTCGATTACCTGCAGCGAATCCTCCATCAGCGGATCGCCGGCCTTGCGGATTCCATAGCGCACCAGCTCGAGAAATCCCGCGTCGACGATCTCCGCCGCCGGGAACTCATAGCGCGCGCCCGGCGCCCGATTATGGATCACCACGATCCCGTGGTCGGGATTCTCGTCGGGCTCGACCAGGTTCGGATCGACCGGATTGATCCGGATGTAATGCCGATTGATTCCCGGCACCAGGACGCCCTGATTGGTCACCGTCCACTGCTCGACGTGCGACTCCAGAAAGTCGGCGTAGCCGAGCAGGCACTCCGCCGTCGCCGCATCGTCGCGTCCGCGCGCCATCGAGGCCGCGCATACCAGCGCCGCGATATTGCTCGCCAGCGTCGACGGCGAATAGCCGCTGTTCTCCTCCCATCGCTCCTGCGGCGTCGCCGGCCCGTGTTCGATCAGATAGCGCGCCGCCGCCATCACCATCGCATACGGATCGAAGGTGCTCTCCAGCGCGCCCGCGCGCGCCAGCCGCCATGCCAGCATGATCGGAAACGCGACCTCGTCGAGCTGAATCCCGCGCCAGTACGGCCGCCCGTCGATCCAGAAATTTTGCGGAAAGCCGCCGTCCTCCTGCTGCGAGCAGGCGAGATAAATCAGCGCGCGCACCGGAGTCGCCATGTCGCCGGCCGCCAGCAATCCAGTTGCGCTGTTGACCATGTCGCGGGTCCACACCAGATGGTATCCGCCCAAATCCTCGTCGCCCTTCGCCTCGCCCCACGGGATGCTCATCGAGGCGATTATCGCGCCGGGAAACCGCTTGTCCTCATGCGCCAGCAGCAGCTCGCGGCTCTTGCGATGCAGCTCGCCGCCGTCGCCCGACCATCGGTCCAGCGGATGGAACGTGCGGCAGGCGCGCTCCCATTGCTCGGCAAACCGTTCGGCATGGTGCGCAAACGGCACCCCGAGCGATTGAAACAGGCACGAGGTCGCGCGATGAAGGCTGTTGCCGAAGCCCAGTCCGAGCGTGAAATGATGATCCTGCGGCAGCGCAATCTCGCCGGTCAACGCGATATTGCCCGACGGCGCCGCGGCGAATTCCTGGGCGATCCTGAAATGCGACGCCAGTTGCTGCCATCCGTCCGTCGTCCCGACGTAGCCGCACGATCGCCGCACAAACGGCACACTGGCCCCCAGCGCCAGCCAGGTCGAAAACTTGTGCGCGGTGATGTACTCCCGCCCCTCGATTCGCGCGCCATTGCCGTTGTTGTCCCATCCGCCCACCTCCAGATGGGGTGCCAGCAGCACGTACAGATGAAGCTTGGCCAGAAACGCCGGCTCACCCTCGAGCCGCGTATCGACCAGCAGGCACGGCTGATGCGGGTCGGTGATCACGTCCATCACTATCCGATACCGGCCCTCGCGGTCGGCGTTGATCACCCGCACGCCCAGCCCCCGCCGATGGAGATATTCGACGCTGGTCTTCATGTGGCGATGAACATCATGGAAGAAGGTCTCGCCGTCGGTCACCAGGAACTGCAGATCGCGCACCTGCGGACGATCGATGGTCGGATAGTAAATCTCGCTGATTACGCCGCCCGAAAGCGTGAACCAGATCGCGCTCGAGGTCGAGTACGCGGTGCCCACCACGTCCTTGGCGCTATGCGTCCATCGCGGTTCGATTCCGGGGCCGCCATCGGCCTGCGGCAATTGCTCGATCGTCGGCATGGGTTCCTCGTTATGTCGAAGCTTGCGGGCGGCGCGCGCTCAAGTGAGCGGCTCCGCCGGCGGAGGTTGAACTGAATCGGCGGCGGGGCTTTGCACCGCGCCGTCCGCCGGTTCACGCACGCGAAAGAAATACGCCACCGCTACGCTCAGCGCGTAAAGCAGCAGCAACGGAATCGCCAGCAGGAACTGCGATACCATGTCAGGCGGCGTCAGCGCTGCTGAAACCACGAAAATCCCCAGTACCGCGTAACGGAAATAACGCAGCATCGAATGGTAATCGATCACGCCAACCCGGGTCAGAAAAAAGGCGAAGATCGGCATCTCGAAGGTTATCCCGAATGCCAGGATCAGCTTCGACGAGAACGCCAGGTACTCGCTGATCCGGATCGTCGGCGTCACGCCGATACTGGCATACTGGCCCAGGAAAAATGCGTAACCAACCTTGAATACCACCGCCCAGCAGAAGTAGCCGCCCAGGATGAAAAAGAGGCTCGCGAATATCACGAACGGCAGCGCCATCCGCCGCTCCGATTCGTAAAGCCCCGGCGCGATGAACTTCCAGATTTCGTGAAAGACCACCGGGCTCGCGAGAAACAGCCCCGCGAACAGCGCCACCTTTATCTTGGTAAAGAACGCCTCGCCGACTCCGGTCCCAATCAGCATCGCCTTGCCGTGCGAAACCTCGCGCAGCGGCATCGTCAACGCCAGGAAAATCCGATCGACGAAGAGGTACGCCACGGCGAACCCCGCCACCAGCGCGATCGCCGCCCGGATAAGCCTTACCCGCAGCTCCCGCAGATGGTCGAGGAACGCCATCCGCCCCTCATCACTGCGATTCGCGGCGCTCGCTACCCCGCTCGGCTCATGGTTGGCCACGGCGACGGATACGGACTATGGTTTGGGCATGGCTTCGCCCGGCGGTTTAACCGACGGCGCCGCCACTGCGCCTTGCGCAGATACCGGCGTTGCGGCCGGTGCCGCCGAAGCCGGGCCGGACTCGGGGCTGGAAATGATGCGCTTCATATGGGATTCGGCGTCGAGCGCGCTCGAGACCTCGCGCAGCACCGTGTTGCTCGCGAGCCTCAGTTCCCGCAGCGCCTTGCCCGCCGTGCGTATCACCCCGGGCAGCTGGTCGGGCGGAATTACCACTACCGCGACGAGCGCCAGAATAAGAATTTCAAAAATTCCCACGTAACTTATCGGCTAGCCGGCTTTGAACTATCGAATCGCAGCGCGCATCGATCTAATGTGTCCAATCATCGCCGTCCCGCCTCAGGGTGTCAACGATGCTTAAGACCGCGATCGTCAGCGACCGCCGCTATCTGAAACACTTTCCCGGACGCCTCCATCCCGAACGCCCCGAGCGCGCCCAGGTCATGATCGAGATGGCCGAGCGCCTCGCCCGCCCGGACCTTATCGCGCTCAGTCCGCGCGAACCCACGCTGGACGAAATCACCCTCTGCCACGACCCCGAATACGTCGCGGCCATCGCCCGCAGCGCCTCCGTCCCACGCCTGGAGTTCGACGCCGACACCCGCACCTCGCCCGAGTCCTACGCGACCGCGATGCGCGCGGCGGGCGGCGTTCTGACCGCCACCGAAGCCGTCATCGATGGCGCCGCCGACAACGCCTTCGCGATCGTCCGCCCGCCCGGCCATCATGCGATGGCTGCCCGCGCGATGGGCTTCTGCTTCTTCAACAACGTCGCCCTCGCCGCGCGCTTTCTTATCGAGCGCCGCGGCCTCGAACGCATCCTCATAGTCGACTGGGACGTCCATCACGGCAACGGCACTCAGGACATCTTTTACGATTCGTCCCAGGTGCTCTACTTCTCGACCCATCAGTTTCCATTCTATCCGGGCACCGGCGCCGTCGATGAAATCGGCACCGGCGCGGGCGCTGGTTACACCGTCAACGCGCCGATGCATATCGGCCTTGGCGACGCCGAGTACCTCCGCATCTTCGACGATCTGCTGACCCCGGTGGTCGAGCAGTTTCGGCCCCAGTTCATCCTCGTCTCGGCCGGTTTCGACTCCCACAATCGCGATCCGCTGGGCGGGATGCGGCTGACCGAAGCCGGCTTCACCGCGATGACGCGCCGGGTCAAGCGGATGGCCGCGCAGTTCTGCGGCGGCCGAATCGTCGCCGCTCTCGAAGGCGGCTACGATCTTCTTGCGCTGGCCGAATCGGGCCGCGCCGTAATCGACGAGTTCGGACGCGAGGCCGACGAGCCGCTCCAGCCATTTCGAAGCGGCGACCGCGTCATCCCGACGATCGAACGCGCACGATACTTTCTTGCCCCCTACTGGCGCTTCTGACCGCGTGAATCCGCTACTCCTCTATTGGGTCGCGCGCCGCGCCCGCCTGGTCTCGCCCGATGGTGGCGCGGAGTTTCGTCTGTCGCGTATCCACACCGCCATCGGGACGGCGGCGGAAAATCATCTTAGGCTCGCCGATCCGACCGTCTCCCGCCGCCACGCCACGATCGAAAAGACTCCCACCCAGTGGCGCATCCGCGACGAAGGCTCGACCAACGGCACTTTCGTCAACGGCGTCCGCGTCGAAGGCTCGGCCGAAATCCACCGCGGCGACGAACTCCAGCTCGGCAAGGCGCGCTTCTATTTTCTCGGCCGCCGTGATCCTATCCCGGGCGTCAGCCCACGAATCTCGCGCGTCGGGCTGCGCCGCGGCCGCCATCCGGCGCGCATCCTGGCCGTGACCTCGCTCCTTTTCGTGGCCGCCTTTGCCGCCACGCGCTATTGGTTCGATCAGGATTCCGGATTGGAACCGGGCGCATCCGGCTCGAGTACGGCCGCCGCGCCGGGCGCCTTCGCAACGGTTGTGACCGCCGCTTCCGGATCGTCGCCGATACCACAGGTCCTTGCCGGGATATCGGCGCCGTCCGCCGCGACGCCCGCATCGACCCCCGACGCCGGACCGCCGCCCGAATGGCTCAAGCGCGTCAACGATTATCGTGCGATGGTCAAGCTCGCGCCCGTCGCCGACGATCCCACGCTCAGCGCTGGCGAACTCGCGCACGTCAACTATCTGCTCCGCAACTACGGCGCCTCGATTCGCAACGGTATCGGCCTCGGCGCGGGCCTCCATACCGAAGATTCGAGCAAACCCGGATTCAGCCCGCAGGGGATGCGCGCCGCCTCCTCGAGCGATATCGACGAATGGCCCGGCCCACAGGCTCCCACGACCTCCGGATGGGCCGTCGACGACTGGATGACCGGCGCGTTCCATCGCTTGAACATCCTTAATCCCGCCTTGCATCGCGTTGCCTACGGCGAAAGTTGCGACAGTGGCTCATGCGCTGCCGCGCTCAACGTCCTGACCGACGCCGACTACGAGATGGTTGGGCTGGCTGCCCCCCTCGCGATGCCAATCGAGTTTCCGCCGCCCGGCTCGGTGACTCCGCTGGGACCGCTATGGGGCGAATGGCCCGATCCGCTCACCTCCTGCCCCGGTTACACCCCGCCCGTCGGACTGCCGATCACGCTCCAGATGGGTGCGATGGTTCAGGCGCAACTGGGCGCCTTCCAGTTGACTCGCGCCGGCTCCTCCGGTTCGGTCCAGGCCTGCGGCTTCGACGCCTCGACCTACTCGAACCCCGACGCGTTCAGCCAGAAACGCGGACGCGACGTTCTGCGCGACTTCGGCGCCGTCTCGATTATCCCGCGCGCGCCGCTCGACAAGGACGCGACCTATACCGTGTCGATTACGGTCGACGGCCATCCCTACCAGTGGTCATTCTCGACCTCGCCCTGACCGCGTCGCCCTCTTCTAATCACAGGAAGGGTTGTGCGACGCCGTCAAAAAAATAATAGTCGGAGAGTTAAGCGCTGATATCAGGCTGGCGGTCTAAAGGCCGGGGACCGCCTGCCTCAGCCGATTCGCATTTACGAAAGCCCGAGCCCTTTTGGAGGCCCAGCTATGAAAATGTCGATGTTTCATCTGATGCCGTATCGCGATCTGCCGGCCGACTTCGAGAAGCGCTACCAGTCGGTATGGGTCGATCCGCCCTTTTGGGAACTCGCCGATCCGAAAAAGGTCGGCCAGTATTACAACTGGACGCTTGACGAGCTGATCTACGCCGCCAAGGCCGGTATGGACGGCATCTGCGTCAACGAACATCATCAGAACGCCTACGGCTTCATGCCGAGTCCCAACCTGATGGGCTCCGTGCTCGCGCGCGCCACCAACGACCTCGAGGTCGCGATCGTTCAGATGGGCGCGACGCTGCCCACCACGATTCCGCCCATTCGTGTCGCCGAAGAGTATGGGATGCTCGACTGTATCAGCGGCGGACGGCTGGTCGCCGGGATGCCGCTCGGCACTCCGATGGACGCCAACCTCTGCTACGGCATCACCCCCGTCGAGCATCGCGAGCGTTACTACGAGGCCCACGATCTCATCATGAAGGCCTGGCAGTCGCGCGAAGTTTTCGCCTGGAACGGCAAGTACTTCCATCTCCCGATGGTCAATCTGTGGCCGCGTCCGATGCAGCAGCCGCATCCGCCGGTCTGGATTCCCGGCGCCGGCAGCCTCAGCACCTGGGACTTCACCGCCAAGCACAACCACTGCTACTGCTTCCTGAGCTACTACGGCAACAACCTCGGCAAGCGCGTGATGGACGGCTTCTGGGAATTCGTCGACAAGCAGGGGCTCGACGCAAACCCGTATCGCGCCGGCTTTCTGCAGCTCGTGGTGGTCGCCGAGAACGACGCCAAGGCCGAGAAGGAATACTACCCGCACATCCGCTACTTCTACGACAAGTGCCTGCACATCTTGAACGAGTATCAGATGGTGCCCGGCAACCAGGATTATCGCAGCCTCGCCAACAGCGTTAAGAACCTGCTGCCGATGCAGATGGACCTGCTCACCAAGGTCCCCAACTGGAAGTACAAGGATTTCGTCGATAACCAGTTCGTAATCGCCGGCAGCCCCTCGTCGGTCGTCGATCAGCTCAAGGCCGCGGTCAAGAAGCTTCGCGTCGGCAACCTGATGGTGCTGTTGCACATCGGCTCGATGCCGCATGAGCTGACGCTGAAGAATATCGACATGTTCGCCAAGGAAGTTAAGCCGCACCTGAGCGATATCTGGGACGACGAGTGGGATAACAAGTGGTGGCCGGAACGGCTCAAGTCGAAGAAGCCCGCGATGGCGGCCAAGGGCGCGACCCACGTCGAGCATCGCGCGGCGAAATAGTCAGCGCCCGCTCCGATAACGAATCAGTGAATCCGGCGCCGGCTATCCTGTCGGCGCCGGACTTTACCCAACTACGAATCGATCCAAAGAGCGAATCAGCATGGCCACAGTACAGGAACGTACCGTCAGCGTATGGGACAGCAAGATTAACGCGCGGGTGAAGGTCGCCGGCAGCGGACCCGCGATTGTCTTCCTCCACAGCGGCTTCGGCCCAATGTGGGGTGAATTCCACGACGCGCTCGCCCGCGACTTCACCGTCTACGCCCCCGACCATCCGGGCACCAGCGAAGGCAACCCCGAGGCGCTGGCCGCGCTCGATGACATGTGGGACCTGGTGCTTTTCTACGACGAGCTGTTCGACAAACTCGGCCTGGACAAGCCGGCAATCGCGGGCCATTCGTTCGGCGGGATGGTCGCGGCCGATATCGCGGCCAACTTTCCCAATCGCGTCGGCAAGCTCATCCTGATCGACTCGCTGGGACTTTGGCGCGACGATACGCCGGTCAGGAATTACCAGGTGATGCCGGCCGCGCAGCTAACGCCGATGCTGTTTGCCAACACGTCTCATCCGGCGATCGGCAAGTTTTTCGCCCAGCCCGACGACCCCGAATCGATCATCCGCGTCACCTGGGCGCTCGGATGCTCGAGTAAGTTCTCGTGGCCGCTGCCGGACAAGGGACTCAAGAAGCGTATCCATCGCATCACTGCGCCGACGCTTATCCTGTGGGGCAAGAATGACGGGCTGACGCCGCCCGTCTACGCCGATGAATTCGCCAAGCGAATCTCCGGTTCGAAGGTCGAGATGGACGATAAGGCGGCGCACATGCTCCCGGTCGAGCAGCCCGCAACAACCGCCCGGCTGATCTCCGCCTTCGCCAAGGCCTGAACGCGCGGCCGTTCGAAATTCACGGATTACCCCGCGATGTCATCAATCGCAAGGGCGGAGAATCGTTTGCCGCTCAAGCTCGGCCTCTTCATGCCGAACTGCAGCAACGCATATTCGATAAGCACGCGCAAAAAAGATCCCGACGACTGGACTTACGAATCGAACCTGAAGATCGCCCTGCGCGCCGAGGAGCTGGGCTTCGAGCTGTTGTTTCCGGTCTCGAAATGGCGCGGCTACGGCGGGGTCACCAACTATCTCGGCACCTCGCTCGAAACGATGACGTGGGCGTCGGCGTTGCTGGCGCGCACCTCGCGCATCCAGGTTTTTTCGACCGTTCACGTGCCGATGTTTCATCCGGTCGTGACCGCCAAGATGGGCGTGACGCTCGACCATCTGAGCCGCGGCCGCTGGGGTTTGAACGTCGTCAGCGGATGGAGCGAGCGCGAGTTCGGGATGATGGGGATCGAGGTGATCCCGCACGCCGAACGATATCGGCGCACGGCCGCCTATATCGAGATTCTCAAGGGACTATGGACGAGCGAGTCCGGCACTTTCTCGTACGACTCGCCCTGGTATCGCATCACCGACGGCGAAGTGCTGCCGATGCCGGTACAACGGCCCCATCCAGTGATCGCGAACGCGGGTAATTCCGAAGACGCTCGCGAGATGACCGCGCGGCTTTGCGATTGGGCCTTCATGGCAAGCTCGTTCGAAGGGGCCGCCGATCTGAGCGCCGACTTCAAACGGCGCGCCGCCCGCTATCATCGGACCGTCCGATGCGCCGTTTATCCCTACGTGCTCTGGCGCGAGACCGAAGCCGAGGCCGAGGCCGAACGCGGCCGCATCGTCGCGGCGATGGATCGGGTCGCGACGGAGAACTGGGCGCGCGGGCTATCGGGCCAGAGCGAATCGTTCGACGCGTCGCAGTTCCCGCTCGAAGCGTTCGCGTTTGGCGGCGGAGCTTTGCCGGTTCTGGGCAACGCCGAGGGCGTGATCCTCAAGATCAAGCAACTCTACGACAGCGGCATCGACGCCATCCTGATGGTGCTCGAATCCTACTACGACGATCTGGCGCGCTTCGAGCGCGACATCATGCCCGGCCTGCGCGATTTGAAGGTCATCGCCTGATTTCCGTTGTCCGGGCCTCGACTCGAAACCGGACCGGTACTTTGCGTTTGCAACCATCGAATGCCGATGCGAGCCTGATTCACGGTTCGAGAGGAGGTCTTCGGGGAAAACATGAGCGCAATTTATGGCGATCAGCATCGGACGCTACAGCAGACGTTCGATACCTCGCGGCTGGCGGATCGGATCGAGGGAGCCATCGTGCGGCCGGATATTCCGCACGACCACAAGGCCTTTATCGAAAGCCGCGATATGTTCTTCCTCGCCTCGGTCGATCATCGCGGCTTCCCAACCTGCTCTTACAAAGGCGGCGCTCCCGGCTTTGTCCGGGTGGTCGATCCGCAAACACTCGCGTTCCCGAGTTACAACGGCAACGGGATGTTCCTCTCGATGGGGAATATCCTGACCAGCCACAAAGTTGGCATGCTGTTTATCGATTTCGAGACGCCCCATCGGGTGCGGGTGCATGGCGTCGCGACTATCGATCAGAAGGATCCGCTGCTTGCGGACTTTCCCGGTGCCGAGTTGATCGTGCGCGTCGCAGTCACGGAGATTTTTATCAATTGCCCGCGATATGTGCATAAGTACCAGCGCGTCCAGACCTCGAAATATGCTCCGCAGGCGGGTTGCGAGGCTCCGCCGCCGCCACAGTGGAAGCGTATCGATGCGATGCAGGACGTGCTGCCCGAGCGTGAGAAAGACGTCGCGGAAAAAATGGGCGGAACTATCACCTTCCAGGAATACGAGGAGTTGGTGACCAAGGGCAACGGGTGATCGCCGATGGGTCCGCAGCGCGAGCGCATCCGCGTCGCCGGCGACATCATGCCCGGCCTGCGCGATTTGAAAGTGATCGCCTGATTAGCGACCGCAGCAGGCTCGACTCCCTCGCCGCGAGGAGAAAAGAACTTCCTCGCCAACAACTATTGCGCGCGAGGTTGAACCTCTTGCTCAATCTGTTCTTCCAGCTCTGCTCTCTTGTTTTCCAGATCATAGTGGCTTTGCAAATTGACCCAGAACTCCGGACTCGTCCCAAAGAACCGCGCCAACCTTAGCGCAGTATCGGAACTGATGGCACGTTCTCCTTCAACGATCGCGTAAATCCGATTACTCGGCACACGCAAGGCCAACGCAAGCGCGTTGATGCTCATGCCTATTGGCTTCAGAAACTCTTCGTTCAGAATCTCGCCGGGATGAGCCAACGGAATCTGTCGCCTGTTTGGAGCCATATATAACTCCTGGAAATATAATATCGCTAATCATAATGATTAGTGATCTCGACCTCCCACGCATCGGGTTGGGTCCATTTAAAGCAAATTCGCCATTGACCGTTAATTCTGATGCTATGTTGCCCTTGTCTGGCTCCATGCAAAGCCTCCAGCCTATTGCCTGGGATGGAGGCCAAGTCATTCAGGCTACTGGCTGCGTTGAGGGCTTGCAGCTTGCGTATCGCGACCCTCTCAAAGCTTTGAAAGCGGGGGATTGAAGTTCCGCCCCAGAATGCTTGCGTATCCAGGCTGCGGAAGCTCTTAATCACCCTGTTTTATCGTACCGCGTAGTACGCGATGGATCAACTCCCCGATTCTGGACCTGCCATGTCCCGGCCATCATGTCCGAAGGGATATTTTGCCCTAATCCGGACAGCACCGACCTGCGGATGCGGGTTTCGTCCGAACTTGGTTGTCGCTATGATGCCTCGGAATCGCTGACGCCCGGCGCGCCCTCTTGCCCAATTGGCCGCTGATATTGCTACTCTGGGGCGATTCTCCGGAGGGACGGAATGATGCGACGGTTGATAGGCGCGGCATGCGCGGCGCTTCTACTTTTAATCGCGGCCGGCTCGAACGCCCGGGCCGCAACAATGGATGGACTACCAGTGCGAAACACCGGCCATTACGCAATTTTAGACACCGACAAGGGCAATATCGTCGTCGAGCTTTATCCGGCGGTCGCGCCCAAAACGGTCGAAAACTTCGAGACCCTGGTGAAGAAGGGCTTCTATAACGGCCTGACTTTTCATCGCGTCGAACCCGGCTTCGTGATCCAGGGCGGCGACCCGAATGGCAACGGCAGCGGCGGGCCCGGATACGACATTCCAGCCGAACTGAGCCCGGTCGAAAAGCATCTGCGCGGCACGCTCGCGATGGCGCGCCTTGGCGATCAGGTGAATCCGGAGCGCAGGTCGAGCGGAAGCCAGTTCTATATCTGTCTCGAGCCGGCGCCGTTTCTCGACGGCCAGTACACGATCTTCGGCGGCGTTATAGAAGGGATGAGCGTGGTCGACCAGATTCGCAAGGGCGACCATATCAAGAAAGTAACCCTGGCGAGCGCGCCACCCAAGTAGACCGATGAGCGAAAGCCGAAGCGGGCATCCCGAGATGCCCCACTTCACCGTCGACCTGCATCTCCATACCAACCGCGGGAGTGCAGACTCGAATCTCTCGCCCGCCGACCTGGTCGCGCGCGCCCGCACGATCAAGATCGGCGCGGTCTGTATCACCGAGCACGACTCGATGTGGGATATCCGCGAGATGGCGGCGCTCGACGGCGGCTCCGGCGTCACCTTTCTGCGCGGGATGGAAGTGACGACCGACATGGGCCATATCGGCGTCTTCGGCCTCGACAGCTACCAGGGCGGAATCTACAAGCTGAGCGAGTTGCGCAAGCTGGCCGATCGCACCGGCGCGGTCCTGATCGCCAACCATCCGTTCCGCTACAAGCTCGACGCCCGCTTCTCGTTCATGAACGCCGACCACGAGCCGATCGATCCGAGCCGTCCCGAGCGCGCGGCCAAGCTCGAGATTTTCCGCATGGCCGACGCGGTCGAGGTCCTCAACGGCGCGTGCTCCGAAGAGGAAAATCAATTCGCGCTCAAGGTGGCGCGTCATCTGGGACTGGCCGAAGTCGCGGGCTCGGACTCCCATTCGGCGAACTCCGTGGGATGCGTCACGACGCTGCTCACCGAGGCGGTCCGCAACGAGCGCGAGCTTATCGCGGCGATTCGTGAGCGGCGATGCCGCGCCGGCCGCGGATTGCCGCAAGGCAACGTAACTCCGTTCGATCTCGCCCTCGACGCCTGACCTTCGTCCGAGCAGGCGGGTGAAATTATCCGCCGCCGTTAAGCGTATTCCTGAAAGAGTGCGTGAACAGCCTGATTGTCGGGCGCCCGCTTGCTGGGATAAACTTGACCTTAGTTCACTACCATGGCAATTAACCGCGACCGCCTCGCCCTAGTCGAGGATATCTCTGTCATCGCAGGCGAAGCCTCGGGCGACCTGCGGGGAACGCTCGACCGCGTGGCCGAAGCGATCGCGTCGGGCATGGAGGTCGAGGTCTGCTCGCTCTACCTGTTCGATCCGCAGCGCGAACGGCTGGTCCTGCGCTCGACCGTCGGCCTTGACCGGGACTCAGTCGGCAAGGTCTCGATGCGCGTCAACGAGGGGCTGGTCGGACTCGTTATTGAAAGCGGGCAGCCGGTGATGGCCGCCGACGCGATCAGCCATCCGCGGTACAAGTACTTTCCCGAGACTGGCGAGGAGCGCTATCACGCTTTCCTGGGCGTGCCGGTGCTCGACGCGCGCCACAAGCCGGTCGGCGTGTTGGTGGTGCAGACGCTTCGCAGCCGCAAGTTTGCGCAGGGCGAAACGCGGTTGCTCAAGACGGCGGCAAACCAGGTCGCCCAGATTCTCTCGCACTTCAGATTGCGCGAGACCCTGGCCACCAAGGAAAAGGAGCGCGACGAGTATCGCCGGCGCATGATCGAAGCGAATCGCCAGCTCAAGGGCTACGAGAAGGTTGGCGGCGAGACCCGCGTCGCGGCGCCGGTTAAGGTGCGCCGTCCGCGGCTGGTCGGTCTGGCCGCCGCGCCCGGCTTCGCGCGCGGGGTCGCGCATGTGGTCGGCACGTTTCTCAGCACTATCGATCGCAACCTGCGCTCCTCCGACCTCAAGGGCGAGCTCAAGCGGCTCGAAGAGGCTGCGGCACGCTCGCGCAATGAACTAGGCGCGGTCAAGAGCCGGATGGCGACGCTGATGGCCGAGTCCGAACTCAAAATCTTCGACGCCCATCGGATGATCCTCGACGACGAGGAGTTCCTGGGCCCGATGCGCGACGCCATTCAGACCGGGTTCGCCGCCGAGAGCGCGCTCTTTCGCGTAATCGACGATCTGACGGCCAAGATGCTTGCGGTCGCCGACGGATACTTGCGCGAGCGCGCGGTGGACTTTCGCGACGTCGGCCATCGGCTGCTGCGCAACCTGCGCCAGTAAGAGGGTAAGAGCACGTTTTCCAAGCCCACCTTCTTGGTCGCCGAGGAGCTGACCCTCTCACAGCTCACGCTGGTCTCGCACGACAATCTAGCCGGGATAGCGCTTCAGTCGGGCGGCGTGACCTCGCATGCGGCGCTGCTGGCGCGCGCCTTCGAAATTCCGACCGTGGTCGGCGTCGAGCAGCTTATGGAATCGGTCGCCGAGGGCGACAGCCTCGTGCTCGATGGCAATTCTGGAATCATCTACGTCAATCCCTCGGCCGAGGTCGAGCGCGAATACCAGGTGCTGCACAAGCGCTACGACGCCTTCCGGCGCGATCTGATCACGCACGACGAGGAGCCTACCGCGACCCGCGACGGCACGCGCGTCCAGATTCTGGCCAATATCGCGCTCTACCACGACGTGCCGCTCGCCCAGCGCTACGGCGCCGAGGGAATCGGCCTGCTGCGCTCCGAGTTTTCGTTTCTGACTTTCGAGGACTTTCCCGACGAAAACCAGCAGATCGCGCTTTACAAGCGGATTCTGGACGCGGTAGGCGAGCGGCCCGTGACGATTCGCACGCTCGATATCGGCGCCGACAAGTATCCGCCTTACATGCGCGTCCCGCGCGAGGACAATCCGTTCCTCGGATGGCGTTCGATCCGGATTTCCCTTGAAATGCCCAGCCTCTTCAAGGTCCAGCTAAGGGCTATCCTGCGCGCCGCCGCGCGCCACGACGTGCGAATCCTGTTTCCAATGATCTCTTCGCTCGAGGAGCTGCGCCAGGCGCGCGAGCTGCTCACCGAGGCTCAGGACGAACTCTATCGCGAGGGCCTCGAGCACAATCCCAATATCAAGGTCGGAATCATGGTCGAGGTCCCCTCGGCCGTCTGGCTGGCGCCGCGACTGGTGCGCGAGGTCGACTTTTTTTCGATCGGCACCAACGACCTGATTCAGTATCTGTTGGCGGCCGATCGCAACAACCCCCGCGTCGCCCATCTGTACGAGGCGCTCCATCCGGCGGTTCTGGCGGCAATCGCCGAGGTTATTGGCGTCGCGCGGGCGGCCGGCCGCGAGGTATGCATCTGCGGCGAGATGGCGAGCGACCCGCTGGCGACCCTGCTGCTGGTCGGAATGGGCTTTGACCAGTTGAGCCTGAGCCCGCTGTTCATCCCGGTTATCCGCAAGATCGTGCGCCAGACCGATGATCGCACCGCCCGGCTGATCGCGCATGACACGCTGGAAATGACCAGCGTACAGGAGATTAAGGGTTACTTAATTGAACGATATCGCGACCTTGGACTAATCAAACTGGTCGAGATGTTCCGCTAGGGAACCCGGCCAGGATCGGATGGACACGCACGAATTGTTGACTTTCCGGGTCGCGATTAGTTAACTCTGACCGTTCGGTTAGAGCATAGCGCCCCGCTTGGCTACCGGGCTTTCATAGGGCGGGAAGAGGGATTAATGATTTTGCTTTTGGTTTGTTTTGTCTCGATCATCGGTATCGCCGCTCTGTGCGGATACCTGGTGCTTGGACGTAACCGCTACGGCGGCAATCGTCCAACTGGCCTTCCACAGATACCTGCCAGCTCGAGCGCGCTCGAACGGGCGGCGCTGAGGCCCGAACCGTGCAGAATGGTCCGCGTCTACTTCATCAAGCCCTCGCGCTATGACGAAGAGGGCTACGTCCAGGTCTATCGCTATGGCGTCCAGCCCAATAACACTCTGACGGTGCTGGTGGCGCTGAATGACACCTTCAATCGGCGTCACGCAGCGGAGCGCAACGTCCATCTGGAAACGATCATATGGGACGAGACCTGCGACGGCGTAATCTCGCCCGAGGTGATCACCGCGATCAAGGACAAGGCGCGCGAGGACGGAGTCGAGTTGCTGGTGGGGATGGCTGGCGTCCAGTCGAATCAGTACCCGCGCGGGCGCGATATCGCGCTCCAGTTCGTCGCCCAGAACATCAAGACGATGATGGGCGGGTTTCATGTCAGCGGCTATCCGGACTCGTGCAAGTTCCTCAACGAGTGCGGGGTCACGACCGTGGTAGGCGAAGCCGAAAATCTATGGGGCGAAATAGTCGAGGACTTTCTGCGCGGAGAGCTCCAGCCCAATTACTCGGTTCGCGAGGGTATCCGCGCCAAGACCGGCAAGGAAGACATCCTGGTTCCGATCATCACCGACGCGCAGCTTCCGGTCCTCGATGATCGTTACCTGACGCGGTTCTTCAACGACAACATGACGACGATCGACACGTCGCGCGGATGCCCGTTCACGTGCTCGTACTGCAGCGTGAAGAACGTGATGGGCCGCACGATGCGCTCGCGCGAGCCCGAGGCGGTTGTCAGCTGGGTGCGCGACGCCGCGCGCAACCATGGCATCGAATCGCTCTTCCTGGTCGATGACGACTTCTTCCGCAGCCCGCGATGGGAAGAGATTCTGATCGGCCTGATCGAGGTCAAGAAGGAATATCCGAAGCTCGCCTTCATGATGCAGGTCGACGTCGACGCGTCGTGCTACGCCAACGTGGCCGAGGGCGAGACCGAAGGCGCGAAGCATCGCAGGAGCCGGCGCTTCACCGAGTTGGCGGCACGCGCGGGATGCTACCAGGCGTTCGTGGGAATTGAGTCGCTCAATCCCGACAACCTGAACTTTGCGACCAAGTATCAGAATACCGACGACCGCAAGCATCACATGAAGATCGACGAGGCGCGGGCGCGCGTCCTCGAGAAGTATCGCCGCGTAGTCGACAACTGGCATCGCGTCGGCATCTCGGTGCACGCGGGCTACATGCTGGGCTTTCCCTTCGACGGCCCGGATTGCGGCCGCGTCGCCGCGGAGACCCTCAAGCGGCTCGGTTTCGACATCGTATCCTTCTTCATCATGACGCCGCTGCCGGGCACCGAAGACCAGGTGCGCTACGTCAAAGAGGGACAGATCGCGGATTGGGACTTCAACAACCTCGACTCGCAGCACGTAACGCTGAAGCATGACAAGCTCGACCACAGCGCGTGGATGCGCGCGTATCGCGACGCATTCATAGGCTTTTATTCGATCGGCAGCCTGCTCCACACGATCTTCACCGTCTCGGGCGGACGCGGACTAAACATCGGTGCGCGCACCAACTCGATGCGTCAGTTCATCTACTACTTCTTCAGCTATCGGCAGGGGCGCCATCCGATGGTCGGCGGCATCTGGCAGATTCGCCGGCGTGACGTGCGCCGTGCGGTGGTGACCGACGACGAAGCGCGCCGCCATTACCTGGGCGGCCGGCGCTTCGACGCGATCCTGCGCGGCACAGGCGGCGATTTCGCAGCGGCGCCCGCGTAGGCTTCGGTCAACATCAGTACCGTGCAAACCGCGTCGGCCTTGCGATGGCATAGCCGGCGCGGCATGGTCTCACGATGATCCTGCGGATTGTGTTCTTCATGCTGATGGTCGCGATAATCGCCATCGGCATCGCGATAATCCAAAATGGAGTTCCGATCGCCAATACGACGCCTGGTCTTGCGGCGCGGATGCGCCGGTTCATGACCGTCGATTGGGCGGCGACCAGCACCGACGGCGACGGGCTGGCACAATGCGCGAGCATGGACGAGCTGGCCGCGCGCAAGCCGATAGTGCCCGAGCCGCACGTCGTGATGGCAGTCGCAAGGCCGCGCATAATCCACCATCGCAGGCACAGGCGCCACAGCCGCAGAATGGCGGCCGTTTCGACGCCCATACCCTCGCCTGTCGCGACGCTTGCGCCCTCGCCCGCGGCGCCCGCGGCCACCGGCACGCCAGCGGCCAATGGCAGCGGCGCGCCGGTTGAGGCCGACAACTATCCTGAACTGGTGCGTCATTCGTATCCCGGCATTCCTCCGGAACAGTTGTTCCAGATGGCCGCGGCGACCGCGGTCTCGATTCCTCAATGGACGGTCGAGGCGGTCAATCCCGGGGACATGACGATCAACGCGGTCTACCACACGCGGCTGCTGCCCTTGAAGAATGATATCCGGATTGTCGTGACGGGCCTGAGTGAAGTCGACGTATGCTCGGAGTCGCGCGTCGGCGAGCCGGGCGTGAATTCGGTGGCAAGCCTTTTCCCCGGCGATCTCGGCGCCAATATCGGGCATATTCAGCAATTTTACGTGGCGCTGGCGCCGATGGTGGCACAGGTTTACAAACTGCGGGAAGAGGGGTTCGAAAAGCGGCTGGGCGCCACTACGGCCGCGCCATAGACTCGTTCGGAGCGTTGAAAATCCCCGCGTGCATGCGACGTTAACTTCGACCCGGCGGGACAGGCGCTTGACGCGGCAGCCCTTCACACCGGATTATCCTGATGGAGCTTTGGGATGCTTCGCGAAGAACAGATCGAGGCGCTGGCAAATCATCTCGTGCATGGGCTAATCGCGCGCGGATCGCTCAAGCCCAAGGCTGACGAGAAAGACCTGGTGGCGTGCGTGATCGAGATGATGTCGGCCCATTTCGAAGCCGAGTCGCGGATCGATGACGAGGCGGATAGGATGGCGGCCGAACAGGCGCGGCTCAATCCGAGCGTCGACGTGACGCGCCTGCGCACGATGATCAAGCAGCGCCTGGCCGAAAAAAAAGGTCTAACAATCTAGCCTCAGCCATCGCCGGCCGGACTCGCGCATTCTTGGCCAAGTAGCGCCCTGTTGGAAGTCGCCCACGTCCGCGGCGCCGTTGTCGTTGTGAGTCAGGCCGCTCGCGAAGCCCGGGCGTCTCTTTCGGCTTAGGTCCCTTAGCAGGCTGTTGAGCAAGTGGCTTGATTAGTCAGTTTCGATTGCCAGGGTGCTGATAGTAGGTGACTCAGTCGCCGGGTTCGGCGGTTTTCGCCGGCCGGCCGGATGGGTATTCGCGACGCATCTCTCCTTGTCAGAGCCGAATTGCTATTCTCTAATTACCCGAAAGCAGTACTACTCCGACGCACGATATGCCAACCTGATATTTTGACCGGTGAGTTAGCACGGTTGAGAACACTTGCTAAAGTAACGGCCGGAATGTTCGCTTCGGCCTTGAGAAGCTTTAAGCATGGTGAACATCGGCCCGAAGCTCGCGCTGGCGCCTGAAGATCGAAAACTGACGCGCTCCATGATGAGCGGCGCGGTGCGATACGTTGTGTTGCTGGCGCTGGCGCTCGCGATTGCGGGACGCGCGACATCCGGGTCCGCGCAGGCGATGGCGCCGGTGGCGCCGGGCGTGCGCTATTTCATGCCCGACGCGGCGGCCTCGAAGCTCGTGACGGTTACCGTCTCGGGACGCGCAGCGCTTTCGATGACGGCGTGGGTCTTCACGTTCCATCGCGAGGGGCTTTACGACTTCCGATGCGCCGTGCATCAGCCGGAAATGAGCGGGCAGATTCTGGTGCTGCCGCCAGCGAGGCGCCGCTAGCGTTTGGCGCTTCGAGGCTGGATCGACTAGCGTCGCAAATCGACGGAATACCGAGCGCGCATCGCATTGATGCGGCGCGCAGCCTGGCGAACGGCTCGATTGCCGGAGGTGAACCCTATGATCCCGATGCTATCGATAGAAGATGCGCGCAAAGCTGGCACGGAGGCGGGCATCAATGAGGAAATGGCGACCCTGAACGCATTTCGCGCGCTGATGAACAGTCCGGCGGCCGCCGGCGCCGCGGCCGGATTGCTGCGCACGCTGATGTATCGCAACAAGCTCGACGCGCGGCTGCGCGAGCTGATCATCCTGCGCACCGGATGGCGCACGCGCTCGGAGTACGAATTTTGCCAGCACGCCGGAGTGTCGCGCCGGCTTGGGATGAGCGACGAAGAGATACTGGGCGTGCGTGATCCGGACGCGTGCAAGGTTTACAGCGAGATCGATCGCGCGGTAATCCGGATGGCCGACGAGCTGCACGAGCGCGCCGAGATAACGCCGGCGACATGGGCCGTGCTCGAAAAGAAGTTCCCGCCGGGTGAACTGGTCGAGCTGGTGCTGGTCAGCGGCTTCTGGCGGATGATGGCGGGTTTCCTCAAAACATCGGGCATCCCGATAGACCCGGTAGACCCATCGTTCGCCGGATGGCCCGAGGGCCGAAAGCCCGCCTGAGCGCGCAGCATCGCGCGGCGGTTACCGGAAATCACGGCGCAGAACTCGCGCGCGGCGCTCGCTCGGGATGGCGCCCAAATCCTCGCGATTAGAAATCACCAACGCTCACGCGGCGTCGGGCTGGCGCTCGGGACGTGCGGCGTCGAAGGCGTCGAGCGCAAGGCATGCCTCGTTGATCCTGCGGATGTTGGGAAACGGCACGAGGTCGACGCGGGCGCGCACGGCGTTGTAGACCTGCGGGACCAGGAAAATGTCGGCCAGTGTTGGCGAGTCGCCGTGACAGAAGCGCGATGTGGTCTGCGCCCGCGCTAGCATCGCCTCGACCGCCTGAAATCCGGCCGTCATCCAGTTGCGATTCCATGCGGCGAGCTGCTCGTCACCGGCGCTGAAGTTCTTCGCGAGATAAGCCTGCACGCGGCGATTATTCAGCGGATGAATTTCGCAGGCGACCGCCAGCGCAAGCGCGCGCACATGGGCGCGCCCGACCGGATCGTGCGGCAAAAGCATCGGGTCCGGATGGCGTTCGTCGAGATACTCGCAGATGGCCATCGATTGTGAAATCAACTGTCCGCCGTCTTCGAGTACGGGCACAAGGCCCTGCGGGTTGATCGCGAGATAGTGCGGCGCGCTCGCTTCGTGGCGCATCAGATTGACTGACACCCGCTCGCAGCGAATTCCCTTTAAATTGAGCGCGATCCGCACGCGGTAAGTGGCAGATGAGCGAAAAAATCCGTAGAGCTTCATCGAGGTACCTCCAGGCTCGTGATGGCGGTCGGGAAGTATAGCGCCGCGCCGCCGAGGAGGCTAAGGCGAACGCATCAGCGCCGACGGATCGAGCGAGCCGCGTTCGAGCCAGATGAGGCGTCCGTCGGCAGGATCGCGATCGCCGAGCCATCGCGCAACCATCGCCATCGGTTCGAGTTCGTCGCGAGCGACGGGCCGCGCGCGATAACGCTCATAGTTGGACGCGACGAATTCCGCGATCGCGCGCGCCGCCTCGGATGAATCGAGCGGGCGCGAGAGCGCGAGCCGCCCGCTCAGAACAACGTGGGCAAGACGCGCGTCTTCGGCGCCGACGATAATCACCAGGTTGTTCTCGAGCACGACGCGACTCAGACGCTCGACTCGCGCGGCGAGAATCGCCAGCGCTTCGAGGTCGCGATGACGCCGGTTGGCCTCCTCGAAGCGCATCGCGGCGGCCGCCTGATCACGCGCGCGCACCAGATCGCCCATCAGCGGGCCGCTGCGTCCGCGCAGGAACTCGATCGCGCGGCGGACACGCGGGGCGTAGTCATCCTCATCGACGGTGAGATTACAGGGCATCGCGCAGTGGCCGATCTGGCCATAGATACAGGGCGCGAAATCGGCGTCGGGACGAAGGTGTCCCGCGCAGGTGCGAAGTCCGAGCAGGCGCGCCAGCGCACGGAGCGCACGGACCGGCCCGCGCCGCCCGGTGAATGGCCCAAGCTGCATCAGGCCGCGCCGCGCACTGAGTTTGGTCGTAACGACAAGCCGGGGAAACGGATCGGCCATGTCGAGCTTGACGAAGTAGGCGCGCGCCGCCTCTTTCAGCATCCGGTTGTACGGCGGCTTGAGTTCGCGGATCAGCCGCGCCTCCTCGAGCGCCGCATCGAGGGCGGAAGGCGCGAGCCGGGTTTCAATCCGATGGACGTGGCTCACCAGATCGGCGGTCTTGGCGTCGAGATTCACGCCGCCGTTGAAATAGGAACGGAGACGCTCCTTCAGATTACGCGCCTTGCCGATATAGAGCAGTTCGTCGCGTTCGTTGCGCATCAGGTAGACGCCGGGGCCGCGCGGCATCGCAGCGATAACCTCGGGCGGCACGTGGCGCTCGATCCGGCGGCCGGCCGTGCCGCGGCTCAGCAGGTCGATAAGGCGATCGACGCGACTGATTCCCATATTCGCGGCGATGCCAAGAAAGATCGAGAAAATCTCAGCCGCCATCCGCGCGTCACCCAGTCCGCGATGGCGTCCCTCGGTCGAGAGGCCGAAATGATCGGCGAGCGCGTCGAGCCGGCGGCGCTTGAGCGACGGCACGAAGCGGCGCGACATCCGAAGCGTACACAGCACGGGATTGCGCAGGCCAATTCCGAAGAGACGGCGGAACTCGAAATCGAGAAACGAGAAATCGAATTGTGCGTTGTGCGCGACCATCACGGCGCCGCCAAGGAAGTCGCGAAACGCAGGCAGCGCCTGATCGATCGGCGGCGCGCCGGCGACCATATCGTTGGTGATCGAAGTGAGGCGCGTGATAAACGGCGGGACCGGAATTCGCGGCCGTACCAGAGTCTGAAACGAATCGACCAGACGCTCGCCCTCCATCCGCCACGCGCCGATCTCGATAATCGCGCCGGGACCGGGACGCCCGCCGGTCGTCTCGAGATCGACTACGACATAGCGGCCCTGGTCGAGCGGCACGCGCAGCGGCGCACTGGCGCGGATCGACCAGATCGCGGTCGCGGGCTCGAAGACGAAATTAGGGTCGGTGGCGAGCAGCCCTGCGATTAGGCGGCCGGGCAATTCCGGATCGGAGCGCACGCCGCGGAAAAGCAGGCCTGCCAGCTCGGAGGCGTCGGCACCGCCGGGACGATCCTGTAGAAAGGCATAGAGTTTTTCGCGGGCGGTCGCCGCGCTTCGAGTTGAGGATAGTTCGTCCACTGTCTCAGAAATCGCCGATTTCGACTAAGCTTCGCTTTTACCAGACGCGAGGACCGCTGAAAAGCATGGCTGACGGCGCAACAGGCGTAGCTCACGCGACCGGCATACGTCGCGACCAGGAGGAAAGCATCGTGACTTATTGCGATATCGCCCCGGAGCATCCGATTCACGGCCCGTATCACGACCTCGAGTACGGATTCCCGACCCGGTCGGAGACGGCGCTATTCGAGCGGTTGGTGCTCGAGATCAACCAGGCGGGGCTTTCGTGGCTGACGATTCTGAAGAAGCGCGAGGCCTTTCGAGCGGCCTTCGATGGATTCGAGGTTGATCGGGTCGCTGCGTACGCGGCGCGCGAGCGCCAGCGATTGATCGGCGACGCCGGAATCGTGCGCAACCGGCTCAAGATCGAGGCCGCGATCGAAAACGCCAGGCGCATAGCCGCGATACGTGCGAGCCACGGATCATTTGCGGAATGGCTCGACGCGAATCATCCGATGGAAAAATCCGAATGGGTGAAGCTTTTCAAGCGGACGTTCGTTTTCACGGGCGGCGAAATCACCGGCGAATTCCTGGTGAGCACGGGCTATCTCGGCGGTGCGCACGATCCTCAATGTCCGGTGGCGAAAAAAATCGCGCGGCTCAAACCGCCCTGGATGCGCGCGCGGCGTGCGTGATCACTCTGCGCGCCAGCCCTCGCGGAGCGCCGTCACGATCATGCGCTTGCCGAAAAGCATCGCGGGAGAAAAGACGTGGCGCTGGATTTCGCGGGTCAGTTCGGAGGACGGAATGGCGCGCTTGCGCTTTTTGCCTCGGCGCGCGAACGAGTTGGCCGTGCGGCGCGACGCAAGATACATCAACGGCGCCACCCACGCCATCGCAAGCGACGAGGGGCTCGCGTGATCGCTCATGACCTCGATACGGCCGAGTCCGGCAAGCCGCATCATGTAGCGCATCCGGAAGTAGTCGACGAGAAAGATATGGCCGTGGTAGTAGCGCCCGGCGTCCGCGCCGCGAAGGGTCTGGACTTCGTTGGCAAGTCCGCTGCGCATCGTGCGCTGGCCGGTGAGAAAGTGGCTGAGGCGCGCGGCGATATGCATCACGTTGGGCGTGGTGATAACGATCCGGCCGCCGGGACGCAGCACGCGGGCGCATTCGCGGATGAAGCCGAACTGGTTTTCGAAGTGCTCGATTCCTTCGCGCGACAGCACGTAATCGAAGCTCGCGTCGCGGATCGGCAGCGGATAGTTGCAGTCGGCGCGGACCCAGAGCAGCCGGCGCTCGGCAACTATTCCCGGCGTGAACAGATCGAGCGAGACCACGCGATGGCCCATCGCGGCGAGGCGGATGGACTCATCGCCGGCGCCGGCGGGAAGATCGAGCAGGCGGCCCGGCTCGACGCTGTCGAAGAGGTCGAAAATGTTGGCGCCAAGGCGCCCCGGCTTAAACGGCGTCTTCATCAGGCAAAGAGGGATGTAGCGAAGCGATCGAGCCGCCGCAATCCCCGGATGCGGGTGCAATCGATTGATGTGCGCCGTGCGCTCGATTGATACCGGAGGCCGGGGGCGGAATAATCATTGAGAATAATTGATGAGCCTTTCACAAGCGACCGGCGCCGCAGAGAGCGCCGGGCCCGAGGTCGCCAGCGCGCCCGCAATCGAAGTCGACGCGCTCGGCTTTCGCTACGGCGACCGCATCGCGCTCGAGGACGTAAGCTTCGCGATTCCACGCGGCGAGATATTCGGTTTTCTGGGACCCAATGGCGGGGGCAAGAGCACGCTGTTCCGGGTGCTGTCGACGCTGGTACCGATGCAATCGGGCGGCGCGCGGATGCTCGGCTACGACCTCGGCGGCCCGACCGCGCAATTGCGCCGGCGGATCGGCGTGGTGTTCCAGAGCCCGAGCCTCGACGGCAAGCTGACGGTCGCGGAAAACCTGATCCATCACGGCCATCTGTACGGTCTGCGCGGAGCAAAACTGCGCGAGCGGGTCGCCGCGATGGGTGCGCGGCTCGGCCTTGGCGATCGCGGACCGGACCGGGTCGAGACGCTGTCGGGCGGACTCGCGCGGCGGGTCGAGCTGGCGCGCGCGCTGCTGCATCAGCCGGAACTGATGCTGCTCGACGAGCCGAGCACGGGGCTCGATCCTGCCGCGCGCCGCGACTTTTTCGCCTACCTCGAACGGCTACGCTCGGACGACGGCGTGACGATCGTGCTCACCACGCATTACATGGAAGAGGCCGATCGCTGCGATCGGATCGGAATTCTTGACCAGGGGCGACTGGTTGCGATCGGTGCGCCAGCGGAGCTCAAGCGAAGTGTCGGCGGCGACGTGATGGTGATCGAGGCGCGCGATCCGCAACTGCTGCAGCAGCAACTCGCGAATCAGCTCAAGCTCAAGGCCGCGCTTATCGACGGCACGCTCAGAATCGAACGCCCGCGCAGCCACGAGCTGGTGGCTCGGCTGGTCGAGGAATTCGGCGGCGAGATCGAGTCGGTAACGATCGGCAAGCCGACGCTCGAGGACGTCTTCGTGCGCCTGACGGGCCATCGCTTCGTCGCGCGCGAGGCCGCCGGAGATGGACGATGACTGATATCGCGATGCAGCTTTGGACGATGTGGTGGCGCGAGGTGATCCGGTTCGGCCGCCAACGCAGCATGATCGTCGGCTCGCTGTTGCAGCCGCTGATTTTCTGGGTGCTGATCGGATTCGGCTTCCGGGCGTCATTCAAGCCGAGCGGGATGCCGGCTGGAATCGATTACGTGCAGTATTTCTATCCTGGCGTGATCATGCTGGTGCTGCTGTTCACGGCGATCTTCGCGACCATCGCGACGGTCGACGATCGCAAGGCGGGGTTTCTGCAGGGCGTGCTGGTGGCGCCCGTCTCACGCAGCACGATTGTCGCGGGCCAGGCGCTGGGCGGCACGACGCTCGCGCTGTTCCAGGGATGCGTCTTCCTGCTGCTGGCGCCGCTCGCCGGAATCACGCTGAACCTGGCCGCAATCCTCGCGACGATCCTGGTGATGACGGTTCTTGCCTTCGCCTTCAACTGCATCGGCCTGCTGATCGCATGGCGCATCGAATCGACGCGCGGCTTCCATCTGATAATGAACTCGATCCTCGTGCCGATCTGGTTTTTGTCGGGCGCGTTCTTTCCCGCCGCCGGCGCGCCGCTCTGGCTCGGCATCATAATGCGCCTCAATCCGCTCACCTACGGAATGGCGATGCTGCGGCGCACGCTTTATCTTGCCGGGCCGCATGACTTCGGCCGGCTGCCCAATGCCGCACTCTCGGCTGTGATTACGATTGCGTTCGCGGCCGTGATGCTGCTCTGGGCGACGCGGGTTGCGAATCGGAGCCAGGTGACGCGCGCCGCCTGATCGACGAGCGGTTCGCGCGCTCAGATCGGATCGAAGCAAAGTCTCGCGGCGCCCTATCCATCGGCGCGGCGGCGAACCGTCATGCGTGCGCGCGACAAATATCCCATGCGACGCCGGCCATGTCGGGCACCCGCGTGATATAGGTTTCGAACACCGGATCGTCCGTCTGCCCGCGTAAGTATCGCGAATAGCTGCCCTCGGCAATAATCGCCAGCTTGTAGAGCGAGAAGACCTGGTAAAAGCCGAAGTCGCTCATCGCGCGGCCGGTGCGCTCGGCGTAGAGTCCCGCCATTTCGCTCCGCGTCAGATATCCGGGCGCTACTTCCATGCTCGAGACCACCGCGCGCCGCTCCTCACTGTCGCCCGGGTCGCTCCAGTAGGTGAGCATCCATCCAAGATCGGCGATCGGATCGCCGATGGTCGACATCTCCCAATCAAAGAGCGCTATTGGGCGGGGCGCGGCGCCGCTCGCATCCCACATCACGTTGTCGAGCTTATAGTCGCCATGCACGATCGTCGCCGGCGGCGACGCCGGAAAATGGTGCTCGAGCCATTCGCGGATATCGGCCATCACAGGCAGCGGCCGCGTATACGGCAGCGTGCGCTCGAGCTGGTCCGACCATCGCCGCAACTGCCGTTCGAGATAGCCGTCGGGACGGCCGAAACCTTCGAGCCCCGCTGCGCGCCAATCAACCGATTGCAGGGCGACCAGCAGATCGATCATTCCGTGGCTGACCGCGCGCCGCCGCTCCGGCGTATCAGCGAAGCTCGGCTCGGCCGAGGGCACCAGCCCGGAACGGATCACCTTGCCACGCATGAACTCCATCAGGAAAAAGGGCGCGCCGATATAGCTCGGATCATCCGAGGCCGCGTAGACGCGGGGCACTGGAACCGCAGCCGCCTGCAGCGCCTTGAGAATCCTGTATTCGCGGATCACGTCATGCGCGGTCGGCAGCAGCGGCCCTCGCGGGGGACGGCGCAGCGCCCAGGATTTGCCCTCGAAATGGATCAGATGAACCTCGTTCGAGTGGCCGAAGGAGATGTTCTCGGTGCGGAGATCGGCGGCTTCGCCGAGGCCCTGGCCGCGGATGAAGCGCTTGAGCCCTTCGACTTCGATGGTCGCGCCGGGTCCGGTCTTCTCGTGAGTCTCCATCAGAATTTCAGATGTCCTTTTCCGTCGCGGAGTTGCTTTGTAGCTGGTCGATGACCTTCCTGCTTCGATGCGGCGGCGATCGCGGGCGGCGGGCCGCGCGCTCCCGCGGGATCGGCTCAATAGCCGGCGTATGAGTTGGGCAGCACGCCGGTCGATCGCTGGAAAGGATTGCGGCCGAATGGATTCTGGCCCACCGATCCGATTCCACCCAGTGTTAGCTGGAACTGGTACTGCGTCTCGCTCGGGTTGATCGACTTGGTGATGCCAAGGTCCATCGCCCAGCAGTTGCACGGCGACTTGAGCCTTACTCCATACTGCGTCGAAAGCAATTCGTTGTGGATAATATCCCACGAGGGCGCGAAAAAGAGTCCCAGCCGATCGAACACATCATAGTACGCGCGCAAGGTCATGAACTCGAATAGCGCCGCATTGATCCCCGGCGTGCCGATTCCGGCGTTCGGCCCGGGCCCGATATAATTGTACGCAAGCTGCAGGAATGATCCGACCAGCGCCTTGCCCATGTAGATATTGGTGGTGTTGTTGGTCCAGGGCGGCTCGAAGGTCAGGAACACGGTCGAGTAGCTGATATTGCGCTCGGTCGGACTGAGGCCGATATCGCCGCCGAGTTGGGCATAGTACGAAGGCAGGATCATTCCCGTGACGTCGAGGTCGGACCATCGCGAACCGCCCAACACCACCGCATGGCTGGTGTCGTAGGCCTCCAGCACCTGGACTTCGAGCAGCTGGCCGCCGACCCCACCGCCTTTTTGTCCGATCTGCGTCGGCTGATCGGTCGCGAGCATCGACGGCGACGCGCTGTCGATCGGATTTACTGTCCCTTCTTCATTGCTGCTCGGCAGCTCAGGCGCGAACTTCGCGAACAGCCTCGAAGTAAAGCCCATCGTCAGGAGGCTCCGCCCTTCGATCCGATCCACCTGGTCGTAGAGTGGAAGCTGGCTCTGATTGACGTTCGGAACGTAGTTGTAAAGCAGGAATGGCTCGACCGTGTGCTTGAGCTTCTCAATCGAATGCCAGTCGATATTGTAGACGCGCTCGACCAGCGTTTTCACGCCGGCGTTTGCTTCGATCAACTCGCGCGTGCGCAGTCCTCCCGGGTCCAACGGTCCGAGCGACAGCGCGTTGTTGTAGATCAGTCCGTTAGTGCCGACCGGCGTCACCGCGATATCGTTTCCCGAGGAATCGTAAACCGTCTCGCGCAGGCCGACTGATCCATATCCGTAGAGATACTGTCCGAGCCGCCATGGCACCGTGGTTCGCGGATACAGGTCAAGGCGGGCGCCCGTGACACCCTCCGCGCGCCAGTAATCGATCATCTGGGCGTCGTAGTCCGAATAGAACAGGCCGCCCATGAACTGATGGCGCCCGCTCACCAGCAGCTCGGGCAGGGTCTGAAGGGCGAACTGCTGCGGCTGGATCAGGTCCTGATTCCAGGTACCGTCGAGTTTGGCGTAGCCGTCGTCAAAGCTGTCGATCAGCCCGAAATGCGAGACCGCATTGCGCATCGTGTTCCAGCTATTGCCGAAGCCGCGCGAGAGCGTCCAGGTATTCATCTCGCGCAGGTAGAACGGGTCGCTGACCGATACCGTATCGCCGTAGGCGACGAGGTCGGGCGTGATATGCTCGCGGGTCAGCGCGATTATGTCGTAGCGATCGACCGGAATATGCGGATCGGCCACCTGCGTATCGATTATGTCGCTCACGCGGTTGCTCTCGGAGCGGATACTCTCGTCCGCGTACGATCCGTCGATCCAGAGAAAATCGTCGGGGCCGTTCTGCAGGCGATACTCGCTGAGAACTCCGATCCGCTGCTGGGTCTCGACATCGAGCGCCACCGTGGCATCCTGGCTCTTGTCGATATCCCAGAAGTAAGGCTGCAGCAGCTGGAACCCGCGCAGCGCGGATTCTCCCATCCGCGGACTGAGAAAACCGCTCTGGCGATCGCTTCCGGTCGGAAACAACACATAGGGCAGCGGAATCACCGGGCATCCCAAAATATCGAAGTGCCCGTTGGTCGCGGTGCCTTCGCCGCCCATATGGACGTTCATGTTCGCGCCCGAGATGCTCCAGTCGGGCCGTCCGGCGCTGCATCCGCAGGTGGTGAAGAAGCCGTTCTGAACCCGGTAGTTCTCGCCCGGATCCTTGAACAGCTTGGCGCCCTGCAGGATATAGGTCTGATTGGTGGCGACCAGCCGCCCATTGTCGGCCTCGGCGGTTTCCGTATCCCAGTTGATCTCGGCCTGAGTGGCATTGAGGATTCCCGCCGGGTCGACCAGATGCACATGGCCGTAGGCGCTCGCCTGCTGCGTGCGGCGCATCAGCTCGATCCGGTCCGCCGTCAGCGTGGTGTCGGCCTGGGTGACGACCGCGTCGCCCGTAACGACGAACTTATCGGTCTTGTAATCGTATTCGAACTTGCGCCCGGTGATATTCATCTCGCCATGATGTGCCTGCATCACGGCCGGCGGAATGTTCTGCGCGCGCGCCATCGTACCCGCCGCGATCATGGCGGCGAGGACGATAAAGAGACCAGCCTTAAATTCCCGCTTCAGGAAAAAGCCTCCGCCGTCCCTGGCGTTCGAGGAAGTATGGATATATCTCACCCACCAGGTAAACCGAACCGGTGACCAGGATCACGTCATCCTCGGCGCTCTCCGACATCACCTGCGCGATCGCCGTCATCGGATCGCGAATCACGCGCGCGCGGGCATCGCCGCCGAACAGCGCAAGCAGGTTCTCAGGCGCAAGCGGCCGCTTCGGCGCTGCCTGGGTCAGCGTCACATCGCGCATCGCCGGCGCCAGCATCGCCGCCATCGCCCGCCATTGCTTCTCTTCAAGACAGCCGAAAATCAGCCGCGGCCGCACCCCGGCGCCGAGCTCGATTTCGATCGTCCGCAGCAGCGCCTCGATACTCAGTTCATTGTGGGCGCAGTCGAGAATCACGGTCGGGCGGCGCGCCACCACGTCGAACCGCCCCGGCCATACGACCTCGCGAAGCCCCGCCCGGAGCGCGGCCTCTTCGATCCGCCATCCCTGCGCCCGCAGCGCTTCCGCCGCCGCCAGCGCGATCGCGGCGTTCTCATGCTGGAACGCACCCGCAAGGCCAAGTTCGGCCCCTTCGAGTTCGAGGCCCAGCCCCGAGTAGTCCAGCCGATGCGCCGGCGCATGCGACCGATACGAGAAGTCGCGATCGATCATGCGCACCGGCGCGCGCCGATTCGCCGCGATCGAGTTCAGCACCAGCCGCGCTTCGGAGTCGCGCGCACCGATCACCACCGGCACATCCGGTTTGATTATGCCGCCCTTCTCGCCCGCAATCGCCGCGATCGTGTAGCCGAGCCGATCCATATGATCGAACCCGATCGGCGTGATCACGCTCACCAACGGATTAATCACGTTGGTTGAATCGAGCCGGCCGCCAAGCCCGGTCTCGATCACCGCGATATCCACCTTCTCCTCGGCGAAATAGAGAAACATCAGCGCGACCGTGAACTCGAAGAACGTGAGCTGAGGCCCGCCATCCTCGAAGATCGCGCGCAGCCGCCGGATATAATCGAGCATCAGCGCAGTCGGCATCTCGGCGCCGGCGATCCGCGTCCGCTCGGTCAGGTTAACCAGATGGGGCTTGGTGTAGAGCCCGGCCCGATAGCCCGCGGCGCGCAGCATGCTGTCGAGTATCGCCGCGACCGAGCCCTTGCCCTTGGTGCCTGCGATATGGACGGCGCGCAGCCGGCGATGGGGGTTGCCGATCCGCGCGAGCGCCCGGTCCATCCGCTCTAGCTTGTAGATCTCGCCCCGCCCTTCGAGCGAATAGAGCCACTCCAGCGTTTCGGTCATCTCTTCCATCGATGGCCCGCAATCTTAGCGCGCCGGGCGCCGAAGCAAAATACAAAGCGGCCCTCAAAGCGCGACGATTTTTTCGCCCATCCTCAGACGGAATGCGCCGCCCGCGCGCGGCGGACCCGCGGACGACCGCGCCCGCCCAGCAGATCAAGCAGATGCGCCAGCGTCACGCGCATCCGGCCCCGCGGCACAATCGCATCGACCATCCCGTGCGCCATCAGGAATTCGGCGGTCTGAAAGCCTTCGGGCAGAACCTGATTGGTGGTCTGCTGGATAACCCGCCGCCCGGCGAAACCGACCGTCGCTCCGGGCTCGGCGATATTCAGATCACCCAGCATCGCGAACGACGCCGCGACGCCCCCCGTGGTCGGATCGCACAGCACCGAGATATACGGCATCCGCGCGTCGCGAAGCCGCCCGATCGCTCCTGCCACCTTCGCCATCTGCATCAGCGAGAGCGCCCCTTCCTGCATCCGCGCACCGCCCGACGAGCAGAACACCGCCACCGGCAAGCGATCGGCCACGGCATGATCGAAGAGCCGTGCGAGCTTCTCGCCCAGCACGATACCCATGCTCCCGCCCATGAAGCCGAAATCCATGATTCCGATCGCCGCCGCCCGCTCGCCGATCCGCCCCGTGCCCACCGTCACCGCCTCGACGCGCCGGCTCTTGCGCCGCGCCTCTTCAAGGCGCTTCGGGTAGGGCTGCGTATCGACAAATCCGAGCGGATCGCCGCCGCCGAGATCGCCCAGCATCTCGCGCCACGTCCCGCGATCCACCGTTATCGCGATCCGCTGTTCGACGGTCAGCCGATGGTGAAAGCCGCATCGGGTGCATACGTTGAGGTTGCGCTCGACCTCCTTGCGAAAGGCGATATCGCGGCAACCGGGACACTGAACCCAGATTCTGTCGTCGGCCTTGTCCGGCCCTTTGCCGTCGGTCTTTTGTAATGCCATCGTTCGGGTCCGCCTCAGTCGTGCGCAGATACGCTCGCGCCCGCGCGCGCGGCGCGCATCGCCTCTTTCATCGCGCCCACTATCGATCCGACCGCGGCGCTCAGTCCCGGCGCATCGCCGTGGCGCTCGATCGCAAGCGAGAGCGCGCTTCCGACCACTACCGCGTCGGCGTAGGCCGCGACTTCGGCGGCCTGCCCGGGCGTCGAGATTCCGAAGCCGACGCCGATCGGCAAATCGGTGACCGTGCGGAGCTCGCGGACCCGCGATTCCAGATCGGTGGCCAGCGCGGTGCGCGCGCCGGTCACGCCGAGCACCGAGACGTAGTAGAGAAAGCCGCTCGCCGCGCGCGCGATCCGGCGGCTGCGCTCGAGCGGCGTGGTCGGCGCGAGCAGATAGATCAGGTCCAGTCCCGCCGCGCGCGCCGGGCGACTGAGCTCGCTGCTCTCCTCGGGCGGCAGGTCGACCACGAGCAGGCCGTCGATTCCGGCGCGCGCCGCATCCGCGCACAACCGCTCGCATCCGTAATGCAGGATCGGGTTGTAATAGCCATACAGGATTATTGGTATTTCACTCGCGCGCCTGAGCTCACTCACCGTCGCCAGGATAGCCGCGAGCGACGCACCCGACTTGAGCCCGTGTGCGAGCGCGCGCTGGTTCGCCGGCCCATCGGCCATCGGGTCCGAGAACGGCACGCCCAGCTCGATCAGATCGGCGCCGCGCGCCTCGAACTCAAGCACCAGGGCGCGCGTCGCTTCGAGATTCGGGTCGCCCGCGACGATAAACGGGATCAGGGCTGTCTCGCCCCGGCCACTGAGCTCCGCAAATTTCTGCTCGATTCGTCCCATCACGGCCTCATCCATCCGCCCGCGGCGCAACGCCCAGGGCGCTCGCCACTGTCTGCATGTCCTTGTCACCGCGCCCGGAAAGATTAACCAGGATAATCCGGTCGGACGCCATCGTCGGCGCGAGCTTCATCGCATACGCCACCGCGTGCGAGCTTTCGAGCGCCGGGATGATCCCCTCGGTTTCCGAAAGTGTCCGCAGCGCTGCGAGCGCCTCCTCGTCGGTGACCGAAGTGTACTCGGCCCGCGCCGTGTCCTTGAGCCACGAGTGTTCGGGACCGACGCCTGGATAGTCGAGGCCCGCCGCTATCGAATGGGTCTCGCGTATCTGTCCGAGTTCGTCCTGCAACAGGTAGGTGCGATTTCCGTGCAGCACGCCCACCGTTCCGGCGCATAGCGTCGCGGCGTGCGACGGTCCGTTGAGTCCCAGCCCGCCGGCTTCGACCCCGACCATCCGCACCGATTCGTCCCTGATGAACGGGTAGAAGAGCCCGATTGCGTTCGATCCGCCGTTGACGCATGCGACCAGCACGTCGGGCAGCCGTCCTTCGACACGGGTTATCTGGCGGCGCGCCTCGCGGCCGATCACCGCCTGAAAGTCGCGCACGATCATCGGGTACGGATGGGGTCCGGCCGCCGTGCCGATCAGGTAGTAGGTGTCGCGCACCGTCGCGATCCAGTCGCGCAGCGCCTCGTTGAGCGCGTCCTTGAGGCTGCGGCTCCCGGAATCGACCGGCGTGACTTTCGCGCCAAGCAGCCTCATCCGCAGGACATTGAGCGCCTGGCGCTCGACATCGACACTGCCCATGAAGACTTCGCATTCGCGCTTGAAGAGCGCCGCCATCGTGGCGGTCGCGACCCCATGCTGGCCGGCGCCGGTCTCGGCCGTGATCCGCGACTTGTTCATCCGCACCGCGAGCAGCGCCTGCCCGAGCGTGTTGTTCACCTTATGCGCACCGGTGTGGCACAGGTCCTCGCGCTTCAAGTAGATTTTCGCGCCGCCCATCCGCTCGCTCAGATTCACCGCCTGATGGAGCGGGGTCGGCCGGCCGCCGTTTTAGCGTGCATAGCGTGCGAGCTCGGTGCGGAATTTCGGATCGCGCCGCGCCTCTTTGTAGGCCTGTTCAAGCTCGAACAGCGCCGGCATCAGCGTCTCGGCCACGTAACGGCCGCCGTACTCGCCAAAGCGGCCGCGGCTATCGGGATAGTTTTGCATGCGCAATAAAGCTCCTGAGTTTCGCGGCATCCTTGATACCCGGCGCCGATTCGATTCCGCTCGCCACGTCGACCGCGTACGGGCCGAGTGCCACCGCAGCACCAACGTTGTCCGGTCCGAGGCCGCCCGAAAGAAATACCCGTCCAAGTTCCAGTCCGCTGAGGTCGTCGAGCGGGCGCGCCCGGCCGGTCCCGCCGAACAGCTTTTCGTTGTAGGTGTCGAGCATAACGTAATCGGCCCGGATCGTATCGAGCCGCGGCACCGGTGCGCCGCCCTTGAGCCTCAACACCCGGATAACCGGAATTGGCCATCCGGCCAGCGCCTCGTCCGCTTCGTCGCCGTGGAACTGAAGCATCCCGAGTCCGAGCGCCGACCGCCGCTCCTCGACCAACGCACGCGGCGCATTGACGAACACGCCGACCAGCGTAGCCCGGCCGGCAATCGCGCGCGCGATTGCGGCCGCGCGCTCGAGCGACAACGACCTCGGGCTCGGCGGATGGAAATTCAACCCAATCATCTCCGCGCCGAGCGCGACCGCCAGCTCCGCGTCTTGGGGACGCGTCACGCCGCATATTTTGATCCGCGCCGCCATCGCTCGCTTCCCGCTCACGCCCCGGCCGATCCGCGCGCTCCGCCGAGCGCACCCGCCAACTCGGCGAGCCGACGGCGCGGGCCGCCGCCGCGCAGCAGACTCTCGCCAATCAGAAACGCGCGCGCACCGGCGCGGTCGAGCCGCCTGAGATCGTCCTGCGTATCAATTCCTGATTCCGAGACGATCAACGCGCCGCCATGATAATTCTCGAGCAGCCGCTCGGTCACCGCGATATCGGTTGCAAACGTATGAAGGTCGCGATTGTTGATCCCGATCAGGCGCGCGCCGATCCGGCCGGCGAGTTCCATTTCGGCGCTGTCGTGAACTTCAACCAGCGCTTGAAGTCCGAGATCGTGCGCGAGTGCTGAGAGCGAAAGCAGATCAGCTTCGGGAAGCATCGCAGCGATCAGCAGGATACAGTCGGCGCCCGCCGCCCGCGCTTCGTACACCTGGTAGGCGTCGAACATGAAGTCCTTGCGCAGGATTGGCAGATCGACCGCGGCGCGTGCCGCGCGCAAATCCTCAAGCGTTCCTTTGAAATGACGATCGGTGAGAACCGACAAGGCGGCGGCTCCGGCAGTCGCATAATCGCGTGCGACCGCGGCCGGATCGAGCCCCGGCAGGATATCGCCCTTGCTCGTGGAGGCGCGCTTTATCTCCGCGATAATCGCCGGGGTGAAGCGACGCAGCGCGGCGCCGAAGTCGCGCGGAGCGGGCATTCCACGCGCGGCTTCAATAATCCTGTCGAGTGAAATTTCGTTGCGGCGCGCTTCGACTTCGACGCGTTTGGCCGCGAAGATTTTGTCCAGAATCGAGCTCATGGAACGTCCCCGATACTCGCGCGGCGCATCCGCTCGACGGTTTCGAGCGCGCGCCCGGACGTGAGGATTTCGCGAGCGATCGCGACTCCGTCGGCGATAGACGGCGCGCCAGCGCCGACATAGATTGCCGCGCCGGCGTTCAGCGCAAGCATCTCATGCGCGGCGCCCGGCCCGCCGGCGAGCGTCCGGCGGAGCATCGCGGCGGCCTCGTCCGCGTCGCCTGCGATCAGCTCCGAGCGGTCGACCAGGCTGACGCCGACGCTTCGCGAATCTAAAGTAAACTCGCAGATTGCACTATCCGCCTTGACCTCGGCGATTCGTGTCGGCGCCGAGGCCGAAAGCTCGTCGACCAGGTTGAGCTCCTGGTGGATGATGCTGATG
>VFSW01001360.1_pt1 | contig 37297 bp, 32 predicted proteins | sample 5358111 | NCBI WGS metagenome assembly VFSW01 (sample SAMN11554181, study PRJNA540505) | mine drainage metagenome | isolation source: sediment from site ElyBrook_90M | place: USA: Ely Copper Mine, Vershire, VT | collected 2017 | reverse complement strand
GGCCTTTCGTGCGGGGGGGCGGTGTTGTTTTTAATCGTCACATCGCTACCTTATCCCCCCCCCCCCGGATGTCAAGCGCCGCAGTGGTTTTCTTTCAGTCGAAGATGCGCGCGCCTGGGCCGGGCATTATCGTGCGCCGTGATACAAGAGGTCGAAGGGCGACGCGCAATTCCTCCATCGGGCGGGGCGTCCTCTGAACGCAACGAATGGATGAGGACGTTTGTCCTAACCGTCACGCCTGCGGCTCGGCAAGCCGGCGCGCGATGAAGCGCCCGAACAACATGCGCATCGTCTCCTTGGGCTGAATTCCGATCAGCGGAAAATCGCCCAGCATGAAGGTCGGATAGCCGAGCGCCGAGAACTCATCGGCCTCGCGTCGGTTTTCCGCGATCAGCGGCGCCATCCGGCCCCGTCCGAGATCATCGATAAACCGCTCCGCGTCCATCCCGATCTCGCGAATGATTGCGGCCAGCACCTTGAGATCTCCGATATCGCGGCGATCCTCGAAGGCGGCCCGGAAAACGGCCGCGTGATAAGGCCCGAAGAGATTCGCCTCGCGCGCCAGTTCCGATCCCTCGAGCGCACGCTCCGATTCGATCCACGCCGCCGGCGGCTCGACCGCGATACCCGTCTCGGCGGCGACGCTTCGCACCTTGCCGAGTTCAACCGGCCCGAGCGGACGGCCAGGCCGATCGCGATAATCGCGCAGCGCAATCGGCACGCCCTTCCAGAGCGCGGCGAAGTCCATCTCGGCCTCGAGCTCGGCCACGATTCGCCACGCGATATAACAAAGCGTCGAGGCGTAATCGAAATAGACCGGAATCACTACTTTGGGCATCGCATCGTCAGCGCCATATCGCGCACAACCCGAATTATGGCCGCCACGCGCGCTCGCTGGCAATTCCACCCTGCGCGCGGCTTGCGCGCGACGCACATCGTCGCGCACAGTTATTCGATGGCCGATTCGAGACGCGAAGTGCTGAAGCTCGGCGTCGTTGACCTCGGCGTCGAGACCACGACGCTGCCCAACGGCGTCACCGTCGACCTGGCCGTAATCCGCCATCCCGGCGCGAGCGCAATCGTCGCGCTCGACTCGGACGGCCGCCTCGCGATGCTCCGTCAATGGCGCCATGCGATCGGCGGATATTTGCGGGAGATTCCCGCCGGATGCCGCAACGCGGGCGAAAGCGCGCTCGATTGCGCACGGCGCGAGCTCAGCGAGGAGGCTCGGGTCTCGGCCCGCCGATGGGACCATCTTGGCTCGATCGTCACGATCCCGAGCTTCTGCGACGAGCGGATCGAGCTCTATCTCGCGCGCGAGCTTGCCGACGCACCCGGCGTCCTGGACGTTGACGAGGTGATCACCGCGACGCGGGTCGCCTTCGATCAGGCGCTCGCGATGATCGCAAGCGGTGAGATCATCGACGCCAAATCGATCGTTGCGATCCTGCGCGCCCGCGACTTTCTCGCTACGGAGCGCTGAGCGGCCGACCCGATCGCCAAACTTCGATCATCCGCGGGAGGAACGAATCATGGAAATCAACGGTGTCGCGCATGTGATGCTCTCGGTCAGCAACTACGAGGCTTGCGTTCCCTTCTACGAAAAGCTGCTGCCGTTTCTCGGCCTCACCTATGTCGTGCGCAAGACCGACGAGCAGTTCTACTGTATCGGCGGCCGCACCGGATTCGGCATCCATCGCGCCGATCCACGCTACGCGGGCGAACGTTTCGCGCAGGGCCGCCCCGGACTCCATCACGTCTGCTTCCGCGCGCGCGCTCGCCAGGATATCGACGACGTCTACAAGCTCCTGCTCGAACTCGGCGCGAAGATAATCCATGCGCCCGACGAGGGACACTGGGCGCCCGGCTACTACTCGGTGCTGTTCGAGGACCCCGGCGGCATCCGGCTCGAAGTCAACTGCATCCCCGGCAAGGGCCTGCTCGTCAACGCGCCGAAGTCCTAAGCGCGGATCGCCCGCGGAGCCGCTCTACCAACGCGCCGCGCCGACGACTATACCGCTCGCGCGGGCGTTGCAAATCGGCCGCTGAGATTACAGACTTCGGCTGAGCAGACGCCCGCCCCGAGCGCGCGCCGCCTTGCGAGGATTTTTGTCATGGCAGAAAAGCAGCTACCGAAGGCCTTCCGCACCGAGACCGACAGCATGGGCGCCATCGAGGTGCCCAACGACCATTACTGGGGCGCGCAGACCCAGCGCTCGCTGCATCACTTCAATATCGGCCCCGACCGGATGCCGCGTTCGGTGATTCGCGCCTTCGGAGTCCTCAAGAAGGCCGCCGCCCAGGTCAACGAAGCCCTCGGCAAGCTCGCGCTCGAAAAGGGCAAGCTCATCCAGCAGGCCGCCGACGAGGTGATCTCGGGCAAGCTCGATTCCGAATTTCCGCTCCGAATCTGGCAGACCGGCAGCGGCACCCAGACTAACATGAACGCCAACGAGGTCATCTCGAACCGCGCGATCGAACTCGCGGGCGGCACTATGGGCTCCAAGAAGCCGATCCATCCCAACGACGACGTCAACATGTCGCAGTCCTCCAACGACACCTTCCCGACCGCGATGCATATCGCGGCGGCCGAGGAGATCGTCAACATGCTGATCCCGTCGATCCGAAAGCTCCGCGACGCGCTCAATAAGAAATCCGAGGAGTTCGCCTCGATCGTCAAGATCGGCCGCACCCATCTGATGGACGCCGTACCGCTCACCCTCGGCCAGGAGTTCTCCGGCTACGTCGCCCAGCTCGACGCCGACCAGAAGCGCATCGCGATGGTCCTCCCCGACATCTACGAGCTCGCGATCGGCGGCACCGCCGTCGGCACCGGCCTCAACACCCATCCCGAGTTCGCTGAACGCGCCGCGAAGCAAATCGCCGCCCTGACCGGCCTCCCCTTCGTATCCGCGCCCAACAAGTTCGCCGCGCTCGCCGCCCACGACGCGCTCGTGATGGCTTCCGGCGCATTGCGCACGCTCGCCTGCTCGCTGATGAAGATCGCCAACGACATCCGCTGGATGGGCTCGGGTCCGCGATGCGGCCTTGGCGAGCTAACGCTGCCCGAAAACGAACCCGGCTCGTCGATCATGCCCGGCAAGGTCAATCCGACCCAGTCCGAGTCCATGACGATGGTCTGCCTGCAAGTCCTCGGCAACGACGCCGCAATCGCAGCCGCCGGTACGCAGGGCAACTTCGAGCTCAATGTCTTCAAGCCGCTCATCATCCACAACCTGCTCCATTCCGTGACCCTGCTCGCGCACTCATGCGTCTCTTTCACCGAATTCTGCGTGCTCGGAATCGAGCCCAACCGCGAGCAGATCGCGCGCTACGTCGAAAACTCGCTGATGCTCGTGACGGCGCTCAGCCCGCATATCGGCTACGACAACGCCGCCAAGGTCGCCAAAAAGGCGCACGCCGACGGCACCACGCTCCGCGAGGCGACCGTGGCGATGGGCCTGCTCAAGCCCGAAGAGTTCGATCGCTACGTGCAGGCCGAAAAAATGATCGCGCCCGACGAGAGCTGATCGCGCCCAAGCGCGCTCGCGGCATCACGATTCGCCGCCCGCCTCGATACTTGAAGCGCCGGCGAATCGTGCGCATCACCCGACGTGGCGCAGCACCTGCTCGTATAGCCGCCTCAGCGCCGCCTCGTCGCCAAGCCCGCCGAACACGAACTGCGACACGCCCCACTCGCGCACCCGCCGCTTCATCTCCTCGATACACATCTCCGGCGTCCCGACCAGCGCCAGCGGCGACTTCACCACCTCGGCCGCCGTCGTCCCGAACGCCTTCGCCATCCCTGCCGCGGTCTGCTCGGCCGCCTTGCGCGAGTCCGTCAGCGTCAACGCGAAAATCGTATCGCTGACCGCGATCTTGCCTGGATCGCGCCCGACCTTGCGCGCCTCTTCACGCACGAAATCGAGCTTCCCGCGCATCGTGTCGTGCGTCAGCTTGCCCATGCTCGCCGTCTGCAGCCGCCCGGCCTTGCCGGTCTCCGAAATCACATTGAGGATATCGGCGTGACGCGCCGCGATCCTCAGCAGTCCCCGTCCGCTCCCGCCCACAAGGATCGGCGGATACGGCTGCTGAACCGGCTTGGGCCACAGAATCGCGTCGGTCAGCTTGTAAAACTCGCCGCTGAAGTTGGTTCGCTCGTTGGTCCACAGCGACCGGATGCAGGTCAGCGCCTCGTCGAGCATCCGCAACCGCGCACCGATCTCCGGGTACCCGATCCCGGTCATCTTGAACTCGGTCGCCGTCCATCCCGCGCCGATTCCCGCGATTATCCTGCCCTTCCCCAGCCGGTCGAGCGAAACCAGGCTCCGCGCCGTCACCGCCGGATGGCGGAACAGATTGCACAGCACATACGGCGCTACCCGGATCGATCGCGTCGCATCGAGGATTGTCGCCGCCGTGATAATCGGATCGTAGCTCAGATTGTGCGGATCGTATTGGCCCTCGGGACCCTCCTGTACGAAATGATCGGGGAACGCGATCACGCCGTAGCCCAACCCCTCCGCAGCCTGCGCCAAATCGCGGAACCCCTCGAACTGCTGATTCACCGTGAATAGCCCGAATTCCATCATCTGCCCCTCCCGGCGCGGACCTGCGCGCGCCATCGCCGCCCTTGAATCGGACGCCCGCGCTGTTATAGCCGTTACAACCGATTGCCGAACCTATAACATATGGCGCGTTCGGCGCGGACCAAAGCGCGCGTGGCTCAACCGATACCCTCAGTGGATCGCGGCCGCGCATGCGACGCTCGCGCCCAAAACGATTATCCGAGGAGACTATCAAGATGGAAAAACTGCCGTCCGCCTACCGCCAGATCGCCCCCAATCGTTACCGCGAAGCCTTCGGCCTCTTCTACGAGGATTTCACTCCCGGCGACATCTTCGAGCATCGCCCCGGCCGCACCCTGACCGAGACCGACAACATCTACATGACGCTGCTCACCATGAACACGATGCCGCTTCACTTCGACGCCGCCTATACTCAGACCACGGAATGGAAGCGTCCCCTGATGAACTCGCTCGTGACCATTGCCGTCATCACCGGGATGAGCGTGCACAGCACCAGCCAGAACGCCGTCGCCAACCTCGGATGGGACAAGGTGCGCCTCGCCAGTCCGATCTTCGCCGGCGATACGCTCTACGCCGAAACCACTATCCTCTCGAAGCGCGAATCGAAAAGCCGTCCCACCCAGGGCCTCGTCAACGTTCATACCGTCGGCACCAAGGTCGACGGCCAGACCAATGAGTCAGGCATCGTCGTGATCGAATTCGATCGCACCTTCCTGGTCTACAAGCGCGATCACGCGCCCTTCGCCAAGGCTAACTACTGAGGATTAACTGAGTATTCGCACACGCCGCCGCGATAATCGGAATTCTGCCGGTGACATGCAAGTCGTACTGATGCGCCTGCGCTGGCTCGCCGTGATTCTTTGTCTCGCGATCTTCTCCATCGCGAGTTCGGCGCCGGCCCGCGCCGCCGTGCCCGACAGCGGCGCATCCCACCTGATGGAGCCGCCGCGCACCGACGGCGCGCCGGTCAAGGTCTCCGTCGCCCTGCATATCTTGAACCTTTCCAATGTCAACGAGATGACCGAGCGCTTCGAGCTCTCCGCCTACCTGATCCTCCAATGGAACGACCCCAGGCTCGCCTATACTCCCGACTCGCCGTGGGATACTTCGCGTTCCTACTCGCCCGGACTCTTCTGGATTCCGCGGCTCGTACTGCTCAATTCCACCACACCTCGGCAGACGCACGAACGCTCTCTGATTGTCTATCCCAGCGGCCGGGTCGAATACGCCGAACATTTCAACGCTACGCTTTCGTCCAACTTCCACTTGCGCCGCTTTCCGTTCGACGAGCAAACGCTCGTCGTCCTCGTGCATCCGTTCTACAATCAGCAGGACGACATACTATTCGTGCCGCAGCAGAACCCGACCTGGCTCGCGGCGGAGCTGGTCGGCTACAGTTCCCTGGCCTCGTGGCAGCTCGACAGTTTGAAGGCCGGAATAGCCACCGCCCCGTCGCGCTTCGGAACCAAAATATCCGAGGCAAACTTCTCTATCCGCGTCACGCGCCGTTACGGTTTCTATCTGTGGAAGGTCTTTCTGCCGCTCACCATGATGGTCATTCTGTCGTGGGCGGTCTTCTGGATCGATCCTTTCGATCTCGATAATCAAATCCAGGTCGCAATCACTACTATATTGACTATTATTGCATTCGCCTTCGCCATCTCTTCCACCCTCCCGCGAATCCCCTATCTCACTTACACCGACGCGTTTTTTCTCAACTGCTATATCTTCGTCTTCGTCGCGATCCTCGAGCTGATGACCGTCCACGTCGTCCACCGGGAGGAGAAAACCGGGCTCGGCCTCCGTATCCGCCGAATCTCGCGATGGGCCGTGCCCTCCGCCTTTGTACTGGTCAACGCGCTGATCTTCTGCGACTTCCTGCTCTGACGCGCTCGCATCCCGGCCGCCGATCTCACATCCGGAACACCCCGAAGCCCGTCGCCGGCGGAATCCCCGCATTCAGCGACGCCGCGATCCCCAGCGCCAATACATTCCGCGTATCCAGCGGATCGATTACTCCGTCGTCCCACAGCCGCGCGCTCGAGTAATAGCAACTCGACTCGCCCTCGGACTTCTCGAGCGGCGGCCGCATGAACTCCGCCTGCTCCTCCGCGCTCATCGCTCCGCCTTGCCCCCGAAGCTGATCGAGCTTCACCGTCAGCAGCGTATTCGCCGCCTGCTCTCCGCCCATCACCGATATCCGCGAGTTCGGCCACATCAGCAAGAGCCGCGGCGAGTACGCCCGCCCGCACATCCCGTAGTTGCCCGCGCCGTTCGACGCCCCGATCATCACGGTGAACTTCGGCACCTGCGCGTTGGCCACCGCATTGACCATCTTGGCGCCGTCCTTCGCGATCCCGCCCTGCTCGTAGCGCTTGCCCACGATAAAGCCGGTGATGTTCTGCAGGAAAATCAGCGGAATCCGCCGCGCGCAGCACAGCTCGATAAAGTGTGCCGCCTTCAACGCCGATTCGCTGAACAGCACTCCGTTGTTCGCAATTATCCCCACCGGGTAGCCCCATATCCGCGCAAATCCGGTCACCAGCGTCGTCCCGTAGCGCGGCTTGAACTCGTGCATCCGGCTCCCATCGACGATCCGCGCGATCACCTCGCGCACGTCGTAGGGTTTGCGCGTATCCGCCGAAACGATCCCGTAAATCTCCCGCGGATCGTAATGCGGCTCCTCCGGCTCCGCCTGCTGCAAGCTGTATTCCGCAAGTGCGCGCGGCCCCAGGTTCTCCAGCACCGACCGCGCGATTCTGAGCGCATGCGCGTCGTCGTCCGCCAGATGGTCGCTCACCCCCGAAAGCCGCGTATGCACGTCGCCGCCGCCCAGCTCCTCCGCGCTCACCTCCTCGCCCGTCGCCGCCCGCACCAGCGGCGGCCCGGCCAGAAAGATCGTTCCCTCCTCGCGCACGATTATGTTCTCGTCGCACATCGCCGGCACGTAGGCGCCGCCCGCCGTGCACGATCCCATCACCGCCGCCACTTGCGCCACGCCCATCGCCGACATCCGCGCCATGTTGTAAAAAATTCGCCCGAAATGTTCCCGATCCGGGAACACCTCCGACTGCAGCGGCAGAAACGCGCCTCCCGAATCGACCAGGTAGACGCACGGCAGCCGATTCTCCATCGCGATCTCCTGCGCCCGCAGATGCTTCTTCACCGTGATCGGATAGTACGTCCCGCCCTTCACCGTCGCGTCGTTCGCGACCACCACCACCTCGCGCCCGTGCACCCGCCCAACTCCCGTCACGATTCCCGCCGACGGCGCCTCGTCGTCGTACATCCCATAGGCCGCCAGCGGCGACAGCTCGAGGAACGGACTCTGTGGATCAAGGAGCTTGCGCACCCGGTCCCGCGCGAGCAGCTTGCCCCGCTCGATATGCCGCTTGCGCGAACTCTCCGGACCGCCCTGCCGAATCCGCTCGACCTCGGTCCGCAGTTTCCCGACCGCCAACTCCATCACTTCACAATTCCGCCGATAATCGGCCGACATCGTCGCTACGCGCGTTTCAATTCGCTCCATGACTCTCCCCGAAAATTCACCGTCGCCCCCTTGTGCCCGGTCCGAGGGCTCGGGCTAGATATTAAGCTGATGCGGTGCGCTCGATGAAAGCGCCGCGCCGCGATCGAAAGGTGAACTCGAACTGAGTCCCTGATGCGTGACCGGGATTTACACGCGCTCGAATTCCACAAGGTGATGGCTCAGGCCGCCGCGCTTGCGGCCTCCGTGCCAGGCCGCACCGCGATCGAAGTGCTCCGCCCCTCGACCGATCGCGCAGAGGTCGCCGCGCGCCTTCGCGCTACCGCCGAGCTGGTCGAACTGCGCAGCCGCGCCGGCTCGATCCCGATCCAGGAGTTCGCCGACCAGCGCGCGCTTCTGCTCGCCGCCGCCCGCGAGGGCGCCATCCTCGACGGCGCGTCCCTGGTCGTCGCGCGCAACTTCGTCCTCGCCGCCCGCCAGCTCGAAGCCTTCCTGCGCTCGCGCGTCGATCCCTATCCTCATGTCGAGGCGCTCGCACGCAACCTCGTCGCCCCCAAGGAGCTGGCCGACGCGATGCTTCGTGCGCTCGCCGACGACGGCACTCTCCTCGACGACGCCAGCCCCGAGCTCAACCGCCTGCGCAATCGTCTGCGCAGCGAACGCGCCGAACTCGAAAGCCGCCTGATGCGCTCGCTCAACACCCCCGGGATGGATCCCTTCGTCTCCGACTACCTCGTCACCGTCCGCAACCATCGCTTCGTGCTGCCGCTGCGCCTCAACTACACCGAGCGGCTCGACGGAATCGTTCAGGACCGCTCGGTCTCCGGCGAAACCCTGTTCGTCGAACCAATGTGGGCGGTCGAACTCAACAACCGCCTGATGATGCTCGAGCGCGAGGCCGAAGCCGAAGAGCGCCGCATCCTAGCCCGCCTCACCGCGATGGTCCGCGGCTATGGCGCCGAGCTGCGCATGACCTTCGACGCGATGGTCGCGCTCGACGCGCTCAACGCCCGCGCCTCCTTCGCCGAGCGCCTGCGATGCGTCGAGCCGGGTATCTCCGACGGCGGCATCACGCTCCGCGCCGCCCGCCATCCACTTCTCGTCTCGGCCGGCCGCGACGTCGTTCCCATCGACGTGAGCATCGCGCCCGACCAGCAGGGCATCGTGATTTCGGGCCCCAACACCGGCGGCAAGACCGTCGCGCTCAAGACCATCGGCCTGCTCTCGATGATGGCGCAGGCGGGCCTTCTCATCCCTGCCGATGAAGGCAGCCGCGTCATGATCTTCCACCGCATCTATGCCGATATCGGCGACGACCAGTCGATCGAAGCGAGCCTCTCGAGCTTCGCCGCCCATATCGCCAACCTGCGCGAGATGCTCGCGACCTTCGACGAGCCCGCCCTCGTCATCCTCGACGAGCCCGGCGCAGGCACCGACCCGATCGAAGGCGCCGCCCTCGCTATCGGCCTGATGACCTACCTCGGCCATCGGCGATGCGTCATTGCCGTTGCCACTCATTCCGCCGCGATCAAGCTGCACGCCTATTCGCGCGCCGGCTACGAGGCCTCCGCGGTCGATTTCGATCCCGAAAGCTTGCAACCGCTCTACCGCCTCAAGCCCCATACGATGGGCCAAAGCTACGGACTCGCCGTCGCCCAGCGCCTCGGGCTTCCCGAGGAGATCATCCGCGAGGCGCGCGCCGCGATGCCGGCCGGAAGCGCCGATCTCGAACGCGTGCTGACGCTACTCGAACGCGAGCGCGCCCAGCTTCACGTCGAGACCGAGCGCCTGCGCACGCTTGCGCGCGAGGCTGCCGATCGCGACGCGATCGCAACGGCAAGCGCCGAACGCGCCGCCGCACGGACGCGCGCCGATCGCGATCACTTCCTCCTCGAAAGCCGCGAGATGCTCTCCGCCACCCGCCGCGACGCCGCCGCAATCCTCGACGACCTCCGCGCCGGCCGCAAGTCGCGGCGCGACCTCGACACGATGCTCGCTGGCGCAAGCGCCACCCTCGCGCGCGTCGCGCCCGAAGCCGCCGAGGCCGTCAGCGATGATACTCCGCTCAAGCCCGGCGATCAGGTCGAATTCGGCGATATCCGCGGCGAACTGGTCGCACTCGAAGCCGGCCGCGCGATCGTCACCCGCGGCGGCCTCAGAATCGAGGTCTCTCCCGAACGTCTCCGCCGCTCGCGCGCCGCAGCACCTTCACCGGCCCCGCGCCCGCAGCCGCCCGCCATAACCGTGAACGTCGCGGCCGAGCCCGGCGCGGAGCTGAACCTGATCGGGATGCGCTCCGCCGACGCGCTCCGCCGCCTCGAGGAATTTCTCGACCAGGCCTACCTGACCAACCGCCGCGATATCCGAGTCGTCCACGGCATCGGCTCCGGCGCGCTCCGCAAGGCGATCCACGAGTACCTCGCGACCTCGCCCTACTGCGCCGAGTTCCGACAAGCCGACCCGCAACACGGCGGCGCCGGCGCCACCATCATCGAGCTCAACCTCTAACAGGTTGGGTAACCTTCTCCCTGCCTCGGGCGACGTATAAGCGCCTCCCACATTGAATTACCCCTCTCCCACTGTCGGGAGAGGGTGGCGCGAAGCGCCAGGTGAGGGACCATTGGCCTGAGTCGCGATTCGTCCGAGTCGCAGTGATCGCCAGAGCAACTGTTTGATGGTACTTTCGCTGCCGATGTTTCTGGCAGATTCAGTGTTCCCAAATGTGCGGTAAATCGGACACAAGGAGGTTCAAGAGTGATCGACATCGTGGAAGCCCAATCTGACGGCGAAATCCGGCGATGCTTCCCCGTGATGAAGCAATTGCGCACCCACCTCGACGAGTCCGACTTCGTTCCGCGAGTGCGGCGCCAGATGACTGACGGTTTCCGGCTCGCATACCTCGAAGAGGACGGGGCTGTGCGGGCGGTCGCCGGCTTCCGAAGTTACGCGAATCTCTCCTCGGGTAAGTATCTATATATCGATGATCTCGTGACCGATTCGGATCATCGCTCGAAGGACTTCGGCGGGAAACTCTTTGAATGGCCGGTCGACCTGGCCCACACCCATCGATGCGAGGTTCTGGGCTTGGATTCCGGCGTGCAACGCTTCGGTGCGCATCGATTCTACCTGCGCAAACGGATGGACATCACGAGCCATCATTTTGCGCTTCGATTACGCTGACTCATCAATGTCGCATCAATGGAACAATCCCTTGAGTTGATTCAGCGGATTGCCGCCGCCAGACGATCCCGACCCGCCCAGATGCTTGCCCAGGAACCCGCCGAGCAACCGGCTGCCCTGCTTGCGCATCGCCTGCTGCGCCGCCGTCTGCGCCAATTTCGCGACATCCGGGATCACCTTGGGCTTGGGCAGCGCGCCCGCCACCTGCACCGGAATTTCTACCTGCCCGTGACTGTCGGCGAGATAGACCACATTCTTACGCTGCGCGATAAGGTCGTTGCTGAAGGCCGGCGACAGGATCAGCCTGACCGCCATGTCGATCGTCTTGTCGAGGCCGAACCAGCCGTCGCCAAGGAGTGTGTAGTCGGCCGATTCCGCATGCAGATCGTGCGTCGTTACACGCTGATTACCCAGCGTAAACGTCATTCCGAGAGCCTTGAGGTCAGTGTTGGGCGACGCGAACAGTTCCGGATGACTCTGCACCAACGCAGCCGGAACCAGCGTATCGATCCCCGGTATTCCATTGACTTTCCGCAGCGTCTCGGCGACCACATTGATACCCTTAAGTTTGCCGTTAGCCACGGCTATCTTGCCGTCGCCGCTTAGCGTCGGCTTGATCTGATCGAAGCTCTTACCGCGTCCGGCGATATTGACCTGCCCGGTCAACTGCCCCCGCACAATATTCGCCGCGCTCGATTTTTGTGACTCGAGCGCCTGCTTCAAATCGATACTCACGCAGCTAAGCGCGGCCGAAAAGCTCGGTACCGTCTCGACCATCGCCTGCGCGTTGCCGCTCAGCGACCCGCCAAACGCGCTCAGCCGAAACGAGCTCACCGTGAGCCGCGGAGCGCTCCACGCGATTACCGCCGCCAGCTCCTGGTACGCGACGTTCTGGAGCGTGCCCGACGGCGACGCGACCTGCGCCGTGACCGCCGGCGCCGAGCTGCTTCCCTTGGCCGTCCCGGCGACCGAAAGCTTGGTCAACTGGTCGCTGCTCGCGGTTCCGGTGAAATCGCCCGGCTTAAGCGTGTCGGCGCTGAACTGATAGGTCGCGTCGAGCGGCTGAATCGATTGCGCGTTGGCCGAAAGCGACGCGACCCCCGACCCGAGCTTGAAATTGAGCGGCCCAACGACGGCGCTGTTCCCGGCCATCCGGATGTCGCCGCTGATATCGCTCACGAACGCGGGCTTGCCCGGAATCGCGCCCGACACCGATGCGAGCGTGATCGTGCCGTGAACCTGCGGATTGCCCTGTCCGGTCTGGACCGCGACGTGCGCCTCGGCCTGTCCCGACGCGTTGTATTTCGCCAGCGGAACGAGCTGCTTTGCGAGCGCGCCCAGGTCGAAGCGGTTGGTATCGAGCCGGGCGCCGAGACGGCCGTTTCTGATTGTTACGCCGGTCGCCGTCAGGTCGAGGTCGTTGAGCGTCAGGTCAGCCTTGTTGACCGCGACTGCCCCATCCTTGCGCGTCGCCGCGGCGTCGAGCTTGAGCGTCACGCCGGCGGCCTTGTCGAAAATGGTGCCATAGACGACATGATTCGGGCTGAGGTCGGTCACGACGCCAAGTTCGAGCGCCCCGAGCGTGCCGCTGGCGTTAAGCGTCGCGTTGATCGGGTCGGAAACCTGAATGGCGGGCGGAATCGCTTTGGCGAGTTGCGGCAGCGCGCGCATCGCCGCGAGCGACAACGGCCCGACACTGGCCGTAAGCGCTACGGGAATTTCGTTGATATCAAGCCCGTGGTTGCTCAGGATCGGGCCGATCTTGCCGCTGAGATCGAGGTTTTTCTGATCGCCGAGCGCGGCCAGCGAGAGCTTGAGATCGAATGGCGAACTAAAGCCAAAATTGTCGACATTCAAGTCGAGCGTCTTGATTTCGAGCGGAGCCGCCGATCCGTCCTGATACGTTAGCGCGCCGTTTTCGATCGCGAAGCTCGAAATCGCAATGTTGTTCAGTATCGAGGAACTCTTCGCGGGCGGCGCGGACGCCATCGGCGACGCCCCTGTTAGCGCGCCGGACGCAGCTCCCGACGGTACGCCGGCCGTTGGCGCACCTGCTGACAAGCTGCCCGCGGTTGCGGACTGTTTCGCGCCAATCGTGCTGATGTTCAATCGGCCGCTGGCGTTGCGCATAATCCGCACGGCCGGATTGCTCAGCGTCAGTTGCGTTATCTTGATCTGGCGGAACAGCAGCGGGATGAACTCGACCTGGGCGAGAACATCGGCGGCCTGCACGAACGGAGTGCTCGAAAAAGCCGGATCGTCGGCGATCGTGACGCCCTGCAGATCGGCCATCACACCCCATCCGAGACTCGCCTTGATCTGCTCGACGCCGACCTTGCGCCCAAGTGCGGCGCTGGCTCGGGTCAGAATGAGATCGCGATTATCCTGAACGATCCGGTTTAGATTGAGCACCGCGTACCCGACCACTCCGGCCACGATCAGGATTATGACTGCGACGACGATACTCAGAGCGATAAGCGCTTTCCTCATTCCCACCCTCTCAAAACGTTCATTTTTCCACCGTCGGTCGGCATAAGCCAATGATATCCACCTATATCCATACGCCCGAAGAGCCGGCGACGCTTCGCAATCATCGGCGAGTATCGAACGTCTGGCGTTCGCCGGAGCAGCAGGTAGGATGATCTTTGACTCCATCAAATGGCCAGAAAGCGAAAATCCGAAGAAGATCGCGAACCCGACGCCCCGGCTGGCCAGGTCTTCGACTCGCCGTTCAAGGATTTGAAGAAGATCGTCCTTGCGCGGCCCGAGGTGCTTGCGCCGGCGTCGCGGCCCGCTCCGGCGAAGCCGCGGCCGGTTGCGGCGCCGCCAATCGCTCCTGTGGCAACCGGGCCCGACGCGGAGACCCTTTTCATGCAGGCGGTCGAAGGCGTGCGCCGGATGGCCGATGGTCCGGCAAGACGGATTGCGGGCGCGGACGGACGCACGCGCGCAGTTCCGATAATGAGCGAGGACGCCGAGGTTCTCGCCCAGCTATCCGACCTGGTATCCGGGCAAGGGCGCTTCGAGCTGACCGAGACCGAGGAATATGTCGAGGGGGCGCGGCTGGGGCTCGATCCGCGGCTGGTCCTGCGGCTTCGGCGGGGCGAATTCCCGGTGCAGGCGCATCTGGACATGCATGGGATGATCCAGGCGGATGCGCACGAGGCGCTCCGCGGATTCATCCTGAAGTCGGCGACCAAGGGGCTGCGGACGGTGCTGATCGTCCATGGGCGCGGGCGGCGGTCGCCGGGCGGGATGCCGGTGTTGAAGCATGCGACCGCGCAGTGGCTCTCGCATGGCGAGATCGGCGGCCATGTGCTGGCGTTTACGACCGCGCGGCCGACCGACGGCGGAGCGGGCGCGATGTACGTGCTGTTGCGGCGCGATCGCAGGCGGGCGCCATTCGATGTGCTGCTTGGCGCGAAGCGTCGCGACTAGCGATTCGGCCGCATGCTCCTCAGCGTCAGGCCATCGAATCAATGGACCGGACCGAAGGTGACGCCGGCCGGCGCATTCAGAGTCGTCGCCGCGCCAGAGAAAAACACGTTGGGCACCCCGTTCGGGCCGAAAGAGGTGTAGTGGGCATCGAAGCGCGCATTGGGTTGGATAAGCTGGGGGTTGTGGAACAACGCGATACTGAACGGCGCGAGCGAATTTGCTGCGGCGAGGTCACCCAAGTTGTCGAACGCGATTCCGTTGGGGCTGTTCAAGCTCGGCAGACCGGCCGCCTGCGTCGGGTCGATCGTAACGGCGGGCACCAAGGCGATGGTAACTCCCGGGTTGTAGATCGCTACCAGGGCCGACTTGGCGAACTCGACGATCGTGAACGGCGTCGAGGCGTTGCTCGACCATAGATTGCCCGCCGAATCGAAGGCGAGCGCCCACGGGCCCTGAATCGAGCCGTTCCCGTCATCTGCCAGAACAATGTTAGGCGTCAGAGCCGGTCCGCTCAAAAGGCCGGTGAGACTCAATGTACCTGTCGGCAGCGAGGCTGCGTTGAACTCGAAAATCGTGGTCGAAGCATTATTCGCAACCCACAGATTTCCCGCCGAGTCGAAGATGATTCCGAGCGGCCCCGAGAAAGCTGGGCTCGAAATGAAGCCAACGTTCGGAGTCGCGTTCGAGTTGCTCGCAGCAAGCTGCGCGGGAGTGAAATCGAACACCGCATTGTTGCCGTTATCGCTGACCCACAGGTCGCCCTTGGAATCGAAGGCCGCCTGCTGGGGAAAGGCAAAGCATGAGCAGTTGATTTTCACGCTCGGCGTGGGTGCGTAGGGGTAGTGGCTAACTCTGGGCGGAGAGAGCTGGGACGGAGTGAATTCATCCAGGGCGGGGGCAATCGAGCCGCCAGCGGCGATATTTCCGCCGTCGATTACCCAGAGATCGCCTGCGGCGTCGAAGGTCACGCCCTGCGGCGCGCCGAAGGCCGGGCTCGTGAGAGTTAGCTGCGGGACGGGCGAGGTTGCGCCCTGAATCAGGAGCTGCGAGGGCGCGAACTCGAGCACGTTCGTTCCGTTCGCGACCCAGAGCGAAACGTTGATCGTCGGCGTCGGAGTCGCGGTCGGCTTGGGCGGCGAGGAGTTGTTGTCGCCACCGCATCCCGCGAACAGAAGCGCCATGAATAAAAGGCCCGCGGCCAAGGGTGAAATCAGACTCGTAAGCTTGTGGTTCGATGTTGAAGCAGCGCGTTCTATCAAGGCTCCCCCATTCGAGGCCGGAAATCCGCAGCCTCCACACGATGCGACGGTTCAGTCGTCCGGGGCGAACAATCTCAGGTTTGCGCTGGTTTAGGCAATGGATAGGCGAAGGCGCTGCGAGAAAAGAAAGAAGGCGGGGCCGGCAGCGATCAGGGTCAGCGACTGCGATTCGGACGCGAGACCTTCGGCGGCACAGTTGGCCGAAGTCGCGCCTAAAGCTTCGGTTGATTTCGGATTTCGTCGAGCACTGTCGTTAGCTTTTCCCGGGTGAGCAACCAAGCGATAACCGAAACCAAGGCCACAGTAATCGCCACAATCCCGAAGATCAGATTCAAGCCTGCGCTGGAAGCCAAAAGGGGAAGGCAAAACCGCCCCTTATTGTCAAAGCTGCCAGCGGCCGCATTCAGAAAGAGTGCAATACCAAGAGGGAGAGCGGCAAAAAATATGTCCTTCCACCCGCTCTCGGCTGCGTGCTCGATGCGGGCGAGATGCCCCTCGTCGACTCCGTACCAAGTGGGTGGCTGCCCTCGAAGCTCAAAACGACGGGTCTTCGCCGGCGGCGGCGCGTTAATCGCCACGCCCATCGCGGCGCCTCCGAAGACGCCGGTCGAACGCAAGCGCGAAAAGAGACCCATCGCCATCGAGCACGATTGTGTGTGTCCGATGATCGCCGCGAAAGTGGCGACCTCAGGTCGCCCCTATTTGTCATTCTGAGCGAGCGTTGCGCGAGTCCCTTCGACGTTGCTCGGGGCAGGCTCCGGAACCCGGGGTCCCTCGGCTCGCAGACTCACTCGGGATGACACTGGGGGGAGCGGGGCCGACTACTCCGGCTTTGAGGGTAGCTGGAGGTTTTCGCCGTAGCTCCATGGTCCCGGCGAACAATCTCAGGTTTGCGCTGGTTTAGGCAATGGATAGGCGAAGGCGCTGCGAGAAAAGAAAGAAGACGGGGCCGGCAGCGGCCCCGTCTTCGATCGTGCGGCAGAACTCGATCGCTCGATCAGATTTTGCCCTGCAGAATGAACGAGATGACCAGCGAGTACAGGGTCAGCGACTCAATGAAGGCGAGGCCGATGATCATCGGCACGAAGAGCTGATTGGTGCTGTTCGGGTTGCGCCCGATCGATTCCATCGCCGAGGCCGCCAGCCGTCCCTGGCCCATGCCGCATCCGAGCGCGGCAATACCGATACCGAGGCCGGCGCCGAGCGCGATCAAGCCCGCGCGCATCCCGTCACCGCCGCCACCGGCGGCCGTCTGCGCCATCGCGAGCAGCGGCGAGCAGAGCACCATCGCCGCCACAACTGAACCAATCCTTCCGATCCTACGAAGCATCATGCTTCCTCCTTGGGTTGATCGCGGCCGCCCGCGCGATCCAGGGCTCTTTTTTATCCCCTCTATCCTCTTCCACACCGCGAGCCGGACCATGCGTGGCCACGAATTTCACACTTGTTATTTCCGCTAATTCGGCACCGGCTGATTGATAACGGCGCCTAATGTTGCGAGGCCGAGGCCATCCGGACGTAGCTGATCGCGAGGATCATGAAGACCAGCGCCTGGACGATACAGACGATCGAGCCAAGCGTATAAAACGCGAGCGGAATCACGAGCTTGGTCAGGCTGGTGAAGAGCCCGAGCACCTGATGGTCGGCGAACATGTTGGCGAATAGCCGGACGCCGAGCGAAAACGGGCGAAAGAGGTTGTCGGCGACCTCGATGACGACCATGAACCACGAAAGCCACCAGAGCGGGCCCAGGAAGCTCTTCAGATAGGCCAGTCCCTGATGGGCGAAGCCCTGGTAGATGTAGAAGACGAAGACGATCATGCCGAGCGCGAAGGTCAGGTCGGTGTCGGCGGTCGGGGGCTCGACGCCGGGGATGAGGCCCAGGAAATTGGCGGTCAGAATGAACATGAAGAGGCTGCCGAAGAACGGCACGTAGCGGCGTGAGCCGTGGGTTTCCATGACGCCCTCGACGAAGCTGTCGAGGCCTTCGGCGATTACTTCGCCGACCGAGCGGAGCGTGATGGAGCCGTCTGGGACGGTGGGATCGGCGGCGGCGGCGAGCGCGCGTCGGGCCAGGAGGGCGAAGACGATAAGGATAGCCATCGCGATCCAGGTTCCGACGATGACGGGAGGGATTCTGCCGCCCGCGATCAGGTCGATGAAATTTACCGGCTGCAAGGTTTGTTCAACTCCGATCCGCCCTCGCGATTTTGATCCCCGGCGCGAGCGCCTTCAGCCGAATCGCGTCCGGAAACACGCCAGGTTTCGAGTAAAATCGCGCCCGACTGTATCGCAAGACCAAGCGCGAAGCCCGGAACGTCGATATTGGTGCGGCCGATCAGCAGGGCGACGACGCCAATAATAAACAGCAATTTCATGGGGGCCGCAACAATGCCGACGCGGCTGGCGCCGCCGACATCGGTCGCGACGGCTACGATCCATCGGCCGACCCATTCGAGCAGGAACAGGTTGACGATCATGACGGCGCCGCCGACGGCACATCCGAGCGCCGCGGCGCGATGACCCGCGGCCAGCAGCGCGATACTCGCGACGGCGACCAGGACGGCCGTGGTGCGCTGAATACCACCTATCCGGGGCACCGCCCAGGCCATCAGGGATTGCCGCGCATGAAGTTTCGCATCTCGACGATCAGCCGGTAGAGGCCGGCGGCGGTACCGCCCAGGATGCCGATGAGCCCGATGATTGGGGTGGTATGAAAATGGCGGTCGAGGTAATAGCCGACGAGCGCACCGCCAATGATCGGCGAGAAGAATTCGAGGCCGATCGCGGCATAGCGCACCATGCGCATCGGCGGCTGCCCCGAGCCGGGCGAAGGAGAACCTGGGTTGTCGGAGGTCAGGAGCGCACCGCCTCGGCGAGCGATTCGGCGGCCGCCTTGATTGTCGCATCGAGTTCGGCTGGGCCGTGGGCGAGCGAGACGAACATCGCCTCGAACTGGGAGGGCGGAAGATAGATTCCGCGCGCGAGCATCGCGGCGAAGAAGCGGGAGAAAAGCTTCGGGTCGGCGCGCCGCGCCTGTTCGGCATCGATGACGGCTCCGACGCCGAGGAAAAGGGTGAGCAAAGAGCCTGCCCGATTGACGCATCCGGTGACGTGGGCGGCCGCGAGCGCCGCGGTCAGGCCGCGTGCCAGGCGCGCGCCGGCCTCGTCGAGCCGTTCATAGGTACCGGGCTCGCGTAACAGCTTTAGCGTTTCGATTCCTGCGCGCACCGAAACAGGATTACCGGATAGCGTTCCAGCCTGATAGACCGGGCCGTTCGGTGCGAGGAGGTCCATCAGGTGAGCGCGGCCGGCCACGGCAGCGAGCGGCATCCCACCGCCGATGATCTTGCCGAGCATCAACAGGTCGGGCGCGACGCCGAACAATTCGCAGGCGGCGCCGAAGCGGAGACGAAATCCGGTGATGACCTCGTCGCAAATGAGGAGCGCGCCGTGGCGATGGGCGAGCGCGGCCGCGTCCTTGAGAAAACCCGCAACGGGGGTGACCACGCCCATATTGGCGGCAACGGGCTCGAAGATGACGGCGGCGATATCGTGCGGGGCGGCTTTGAAGCAGGCCTCGAGCGCCGCGAGGGAGTTGTAGGGGGCGACGCGGGTCAGCGCGGCGAGCGCTTCGGGGACGCCGGCGCTGTCGGGGAGCGCCAGCGTCATCGCGCCTGAGCCGGCGCGGACCAGCATCGAGTCGCTGTGGCCGTGGTAGCAGCCGTCGAACTTGAGGATTGCGGGGCGGCCGGTCGCGGCGCGAGCGATACGGATCGCGGTCATGCCGGCTTCGGTGCCGGAGCTTACGAGACGGACCTTTTCGACCGAGGGAATGGCGTCGGCGAGCATTTCGGCGAGCTCGACTGCGAGTTCGGTCGGCGCGCCATAGCTGAAGCCGCGCGGCACCTGATCGATTACGCCAGCGACGACGGCGGGATGGGCATGGCCGAGAATCGCGGGACCGTAGGAGCCGACGTAATCGATGAAGCGGTTGCCGTCGGAATCGAAGACGAACGGGCCCTGGGCGCGGGCGACAAAAAGCGGGTCGCCACCGACGGCGTTCCAGGCGCGGACGGGAGAATTAACTGCGCCGGGGATTTTCTTTTGGGCGCGGGCCATGAGGGCGGCGGATTTTTTTCGCAGCAGCATCGAAGGGGGATTTCCTCTGATCCGTCGCTAACATCGGGTCGCGCGGCAGTCAAATCAGAGATGGGCAGCGATTATCGGATTTATGACAAAATTGCGCATGTCAATCACCTGGGCCGCCTGATGGCTTCAGGAGCCAACGTGAGAGATCGCGAGCGAGGCTGCGAAACCGGAGCGGAATCGAGGCGCGGAGGCGGCGCGGCAAAATCCAAAAAGAATCGCGCGCTTAAGGCGCACCGCACGATGATGCTTGAGTGAAGTGTGAAATCCGTTTATCACGATCGGTACTCGATCATTGAACTCTCCGGGGCGCATCGGCAGCGCGGAGTTCTCAATTCAATGGTCGAGACCAGAGTGATTTTCGGGCATGCGACTTTCACTTCTTCAGCTTCGAGATTTGTAGCCGGAACCGCCATCAGCGATCGGGGCAAGTTAATAGGGTCCGAGCGAGATCGCTTATTCGCGGCTGGAATCAGAAGAAAATGGGCTTATCCACAGATGTGGATAAGATTGTGCGTAATTGTCCGAAGCGGTCGTTTTTCAGGGAACTTTAAGCGGAGCTTTCATTCCCACTCAACCATAGGGGGAGAAGATTAAATGGACGGTTTATGGCAACGGGCCGGTGACCGCATCCGAGACAGTTTGGGCGCGGTGGGTTTTGAGACCTGGATCGGGCCGCTGAACTTTCTCGGCGTACAGGGACAGACGGTAACGATCGAAGCGCCGAACAAATTTTTCCTGGACTGGATAAGCGATCGGTATATCGAGGTGTTGCGGGAGTCGCTCTCGGCGGAGGCAGGGCAACCGGTCGAGATAAAGCTGACGCTGAACGGTAATGGCCATGGCGGCACAAATGGGCACGGTAATGGACATGCCAAGAGCAATGGCAACGGTGCGGCGCCGCATGAGAACAGACGGCGGGTTGCGGAGCAGGCGGCGGCGCAACCGGCGGCGCGCCCGCCATTCAATCCGCGGCACACGTTTGCCGAGTTCGTAGTGGGATCGGCGAATCAGTTTGCGCATGCGGCGGCCTTGGCGGTCGCGACGCAGCCGGGCGAAAAATACAATCCGTTGTTCATTTATGGCGGTGTTGGGCTAGGCAAGACCCATCTGGTGACGGCGATCGGGCATCAGATATGGGCGAACCTGCCGCGGCAGCGGAAAGTGCTTTTCATGCCGGCGGAAGTTTTCATGAACGAATTGATCAGCTCGATCCGGCGGGACAAGATGGGCGAGTTCAAGGAGAAGTTCCGCCGCATCGACGCGTTGATACTGGATGACGTGCAGTTTCTGGCGGGGCGCGAAAAGACCCAGGAAGAGTTCTTTCACACGTTCAACTCGCTGCATTCGGACCGGCATCAGATAGTGCTGACGTCGGACAAGGTGCCACGCGACATCCAGGGGCTGGAGGAGCGGCTGTGCAACCGGTTCGAGTCGGGGTTGATCGCTGATATCGCGCCGCCGGACCTCGAGACGCGGGTGGCGATCGTGCAGATGAAGGCGGCACAGTCGAGTCTGAATCTGCCGCCGGAAGTGGCGATGTATATTGCGCAGAGCGTGTCGTCGAACGTGCGGGAACTCGAGGGATGCCTGACGCGGCTGGCGGCGTTGGCCTCGATAAGCGGATCGGAGATAACGGTTGAGTTTGCCCGCCAGGCGCTGCACGATCTGATCCGGGTGCATGGCAGCAAGCCGGGGATTGAATCGATCCAGCGGACGGTGGCGGATTCGTTCCATATCCGGCTGGCGGATCTGAAATCGAAAAAGCGCACGCAACATATCGCGTTCTGCCGGCAGGTGGCGATGTATCTGTGCCGCAAGCTGACGGACAGTTCGTTTCCGGTAATCGGGGAGCAGTTCAGCCGGGATCATTCGACGGTGATCCATGCGCACAACCTGATTGCGCAGCGGGTCAGGAACGATTCGGCGTTTCGGATGTCGATCGAAAAGATCGAGCGCGAGCTGAAAGTGGATGGACGAGGCTCTTGAGCGCGCATCCGCAAAGGCTGGGCAAAAGCTGTGCGGAACCGGCGGGCGCAAAGTGGGTAAGTTGACCAGTTACCAGGCGGCGAGGTTGCGGAGAGATCGAAGGGTCGAACGGCACACCGGTTATGCCCAGGAGAATTGTGTGGGATATCGGGTGGTTAGCTCATCGATCGACAGCCTGGGATGACCTACTGGTATTATTGATCAGTTTTAAAAAAGATCTATTCAGTTAAGACAGGGGCCGGCAAAAATCCGATGGAATTCACAATCGAACGCGCAGCGCTGCAAAATGGCCTGATGCTCGTTCAGGGAATTGTCGAGCGGCGCAACACGGTGCCGATACTTGGTCACGTGTTGCTCGAACCAGGCGACGGGAGCTTGCGTCTGGCGGCAACGGACCTGGAGGTGGGAGTACGGACGGAGGTTCCGTGCCGGATCGGGAGCAAGGGCAGCGTGACGCTAAACGCGCGCAAGCTGTTTGAGGTGGTGCGCGAGGCGGAGGGGGCGGAAGTTTCGCTCAAGACGCTGGACAACGATTGGATCGAGGTGAAATGCGGGCGGGCGAGATTCAAGATGATGGGTCTCGATCCGCGGAGCTTTCCGGCGATGCCGGGACAATCGGAGAAGACCACGGGGCATGATGCGCGCAAGGGAGTTAAAGCCGACCTGAAGATTGGCACACGCGTGCTGGCCGCGATGATCGACAAGACGCTGTTCGCGGTGAGTCCGGACGAGGCACGTTACAACCTGGGCGGAGTGATGATCGAGTCGCCGTCGAGCGGGGTGGCGCTGATGGTGGCGACGGACGGGCATCGGCTGTCGATGGTCGAGCGCGAGATCGAAGGCTTCGCGATGACGGGCAATGCGATTTTGCCGCGCAAGGGATTGTCGGAGCTGCGGAAGCTGCTTGACCAGGGGAGCGATGAGAACGAAGAGGAAGGTGCGCGGCTGGTAATCGACGGGCAACTGGCGTCGCTCGAGCGCGGCAAGACGGAGTTGGCGATGCGGCTGGTCGAGGGCGAGTTTCCCGACTATCGCGGCGTGATTCCGAAGCAGTCGAAGCATTCAATCATGGTGGGGCGCGACGCGCTGCTGGCGGCGATCAAGCGGGTGGCGATTTTCTCGAACGAACGTTATCACGGGGTACGGTTTGGATTCGCGGCAGGTACGCTCACGGTTTCTTCGACCAGCCCGGAGACGGGCGAAGCGAGTGAGACGGTCGATGTCGATTTCAACGGCGAGGAGATGTCGGTCGGTTTCAACGCATCGTACCTGATCCAGGCGCTCGGGGTGATTCCGGCGGAGACGGAGGTGGTCCTTGGGGTCAGCGACGAGGTGAGTCCGGGACTGCTGACAACGCCGGCGGACTCGCAGTTCACGTACGTTGTGATGCCGATGCGGCTCTGATCATTTCAGCGAATATCAGCGAATATTGGAGTTGAACTTGAGCAGGACTTCCTTGTTGAGGCGATGGTCCCTGGGCTCGAAGGGGAACGTCTCTTCGCGAGTGACTTCGGTTGCGGGAAGTGCCGCAAGGTTAGGCAGGTCGCGCTCGCGGACGATGACCCAGCGGATTTGACCATCGCTGGCGGCCTGCATGAGCGCGGTCTTATCATCGAAGAACGGGAGCGATTTGGGCAGGTTGAGATAGTAGAGCGGCCCGACGGTTTTGTAGAGCGCGACGCCTGAAGTTGCGCCATCCATCTGGCGGCGGATAGCAAGGGCGAACGGCCTTTCGCCGCGCCACTGGTCACCGGCCGGCATCGCGAAGATAAAGAGATAAGAGAGCATCAGGGCGGCGCCGATTGCGGTCGCGATTGCGATGTTGCGCGAGGTGAGGTTTCGCCAGGCCCAGATAATCGCGGCTAAAGAGAAAATCCAGGCGACGGCGTAGATGAGACGATCGGGCGCGGGCGGAAGGGTTGCGAGGCGGCCGCGCAAGACCAGCGACGGCGGCAGCATCACGACCGCGCCGCCGATTACGGCTGCAACGAGGACGGCGAATCCGGCGTTCACCAGCGCGCGCGCGAACGGTGACAATTGATCGCGCGGACGCGAGAGCGTGGACGCGACCATCAGGGCCGCAGCGGGGAGAATCGGAAGCAGATAGTAGCTCCGCCGCGAGCCGGAGAGCGTGAAAAAGATAAACGTCGCCCAGAAATAGATCAGCGTGAAACGATCGGCGCGGGGACGCGAATCGGGGCGGGTGCTGTCGGGATAGACGCTGGCGATCGATGCGGGGAGAAAGGCCGACCAGGGCGCCATCAAAGCGAAAATGACGTAGACGTAGAGATAGACGGGGCCGCGATGGTCGAACGGATGGAAGTAGCGGACGACGTTCTCGCGATAGACCATTTCGAGGCCCTTTTCGGAGCCGACGCGGGCGGCGGAGATCGCGAAGGGCTCGTAGTAGCAGAAAAGGCCGAGCGCGATCGCAAGTGGCGATTTCCAGTTCAACAGCCATCGGTAGCGTTCGAAGAGCCATCGGAGGCGGGCGATGAGCGAGCCGTGAGAGAGACGGCGCCAGAGCTCGGGAAATCCGCCGGCGAGACCCGAGTAGAGTCCGATCACCATCAGAGGGAGAACGAAGCCGAGCAATCCCTTGGTGAGGGAGGTCGCGGCCATGATCAACCATAGGCCGAACAGCCACCATCCGGTGGGATTGTCCTCGTTGCGCAGGAAGAGAATCAGGGCGGCGAGTTCGCCGGTGACGGTTTCGACATCGGCGGAGGCGTGGCGGGAAAAGAAGACGAAGCTGAAGCTGGTGGCGAGGATGGCGCCGGCGAAAATCGCGGTGCGATCGCCATAGAGGCGCCGCCCGAGCAGCATCACGAACCAGACGGCAAGGAGGCCCGCGATCGCGCATGGCAGGCGGGCAGCGGTTTCGTCGAGCGAGCCGGTCAGATGGGTCGCGGCGAGCACGAGCCAGTAAGAGCCGAGCGGTTTATCGTAATAGACGTGGCCGTTGATGGTGGGCCAGAAGTAGTTGTGGGTCAGGAGCATCTCGCGGGCGATTTCGGCCCAGCGGAATTCGGACGACCATAGCGCGCGGGCGCCGAGACGGGCGAAGAAAAGCACAGCGCTGAGCGCGAGGACAATCGCGGCGCCGAAACGAAACGAGCGCGGCGATGCGGTAGAGGCGGCGGGCGAGGCGGACGAATCGGTCGCGGACGAGGGGCTCGCCGCCGAATGCGCGGAAATTTTCATACGCGGATAAGCGTCGCAGCATGAAAAGCGGGGCGCAAGACCGAGTCGCGGGAGCCGCGTGGTATCGGGCGGCGGTGCATGTTAGCGTCGAAGCGACAATCGCGACGGCAGCGCGGAGGCTCTTCGCCGCGGCGATTGAGCGGGTTTCGAAACGGGTCGATTTCAAAGCAGGTTCATCCAAATGAGCGACGCGCACGAGCCGGCGAGCGGGGGGCGGCGGCCCAACCGGCTGATAAAAGAGCAGAGTCCGTACCTTCGGCAGCACGCCTACAATCCGGTCGAGTGGAATCCGTGGGACGACGAGGCGCTGGGGCGGGCGCGCGCGGAGAATAAGCCGATATTGCTGTCGATTGGATATTCGGCGTGCCACTGGTGTCATGTGATGGAACGCGAATCGTTCGAGAACGAGGCGATCGCGGGACTGATGAATGAGAACTTCGTTCCGATCAAGGTAGATCGCGAGGAGCGGCCGGACCTCGATCAGATTTACATGGACGCGGTGCAGTTAATGGCGGGCCGGGGCGGATGGCCGCTGACGGTGTTTCTGACGCCGGATGGGAAGCCGTTCTATGGCGGGACCTATTTTCCGCCCGAGGATCGGCATGGGATGCCGGGCTTCCCGCGGGTCCTGACGGCGGTGGCGAAGGCGTATCACGAGAAGCCGGGCGATATCGCGCAGAACGTCGAGCGGCTGACGCATGCGCTCGACGAGCTTGCCTCGCAGGCGGCGGAGAGCGGCGACCTTCGGCGCGGCACGGCTGAGGCGGCGGCGCGGGCGCTGGCGGGCCATTACGACCATCAGCACGGCGGAATCGGCGGGGCGCCGAAATTCCCCAGTGCGTTCGTGTTCTCGCTGTTCCTGCGAGTCTATCAGGCGAGCGGCGCGCTCGAGTTCGGCCACATGGTGCGCGAGACGCTGAGCGCGATGGCGAAGGGCGGCATCTACGATCAGATCGGCGGCGGGTTCCATCGCTACAGCGTCGACGATCACTGGCTGGTGCCGCACTTCGAGAAGATGCTCTATGACAACGCGCTGCTCGCGAGGCTTTATCTGGACGCGGGCCGCGAGCTTAACGAGCCCGAATTCCTGAACGTCGCGCGCGAGACGCTGGATTACGTGGTCCGCGAGATGCAGAGTCCGGAGGGCGGGCTCTATGCGACCCAGGACGCCGATAGCGAGGGCGAAGAGGGCAAGTTTTTTTTGTGGACGCCCGAGGAGACACGGGCGCTGTTGGGCGAAGAGCTGAGCGCGATCGCGGAGCGGTACTTCGATATCAGCGAGGAGGGAAATTTCGAGGGGAGCAACATCGCGCATCGCACGATCGACGTCGAGCAGGCGGCGCGGCTGTTCGCGATGAGCCGCGACGCAATGGTGGAAAAGGTAGCGGAGATTCGGCGGCGGATGTTCGCGGCGCGCGAGCATCGCGTCAAGCCCGCGCGTGACGAGAAGGTGCTCGCAGCGTGGAACGGGATGATGATCGCGTCGCTGGCGGAGGGATATCGCGTCTTCGGCGACGCGCGCTATCTTGCGGCGGCCGAGCGCGCGGTGGATTTCGTGATCACGCGGATGTGGAATGGCAACGCGCTCAAGCGGTCGTTCAAGGATGGAGTCGCGCGGTTCAACGGTTACCTGGAGGATTACGCGCTGATGGCGGCGGCGCTGGTCGCGGTATATGAAGCGTCGCTGAATCTGCGCTACCTCGAGATGGCGCGCGAGCTGGCCGACGTTATGATCGAGCGGTTCGCCGATCGCGCGCGCGGCGGATTTTTCTTCACTGCGGATGATCACGAGGCGCTAATCACGCGATCGAAGCCGGCCTTTGATGGATCGACGCCCTCGGGCAACAGCGCGGCGGTGATGGCGCTGCTGAGGCTTCACGCCTACACGGGCGAAGAGCATTACCTGGCCGAGGCGGCGCGAACGCTCAGGGTCTTTCGCGCGCAGATGGAGCAGCAGGCGTTCGGATTCTCGTTCATGCTCGAGGCGGCGCAGCTTTACGAGACGGGAGCGACGGAGATCGTGATCGTTGGCGATCGGCAGTCGGCCGAGTTCCGCGAATGGGTCGAGCGGCTGGGGCTGCTCTACATCCCGAACCGCGCGATCTTTGTCGTCGACCCGAAAGCGCCCGAGGCGAGCTTCGTGCCTGAGGCGGCGCGCGGGCGTAACGCGGTCGATGGCCGTCTGACGGCGTACGTGTGCCGCGAGCGAAGCTGCTCGATACCGCTGACCTCATGGGACGAGCTGCAGGCGGCGGTAAAAGGGAATGCGGCAGCGTGATGACGATCTCTTCGTCAGCGCGGTCGGCTTTGGAAGTCCCGCTAGCGAACGGCGCGGCGCCAGTCGCGGCGCTCGAGCCGATGACGCTGAATCGCCCGGCGAATCGCGAACGGACGGTGCTTCGCGTCGCGGTGCACAATGTATACAAGGGCGGCAATCTCGAGGCGATGTGCGCGTTTCTGAGCCGCGGCCGGCTGGCGCAGGCAGGACTAATCATGCTCTGCGAAGTGGATTGGGATATGCGGCGGTCGAAAGGACTCAGGCTCGCGCCGGCGCTGGCGGAAAGGCTCGGGATGAGCTTCGCCTATTTTCCGGAGTACGCGATCCGGACCGGGCCGAAGGATTTTCGCGGCGTGGGCAATGCGATTCTTTCGGCCGAGCCGCTGAGTGAGGTGCGTATCGTGCCGCTGCCGAATCTGCGTCTGAAGTACAATCCGCAAAAGTTGCCGGGAGGGAAGAGCGCGCTGGCCGCGACGACCCAGGTCGGCGGCAAAGCGATTACGTTCGCGGTCGCGCATCTCCATCGACGGCTCGATCCGGCGGGGCGTGCGATCCAGATGGAGCGCCTGCTTTCGGAATTGCCGCGCGGCGTTGCGACGATCGTGGGCGGCGATCTGAACACCACGACGCTCGACGGCAACGGGCGGTGGGCGCTATGGCGCGCGGTTGCCCCGATGATCCTGACGCCGTGGCGATTTCGGCGGCCCGAGCGCCACGAGCCGCTGTTCGAGCGGATGCGGGTTCACGGCTTTGATTTCGAGGCGAGCAACGCGGCGCGCAAGCCGACTCATACGATAGAGCAGTTGATACCGCCGCTCTGGCGCCCGAAGCTCGATTGGATAGCGGCGCGGGGAATCCGCGCGGTGGCGGGATCGGCGGCGGTGATCGCGCCGCGAACGTCGCTATTTGCCCGCCGCAGCTCGGATCACGACCTTATCGTCTGCGATTTCTCGCCACCGGATTAGCCCGGAGGTTCACTTCAGGCCGGGTTGACCAGGGGATATTGAAGCTGGGCAATCACGTCGTTCAGAGAGTTGGCCTCGTCGCCGGCAAGCTCCAGTTGCGCGAAGTTTTTTATCGCCGATTCGTGCACCACCATCGAATGCGTTACTTCGCGCTCATTTTCAGGCGCGGCACTCTCGATCTCGCGAAACTTTCCCAGGTACAGATCCGTAATCACGACAATTTCTTGCATATGCCGATGCCAGGACTTCGACGCAAAGCTCTTTGCGAAATGCGCAATCCGTTCACGAAGGTCGTCCTGCGCTATACTCAGGCCAAGCCGGGTCAGGAACGGTCGCAAGCGCGCTTTGGTCTCGGTTTCAAGCTGAAGCAGCGTTCCCCACTTGTAGCGCCGCTCCGCATCCTGTTCCATGCCGACGTAACACGAGAGCAGAGCTTCACCAAATACTTCGCCCTGATACATGCTTTCGTTGACGGCTTTAAGATATTCGGTCCGGTTCATGGTCGCTCCCAAAATGGTTTATTTTCATCCTGACCGCTTTACAATTCGAGCCGTAATAGCGTCGTTCGTGTCGAACGCTCAGAGCGACGGCCAGGGCAGCGGGCCGCGCGCCTTTTCGTAAGCGCTCGCGACCTGCAGCACGGTCACTTCGTCGAACGGGCGGCCGACTATCTGCATCGAGAGCGGCAGTCCGCTGGGTGCGAGACCGGTCGGCAGCGCGAGCGCGGGCTGCCCGGTCACGTTGAAGGGCGCGGTGAAGCGGAGCATCGCGGTGACCATGTTGATCGGATCGCCCGCGGGCGAGACGGTGCGGCCCTTTTCGCCGATCATCGGGGCGGCGATAGCGACGGTGGGCGCGAGGAGTGCGGCGCGGCCCTCAAGCGCGTCGAGTGCGTCGGCCAGGACGCGCGCGCGGGCGCGCTGGGCGCGAACGTAATTGACCGCCGGCGTCATCATCGCGATCTCGAGCGTGCGGCGGACGTCGTGGCCGTAGTCGGCGGGCCGCTCGCGAAACCAGCGCTCGTGGAAATCGAACATCTCGGGCCACATGATGTCGGTCGCGATTGTCGAGGCGGTGTCGATCGACGGAATCGAAACTTCTTCGACGCGCGCGCCGAGCTCTTCGAGTAGGGCGACGGCGGCCGCGAGCGAGCGCGCGACCTCGTCCGAGACGCCAATCATAAGTTCCTTGACGAGGCCGAGGCGCAAGCCAGCGATTCCGGCGTCGAGGCGGCTCGTGTAGGCGGGCACGGGGTCGAGGCTGGTGGGTGCGTCGTTAGAATCGTGGCCGGCAATAACGGCGAGCATCAGGGCGGCGTCGCGGACCGAGCGGGTGATTGGGCCGGCGTGGTCGAGGGTGTCGGAGAGCGGCATCACGCCGTAGCGGCTGACGCGGCTCCAGGTCTGCTTGAGCCCGACGCATCCGCAAAGGGCGGCGGGGATTCTGATCGAGCCGCCGGTATCGGTGCCGATCGTGGCGGCGGCGCTGCGGGCAACGATCGCGGCGGCCGAGCCTCCGCTCGAACCGCCCGGGATTCGCGTGAGGTCGTAGGGGTTGCGGACGAAGCCCCAATGCTGATTGCTCGAACTGGCGCCGTTGGCGAATTCATGCAGGTTGAGCTTGCCGAGCAGGACTGCGCCGGCGGCGGCGAGGCGCGCCCACAGGGTCGAATCGTAGTCGGGAACGAAATCGGCGAGGATTTTGGAGCCGGCGGTGGTGCGGATTCCGGCGGTGCAGCATAGGTCCTTGAGCGCGACCGGGACGCCATGAAAGGGTCCGCGCCAGTTGCCCGAGGTGATTTCGCGATCGGCGCGGCGCGCATCCTCGCGGGCGCGATCGGCGGTGACGGTGATATAGGCGCGAATGCGATCGTCGGTCGCCGCGATACGGCCGAGGTAGGCTTCGGTGATTTCCGCCGAGGACAGCTCGCGACGGTGAATTTTCTGCGACAGAGCGGCTACATCGAGGTCGAGTATTTCGTTGCTCATTGTCGGCACTCCGGACGCGCCCGTGTGGGCGCGCAGCGTTTCAGGCGGCGTAACGGGTTCAAGCGCGGCGGCGGCGCGCGCGGATCCGCTCGGCTTCGGCGAGGAGAGTTGGATATCCGAAGGGCGGCTGCGTGACCCCGGGCTCGATTCCGACCAGGCGGCGGGTCTGAGTCATCAGCGCGCCGGCGGCATGAGCGGCCGAGGCGGCAGCGTCGTCGGCGAGCGCGCACTCGTGGAACTCAGCCGCGATATGTTTGACGGTTTCGGGAGTAAGCTTGGGCATCTGACTAATCCTCCTGGCGCGGCCGGCCCCGATATCGAGCGGGGCGGTCGCTATTTCAGAACGCGTCGCTCGCGCAAGCCGGCGATTCGCCGCGCGTCGTAGCCAAGATATTCGCGAAGAATCTCGTCACTATGTTCTCCCAAGAGCGGCGCCGCGTGGTCAACAGCCGTGGGTGTTTCGGAGAACTGGGCGAGGACGCCGGTCTGCAGCAACTTGCCCCATTGCGAATGGCGAAGCTCGGCGATGAGGCCGTTGGCGGCGACTTGCGGGTCGTTGAAGAGATCGGCGAAATGGTTGATTCGGATCGCGGGGACGCCCGCATGGGCCAGCGCCGCGAGCGCCTCGGCGCGATCGAGCCGGGCGAAGGAATCGGCAAGGAGCGCGGCGAGCGGGCCCTCGGCGGGTTGCGCGGCGGCGGCGGCGAAATCGGGCGCATTGGCGGGACGCGCCATCTCGCGCATCGCCTGCCAATGGCTTGGCGTGGCCGCGTCGACGTAGAGCCAATCGCCGCCGCGGCATTGGTAGGCCCGGCGCAGCGCCGAGTATCCGCGCGATTCGGGGGCGCCGTTCTCCAGGTCGGGACGGCCGTCATAAAAGATGAACTCGCCCGCCTGAAACGCCATCGCGGACTGCAGCAGCGAGGTTTCGCATAGCTGGCCGCGACCGGTTCGCCGGCGCGCATGGAGCGCGAGCACGCATCCGAGCGCCGAAAGCATCGCGGCGCCGTAGTCGCAGATGGCGCAGGTGAGATAGAGCGGCGGATGGTTGTGGCCGCCCTCGGCCGCCATCACGCCCGAGCGGGCCTGGAGCAGCGGATCGAAGCCGGGCTGGTTGTGATCGGGGCCGCGATTACCGAAGCCGTTGACCGACATATAGACAAGGCGGGGGTTGAGCGTGGCGAGCCGGGCGTAATCGAAGCCGAAGCGGCGCATCCGGCCGGGGCGCAGATTTTCGACGACGACATCGGCCCGGCGCGCAAGCGCGTCGATTATCTCGCGGGCCTCGGGCGCGGCGAGATCGAGCGAGAGTCCGCGCTTGCCCTGGTTCCAGCCGAGGAAGCCGAAGCCGAAATTGCGGAAGGCGTCGCCTTCGAGGCTTTCTATCTTGATTACCTCGGCGCCCATCTGGGCGAGGATCATCGGCCCGTAAGAACCGGCGATATAGCTGCAGAAGTCCAGCACCAGGACGCCTTCGAGCGGACGTTTGAGCGTGGCGGCGGGGGCCGCGGCGGTTGTGGCTGCGGCCGCATGATCGTGCGCTGGCTCCGAGAGCCATTGTGCGACGACCGGATCGCGGACGAGCGCGGGCGCGGGGCCGGGGATTTCGCCAGGGGTGTCGTTGAGCGTGATCGATACGCCGAGCTGCACGGTCGAGCCGAGGACGGGGTCGGCGACCTCACGGCGCATCGCAAGCGCGTCGACCTGCGCGTCGGCGATAAAGGTCTGGCGCGAGAGCACGGGAGCCGAGGGGACGTCGTTCTCGCGCAGGATTTTGAGCCACTCATCGCGCGGGCGGGTTGCGATTATCTCCTGGATAGTCTGCTTGAGGGTCTCGCGATGCTCGGAGGAGACGCCCCAGGGCGCGCCCTCGAAGCGTTCGTCGGCGACCAGGCCCGGGCGATCGAGCGCGAGCGCGAACTTGTTCCAGAAGGTCATGTTGCCGCAGGCCGCGAACAGATACTCGCCGTCGGAGGCGCGGAAGAGGCGATAGGCGGGAATCGGGCCGAGCGGATCGGCGGGGCCTTCGTACATCCGGGTCATCTTCTCGTGGCGCATGATGCCGCCGGTCTGGAGCGAAAACGCGCCGGCGAGGAGCGAGACTTCGACCAGCTGGCCGCGGCCATTGGCGTCGCGTGCGGCGATTGCGGCTATCGCGGCGGCCGCGCCGAGGGTCCCGGCGGAATAGCTCGAGGCGGGAAAGTGAAGCGCGACCGGATTGCCGCTGTGCGCCCACTGGCTGCCCATGATTCCGCTGAGCGCCGCGACCATATCATCGCTCAAGTCGAGTTCGGCCTCGGGGCCGCGGCTCCCGAGCGGCGGGATATGAAGCACGACGGCGCGGGGGTTCAAAGCGCGGATCGAGGCGTAATCGAGGCCGTCCGCCTTAAGACGGGCGGGCGTGGCGCCCACGACGACGATATCGGCCCATCGGATGAGGCGGTCGCGATCGGCGCTCGCGGCGGCGGCGCTAAGATCGAGGAATAGCGAGCGCTTGCCGCGGTTAAGGACGTGAAAATGGGGCGTGCCACGTCCAGGAGCGCCAGCGGGCGGCTCGACCTTGATCGAGCGCGCGCCATGCTCGGCCAACGCCATCGCGGCGCAGGCGGCGCCGAGATTGGCAGAGAATTCTACGACATTAAGGCCTTCGAGCGCCTGCTTCATCCTGCTCGCTCCACCACGGTCCGGACGGCTTGAGGCGGCCGGAGTGATCGCGCCCAGCTGGTCGCACGGGCATGGGCGGGGACGCAAGGCGGGCGATTATTCAGCGGGACGTTAATGGGGCGGTAACGCGGACGCCGCAAAAGGGCGGTCTTCAAAGGAGGGTAATCGCCGCGTAACGCGCGCGTAACGAACGAGCTTTAAATGCTCGCGGCGGCGTCCATACTCACACTTGGAGTAAAACCGTCAAAGAGGTGGAAATGATACGTAAGGTTCTTTCCGGTGCTTTAGTCTTTGCCGCATTAGTCATTGCGGCAAGTAATGCGCACGCGCAGACGCTGATAAACGGAGCGGGTTCCACATTCGGCTACCCTATCTACTCGAAGTGGTTCGACGAATACGTGAAGGTCGATCCGTCGATGCGCTTCAATTATCAGTCGATCGGCTCGGGGGGCGGCATCAACCTGCTATTCAACAAGACCGTCGATATCGGCGCGAGCGACGCTCCGCTCAACGATGAGCAGATCAAGCGCGCACCGGGTCCGATCCTCGAGTTCCCGTCGGTGCTGGGCGCGGTCGTTATGACCTACAACGTCCAGGGTCTGACGAAGCCGCTGCGGCTCACCGGTCCGCTAATCGCGGACATTTACCTTGGCAAGGTCGGCAAGTGGAACGATCCGGCGATAGCGGCGCTCAATCCGGGCGTCACGCTGCCGGATCAGCAGATCGTCACATGCCATCGATCGGAAGGGAGCGGCACCACTTATATCTTCGCCGATTACATGTCGAAGGTGAGTCCGGAATGGGCGGCGAAGGTAGGCAAGTCAACCTCGCTCAGATGGCCCGGCGGACTCGGCGGTAAAGGCAGCGAGGGCGTGACGGCGCTGGTCGAGCAGACCCCGGGCGCGCTCGGCTACGTCGAATTGACCTACGCGCTGGCGAACAAGCTCGCTTTCGCGACGATCCAGAACAAGGACGGCAAATGGATCGCGCCGTCGCTGGATGGAGTCACGGCGGCGGCCGCCGGGGCGTCGGCGAGCATGCCGTCGGATTTCCGGGTCTCGATAACCGACGCACCGGGCGCCACTTCATATCCGCTGTCGTCGTTCACGTGGCTGCTGGTCTATCAGCAGCAGGCCGACGCGACGCGCGGAGCCGCGATCGTGAAGTTTCTGCACTGGGGCCTGACCAAAGGCCAGCAATCCGCGCCGCCGCTTTACTATGCGCCGCTGCCGAAGGCGGTCGTCGCGCTTGAGATGAAGCAACTCAAAGAGATGGTCGTCCCGTGATTGTCCGGGCGACCGAGGGGGAAGGAGAAAACACCATGAAGTTCAGGAGTCCAGTCACGAAGGCGCTGACTTTGCTCGGCGCGGGTGCGATCGCAACTCTGACGGCCGGATGCGCGGTTGCGACGATGCCGGCATCCGGAGGATGGGGACCGCCGCCAACCGCGATGGTCACGACCGCGGATGGCAAGAAAGTAGTCGATCCGCGCGTGCAGGATTGCGCGATCGTTGGTATCGGCTCGCCGACCAAGTACGCATGTGGCGGCAAGGTCTACACCAGTATCCAGTTGACCGAGATGACGCAGAAGGCGAACGCGGCGGCCAATTGAGTATGGAAGATTGGGCGTCTCGAATCGGACAAACCGTAACGGAGAGAGTATCAATGAGACGGGTAAAACGGGGGATGCGCCTGCGCATCCTGATCGTGGCCGCGGCCTGCGTTATTGTGGGCGGCGGACGCGCGCTGGCGCAGAGCGCGTCGAATATCACGCTGTGGGTCGACGCGAAGACCGGACAGGTGTTCACCCGGCCGGGCCCGGGCCGCGCGCCGATGAAAATATCGGGCACGCTCGACAGCGCGGCGATGGAGCAGCAGATCGAGCAGAACGTCGCGGCGAAGACCCAGGCGCAGGTGGATTCGACCACCGCACAGTTGCGCGAGCAGAACGCGTCCCTGCAACAGCAGGTGACGGCGATGAAGCCGGCGTGGAACAATTATACTGACTACTTCTTCAACAAAGTCAGAATTGGCACGCTGCTCTACGGCGATTACAGATTCTATACCCATACCGGATTCGGTCCTCAGGAACTTACTCAAATTATCCGTCCGGGTCCTGGCAACGACAATTTCAACTCATTCGATATCACGCGTACATATCTGAACTTCTTTTTCACGCCGACGCAGGATATCCTGTTCCGCGTCACGCCGAACATCTATCTGGCCAACGGCACCGCCTTTGCGGATAAGTTCGGCAAGGCCGGCGCCGTAGGGTCGAATCTCGACGGCAACCTGGATTACCGGCTCAAGTATGCGTATCTGCAGTACGCAAAGTTCTTCGACCACGCGGGTCCAATGAAGGGAGACACCGTCACGTTCGGTTCGCAGCCCAATCCGTTGGTGGGGTGGGAAGAGGACCTCTACAACTATCGCTATGTCAATTTGACCCCGTGGAATTACCTGAGCCTGTCATCATCGCAAGTCGGCCTGACTGCGCAAGGGCCGATCAAGTTCAACGGCCTGCAGTATGTTGACTACGATATCGGTGCGTTCAACGACGCGACCTTCCATGCTTACGAGCAGACCGCGAACAAGCAAGTGATGGGACGCGTATCGGTCTATCCGTTCGGAGCCGAATGGCGCTTCGACGGCCTTGGTCTGACCGGCTTTTACGATTATGGATATGGGAATACGACCCCCGACTTGGCCCAGATGCCCGCGACGTTTAAGGCTGGTCAGGCGCATTTCACTCGTATCGCGGCACTGCTGCATTATACGGCGGAGAGCTGGGGAATCGCCGGCGAATTTGATGCCGGCCGGAACGCATTCACCACCGGAAACTTCTTTTCCGGCAGCGGTCCCGAGGATGCCTTCAGCGTGAGCTCGCCGGCGCCGCCGCCGACGGTCTATGCGCCGTTCAACGCGATGGCATCGGCTATCCTTAACAACGGCCAGGCAGCGGAGGAGGGATGGGATTTCTTCGGCCACTACCACATCGCCGATACCCCGCTCACTCTGTTTGGGATGTTCCAGCAGTTCCTGCCGAACACGAACTTCGGTACGGATCCACTCGATTTCCAGAAATTCGTCGTGGGCGTGAGCTATCAGATCAACGAATACCTGCGATTTGCAGTCGACAGCCAGAACTTGCTCTTTTACCACGGCAGTACGCCGGTTTCAGTCGCATCGTTGAAGCCCCTGGGATTCTCGGCGCCGACCGGATTCAAGGGATCGACTATTACGGATTCGGTACCTCGGGATACTCACGCGATATTTGCAAACCTCGAGTTCAACTACTGACCGATTTGTAGTATCGCAAGGCCGAGCGCGGCGGGCGGCGAGTTATCCCTGGCAGACTCGTCGTCGCCGCAGGAGGCGAAATGGCCGCCGCGAGTGGTGTCGAAAGGCGCTGCCCGCGGCGGTGTTATTTGATACTCGCCCTGTTTGGCCGCGCGACTCAGAAAACGCCGCAGCAGCGCGCCTCCGGAGTCGAAGCGATGCTTTCCGGCGCCGGCTTCCACGTCAACGCCGCCGATGCGCCCGAGGACGCGGCCGGGCAGGAACAGGTGAACTTTATGATACGGCGGCCGGACCCGTCCCTCCATTAAGAGTTCGGCGATCGGGACGGCAGGCGGCATTGCGCGCGCCAGTTCGGACTCGTAGACTGTTCACGGCGTAACGTCGAGAAGATTCGCGGTTTCATCGAATGGGGGCGAACTGGATTCGACGGAGGCAGGAAAGCTGTGGTCGCACGCCGGGGTACTGTTAGCCCGTTAAACAAACAGACTGCGAAATTTACCCGCAGACAATAACGGTTACGCTCTGGCGGCCTAAGGGCCGCTAGCGTCCCGCCGCTGCTCGCCCATGACAGCGGGCCGGGGCGTCATTTAGTGGGCTAGGGACTCGCGGTTCGCCGGTTGCGCTATTATCCCGAAACTTAAAGCGGCTGGTCTCCGACGAGCCCGTCCGTGGGCGCGGTTGAGACGAGATCAAATCGCGGAATAAGCGTGTAGTGGCCATCGCTGGAGGGTCTTCGGACGGGGGTTCAATTCCCCCCGCCTCCACCATCTTTTGCTCTCGGGCTTGCAGCGGACCAACAAGAAATGT
>VFSW01001359.1_pt1 | contig 37309 bp, 52 predicted proteins | sample 5358111 | NCBI WGS metagenome assembly VFSW01 (sample SAMN11554181, study PRJNA540505) | mine drainage metagenome | isolation source: sediment from site ElyBrook_90M | place: USA: Ely Copper Mine, Vershire, VT | collected 2017 | reverse complement strand
GAATATATATATCCCCTACGAGGGGTTTCCATGGGGCATGGGCGGGAGCCAGATTCCAGGGGTATGTTGCTATATTTCTTCTTAGGCTTATTTTTTAAGAAAACACTTGGTAATAAACACTATTGTATATAAGAGTCATATTATGCTCTTATACTCCTTGACTCCTAATCATCCTATCCTCTATACTCCACTCGGACTCAGGGACTAACCCCTGTGCCACTCCCGGCTGACGGGTCGTAGCTGCAACTGTGTAGCTCCCCGCGCCACCTTGAGGTATATCATGGCTAAGTCAATGAAGCTCGGTGGCGGTGGTAGATTCCAAAAGGGCGCTGCCAAGATTGAAGCCAAGGAAGGACTCTCTAAAGAGTCCGCTGATGCTATCATGGCCTCCGCTGGCCGTAAAAAGTATGGCAACAAAACCATGGGCGCTATGTCTCAACGCGGAACCAGTTTCAAAGACGCGCTCCAAAGCAAGTAATCAGCGACTAAGTGACTGGATTCCCCAGAGCTTACCGGCTTCGAGGCAAGTATTATGAATTCAAAAGTTGCATTGAAGCCTGGGCCAAAGCCCAATTTTGATTACAAAGCCCTGTGGTTTGAATTTTGTGCAATGAAATCCAAATCTCCAATAACCTACGACCAATTTGCTCAGCTTAAAGGCGTTAATAACAATACATTATCCGTCTATTTTAGTCAGATTAAGCGCGAAGAAGAAATGCGTATCATCCGAGAACGAAATCCAGAGCTGATTACCCTGGCTCAAGGTCGTATACGGGATGCCCTAGTTTCTGGCGCTGGCGTCAAAGAGGACCAAATTGCATCCTTCTCTTTGGATGCCTACAAAGCTGTTGCAGACCGCGAAGGCCTATCCCCTCAAGCTTCTATCATCAATATAACTAACTCAGCTAATGCCCAGGCTGCTGCTGTAGCCGTGCCTATCTTTGCAACTAACACGGACGAATTTAAGAATCTTCTTGGTGGCGAATGAATCTAAAAAATATACCACTAGACCGAGACTATGCGCCCTATTGCTATCCTGCCGTGTTCAATGTCCCTTATCTTGAGCAAGGCCACGTTGATATCAAGCCGCCCCTTATTCATTGGAGCTACAAACTATGGATGCTGGCCGTTTCACCTTTGAAGTCTCTTTCCCTGATGGCGAAGCTTCGCATCCTGCCTGTTCTTGGGATGAGTGCCAGTTGCTTATTTCTGGCTATGTCAGGGCATACAACGGCGACTGTGGTTTTGGCCTTACTCCTACTCAGCCCAACGATTTGGCCTCACATGGCAAACACGGAGTGGCTGACCGTACTGCTTCTGTCGATGTGTCTAGTCTCCCCGCCATGGGTACAGTATTTAGCGCTAGGGTCATTACCGTGGGTGAATCAAAAAAACGCGCTGCTGATTGTTCCTGTGGCTTGGGCGCTTCACTTACCCATAAGCTTTGGTGCAAGCTGTATACTGATTCCGTCATTGGTCATACTGTTGTATTTAACAATAACTAGAAGATTCTCTATCTTTGTGCATTGGTGCTGGCTTGTGCCCTCTACCTTTGGCGCTAAGCGAACGTTTAAGACTAATACTCTATCGGCTGCAAAGATTCTGCTCCCCTGCATCACCCTCTTTGCGCCATTCGTTGCCGTCATGGAGTTAGACCGATGGGCACTAGTCGCGCTTACTGTGTTTATTGTCATGCTGTGGTCGAAACAGATTGTGCCACATCACTTCATATTGCTTGCTCTTCCTGTCGCTCTAAGCGCAAGCCCGACAACTCTGACCTGGGTAAGCTTCGCGCTCGTCTGGAGTCTCCGAGATGGCATCGTTTGGTATCGCCCGGCGCTAATCTACCCGGTAACGTTCCCAAACTATGATGCGCTATTAGCAGACGCGGCTAAGATTGAGGCCTGGATTCGTGAGAATGTATCTCAGAATGAAATCATCTGGGTCAACGGCATGGAGAACCAAATCTATCTGAACACCATGCGTAAGGCATGGCGAGTTGAGATTCCAGAGCTGCGAGGTTTCCCGGAAGGTGATGCACCTAGGGTCATCGTCCATTGCCACACTAGCCACAAGAAGTTTGACTATGACGGATACGAGCCGGTGATTGTCTCAACGATTGGCCTCTATACTCTTATGGTGAAGCAATGATGAGTGTTACTAGTAGCATAGTAACTAGAGACGATTTCAAGCCGATGGGGATTATCCCCGTCACCCAAGTTTCTTGGCAACAGATTGTTGCTAAGAATATGGCATGTCTACTTGGGATTGATGCCCAATACGTAGTTACATATGGGTATGCGGATGGCTTTGAAACAGGTGATTACAAGAAAGCCAATGCTAAGGCCATGGAAGTGGCTACAGAATATCCCTCAATTGAGGTACGTGCATGACCCCGATGGAACTGACCGAATCGCTACTAGACTCCAAGCGCTTCTGCGAAATGTTCCGTAATGCAGGCGCACAGTTTAGCAAGCGGGCGCTGACGCAGGAAGATAGGGCGTTTCTGGTTCAGCCGATTATCAGCATGGTGATGGAGCGGATGGAGGAAAATGAGATTATTCGTCCCGCTGAGCCTATTAGTGCTGCCTCTATCCGCCATATTGCTACTAACGCTATAACATCAGGTGGCATGCTTGGCGACGATACTAGCGACCTAGGCTTTGACCCGTTTCAGCATCCGCCTAGCGTTGAACCTAATCCTGTGGATGCCAGGATGCAGCAGCTTGAAATGCTGCGCGCCACTATTGACGCTCAGGTGCCGCATGACGTGGGCAAGGTGATTACTTTCACCATGTCGCCGGATTGGAACGCTAATGACAGAGTGGACCTGTTCAATGCGCTGGGGACGCATCAACTATATGGCGAGACTCCTTGCAACATCGTCCAGAATGGCCGCGACCCGCTAGGCTGGAAGGTTACCGCTATCAGGGTGAAGTAGAATGGTAAAGCCTTTATTTGACTTCACCGATAAGCCGCAACAAAAGGCATTCTTCTTTGACCGGGAGAATCCGTCTATTGGCGGCGGTGGAGGCTATAACTCAGGCAAGTCTTACGCCATGGTGGGAAAGATTCACACCATGCTTGAGATGTTCCATGGCTCACATGCTATCATTGGACGCAAGACCTATGGTGCCCTAGAAAAATCAGTTATCCCCACATACGAAAAAATTGCCAAGGTCCGCAATGGTGGCAAATGGAACGGCCCCATCATTGAGAAGTTTACGGATATGACGGCACACTATCGAAATGGGTCAAAGCTTTGGTTCGTGACCTATGATGATGTAGAGAAGTTTCGCGGTCCTAATATTGCCTTTGCTGGTATCAGCCAGGCAGAGGAAGTAGCCCATGAGATATTTCTAGAGCTTAAGGGCCGCTGTCGGCAATGGAATGAGGATTCCATTGAAGCGTGGCAGGCAAAGTATGGCGAAGAAATGCGGAAGATGCTGGGCTATGTCCCGCGTCCGTTCAATCAGCTTATCTGCGAATTCAACCCCGCGCCAAACTGGGTAAAGCAGGAATTCTTTTTCAATAAGACAGGCAGTAACAAGTTTTATGACATTCCCACGGCTGAGAATGAGAAGTTTCATGCTAAGGGATGGATTGAGGCTTTGAAAGCTAGCTACACTAAAGAGACTTACGATAGATTCATCAATGGTTCGTGGGACGTGTTTGGCGGCATGGTCTACCCAGAGTTTGACATTGAGGCCCTGCACGGCGTTCCTAACTTTAAAATGCCAGACCACTGGCCGCGCTTGATTGGATGGGACCATGGGTACAGAAATCCAACAGCTATCCATGCTGCTGGCGTGGACGAAATGGGCAACATCGTCATATACAAAGAGCATTACCAAGATAACCTGACGGTGCGAGAGAATGCCGAATGTTTTAAGGCCATGGCTAGGGGAGATAGGTTCCCCGTTGGAAACGACGAGAAATTTCTTGTGTTTATGGACTACTCTGTCAAGGGAGTCTATGACAAGGACGGGAAAACGATTTGGGACCAATACAACGAAGAGGGAATCTTTGGCCTGAATCCGGATAAGGACGTATCAGCCGGGATTAATATGGTCAAAGAGTATATGAAGCCCGACCCGGAGCGGGAATTCCCGCAATGGCACCCTAGAAAGGGCGAAAAAGGCTCTCCGAAGCTGTTTATTGTTCGTTCTGAGTGCCCTAATCTGATAAATGAGTTACAAATGTACCAATGGGAAGAAACTAAAGAGGAAAACAGCCATAAAGAACAGCCGAAAAAGTATCTCGACCATGCTTGTGATGATACTCGCTATATAATAATGGCCGTTGGCAAGCAAATGGCCCCCTGGATTCTAGCCCCACCTACGCCTAAGCAAATCGGAGCGATTGCCGCCCAAGTCATTGCGGCATCAGCTTTTAAACACGCTACTCCCATCTATGATGAGGAGGGCGAAGAATGGAGTTGACAGATATTGAGGTAGAAAAGATACTTGAGTTGATGACAAGGGCTAAAAGCCTAAAATACTCGGAAACTTTGATAAGATTTCAAGACGGGAAATTAGTTAGCTCGGAAATCACGGAAAAAATTCGATACTAGCTGACTGGAGAACCCGGAGGCATCGAGCGAAAGCTTGGTGCCTCTTTTTCATATGCAGCCAATCACGAATAACTTCGATTTGCCTAAGCCAGCCGACACGGCTACTCTGTCGCAAGACCAGAGTAATAATGCTAGTGGCAGCCTTGTTAATTTGCCTAACGGGCTGAGTGAAGAGGCTATTAAGAAATACGCTAAGACTCGCAATCAGACTTGGGATAAATGGTTCACGACTCAGTTCAAGCGCATCGAAGCCAATCGCAAGCTGTGGCGTAACATGCAGCAAGGGGCGATTCGTAGCATTGGCAACGCACCAATTCCACTGGCTATCGGATACGCCATTGTTGAGAGTGTGGCCGCGCGTTTAGATACCACGCTATTGCAGCGTCCTAAGTTTGGCGAGGCTGTTTCTGATACTGTTCAGCCGGATAACGAAGCGCAGAGCACGGTTGAGGACTTTGTTAACCAGTGCGTTATTGCCGAGGCTAGGCAGCCAGAGAAGGGAAAGACTTGCATTAAGGGCACGTTGCTTGACGGCTATGTTATTGCTCGTAGCCTGTGGGACCGCAAGCCGATTGAGACTGAGGACGCGCAGTATCAGGCGGACCCAATTAACGGGCAGCAAGTCTATACTGGCTCCGCTCCTACGACTCAGTTCAAAGAGAAGTGGACCTTTAGGAAATGCAATCCGGCCAACATGGCTTGGGATATTCATACTACTACTAAGATTCAGGACTCGCCTTGGACGCGAGAGCGAGATTACAAGAGCTTTAACGAGCTGAGCGAAATGCAAGCGGCTGGCGAGATTCAAGGCATTGAGGCTCTAAAGAATATTGTTCCGTCTCGCCTTGAAGGCGGCGCTAAAGAGGACTTTGAATCGAAGCTTAAGAAGGCCGAAGGAGACCCTAACTGGCGCTTGGCCTACTCCGACGAAAAGATTTATCAGATAGACGAGTTCTTTGCCTACATCACTTACACGCAGGCAGCCGATACCGAGACAGAAGAGCAGACTAAGACCATCAAGGCGCATTTCTTCATCGTTGAGAACGACCACGTTCTAATGTTTGAACAGAACGTGTTCCGGCCTTGCAGGCATCCCTACGTTTCGGCGCAGGCTATCCTTGATGTTGATAGCGTTATCGGCTTGGCTATCCTTGAAGCCATTCGTCCTATTCTGGACAGCATCAATAACTATGCTGGCAAGCAGCAGGCGCTAGTTGAATGGTGCTCTAACCCGATTATCTTCTACGGCAACAAATCCGGCCTTGCCGGGCGCACTACGTTCACGCGGCCCATGGGCATGCAGCCGGTCAATGATGCTTCTGATATCAAAGAGTTCTTGGCTAATCCCGATAGCGTCAAGGTGGTGCTGGAATACGTTCAGTTCCTCATTGACCAAGCGCGTCAGGCCAGCGGGGCTAATGAACAGTTTCAGGGCACTGAGGGCGCGGATACGGCTACGGAGTTTCAGGGCCTAACCGCTGCCGCTGGCTCACGCTTCGCTGATATCTCGGAGAATCTTAATCAGGGCCTCTTTGAATGCCTGATGCAAGAGTGCTACTGGATGTACCGACAGTTCGGCGTTGATGGGCAGATGGTGGTGCACCCTCAGACAGAAGAAAGCGCAGCCGTTGCCATTAACAAGCAACAGCTACAGGGCGAATACCGCTTTGTTGCCTCTACCACGGCGACTGACGGCTACAAGGGCAAGCAGATTCAGGATGATACTCAGTTCTTGTCTATGATGGACGGCGTGAACCAAAAGGGCGGCATTAATGGCATGCTCTACAATATGCCCAAGCATATCACCGAGATTTCGATGCCGCTTCGTGGGCAAAAGAGTTCTAAAGATATGTTTGTTCCTGCGCCCCAGCCACCTCAGATGATGTTGACGGATAAGGGGCCGATTCAGGTTCCGCCGAATGGCTTCGTTAACTTGCCGGGGGGTAACCAGGGCGTTCCTTACGGTTTGGGCGGCGTGGCTTCGGTACAGGGTATCGGCCCCATGATGCCTAGCCAGATTCAGCCTGGGTTTGAGACTCTAGGCGGCGTCCCTCATCCTGGATTGCAGCCTGCGCCTTCCCCGCCTCAGATGCAGCCTATGGGAGCGCCACAATGACGGCCCAGGAAGAGGCGGAAGCTCTAGCTCTTGATATGCGGATGATTGAGCAGATTTGCTTGTCTGACGCATGGAAAGTCATTAACAAATATCTCGGTTACGGAATTGAGAGACATTTTAACATGCTGCTTGCGCCTGGATTGGACCCGTTGAAGAACGAAGCCATTAAGGCGCGAGTGGTCATTTACAAAGAATTGCTTGACCTCCCCAATTATATTGAGAGGGAATTCAAGGCAATGAAAGCCGCCACCTCATTCGAGAATGGCGGAGAAACTCCCCCCACCGAGCCCTAACGGGACGACTGGAGACGTACCATGAGTGAAGAATTAACGTTGGAACAGCAGGCGGCTGCAATTGATAACGCCAATGCGAATCCTGCTACTGAACAGGTGGCTCAGGCTCAGACTACCGAGCAACCCGCCCAGCAGCAGGCCCCGGCTAACATCACGGCGGATGAATTCAAGCAGTTCATGCAGCAGTTCCAGAGCTTCCAGAATCAGACCCAGAGTCAGCTTGGCAATTTCAGCAAGAAACAATCTGAACTTGACAAGTTTCTGACTTCACAAAATAAAACTCAAGCTCCTAAGAGCTACGCAGACCTTAAGCCGGAAGAACAAGCATCTTTGAAGGAACTCGTCAAGCATTTGGTTGGCGAGGACTTATTCAAGGATAAGTTTGAGCGTTTGGATAAAATCGCGGAGAGCTATGAAGCTCAGGAACGCAATGGGCGCATCTTGTCAGTTGCGAATGGTGTCCTTGGGGCAGATTTTGAAAAATACAATATGCCTCTTGGAGATTTGTACATTCGCGTCAAGCAGGCTGCGGCTAGCGGGGACCAAAGCGCAGAACGTTTCTTGAATGAGATTCACACCACGGAAAGCGGCGTGTACCGCATGATTGAAATGGTAAAAGCTCAGGTTTCTCAGAGTCTTCAAGCTCAAAGCGAAAAAGCCAAGCTCGAACAGGAAGCCAAGGCCAAGCGCGCGGCTAGCGGCGTCGGGGGCGGGCGCGTCCAGAGCACTAGCAATGGTGCGGATGGACTCCCCACTGACAAGGCGGCCCGTATGGCTGCAATGGCTGCTCTTATCGACCAAGGTAATGCGCGGCGTTAGAAGCACTACTTAGAGGCAAGCAATGGCTTTTGATAGCGCAACAACTGTAGGCTACTCTCAGAATATCGAACAGCTTGAGCGTAGCTATTACAAGACGATTGCCGAGGACCGCCTGATTACTAACTGGGTGTTTTATCCCTTGGCTAAGCATGAGAAGATTCCGGCCAATAGCGGCGGTTCTTTCGTGTTCAATCGCTGGTCCAACGTGGCTGGCACGACTGCTACGCTGAACGAAGACACGGTGACTGGCGGGCAGGTTGCTTTGACGGCTAACACCGCTAGCTTGACGCCTGCGCCTTATGGGCAGTTCGGCAAGATTACGGAGTTTGCTCAGATGACGTCGCGGCGCGCGGTGACGGAGGATGCTACCATTCTCCTGGCCGAGGCTGCTTCGGATACGACTGACTTGCTGTGCCGCACTGAACTGAATACCAATGCTGGCGCGTTTGGCGGTATTGGCGGCGCTAAGACCACGGCCACTATTACCACGGCTGACGTTTTCGGTCCTACCATCGTGCGTCAGGTTATCGCTAAGATGGGCGCTGCTAAGGTGCGCCCGTTCCGTGATAGTCAGAAGTATGCGGGTGTCTTCCACGATTTCCAGATTTATGATTTGCAGAGTGATACTAGCGTTGGCGGCTTCTTGGCTACCGCTCAGTATGCTCAGCCTAACAAGATTTGGAATGGCGAGGTTGGTACGCTGATGGGCCTTCGCATCATCCGTAGCCAGAACATCATCACGACTAGCGTTACCGCTGGCGTGACTGCTTATACTGGCTTTGTGATGGGCGAGAGCGCGTTTGCTACCGTGGACCTGGAAGAGGATGCCATTGATATCATCGTGAACAAGCCCGGTAGCGCTGGTGCGGCTGACCCTTACCGCAACATTGCTACCGTGGCCTATAAGATGTATTTTGGCGTCAAATACCTGTCTGGCGCTATTCTGGCCGATACGGGCAGCGCTAACCGAGCCTTGAAGGTTCTGACCGCCGTTTCCTTCAACGGCTAACACTAGGAGATTGTCATGGCTGATGTGAATAAGTACGAAGACCTGAGTGCTAAGGGGAATGTGTATGGTCCCCTGATGAAGAATCAGGGTAGCACTAGCAACAACGGCGCTACTCCGGTGAATCCGGCTGCTACCAATCAGAAGCCGGTGCGAGTCCAGACGCAGGACGCTAGCTACAAGAATTCTGGCGACCCGCACACTGGCGCTTAAACACTAGGAGGCAGAGGGTATGAATCCGAAGAAAATGGTTAGGATGCTACAGGGTATTGACCGCCGCCTGAGAGTCTGTTGGGCTCCTGGGAAGGTAAGCGGGCTTTACTTTTGGCAGCCTAAGCACCCCGAGGCCCATGAGAATGGGCTAAGGCATATCGGAGCCATACCCTCTGCATCATGGTTTTTAAGCCTTCCTGAAAAGGATTTCTATACCAAAGGGCAGCATTTTTGCCTGTCTGGAATCCCGAAGGACGAGCTTATCAAGGATTGGGAGTTTCATAGGGGCTGGAAATCAGTCCTTAAGAAGCTTGGCGAGGATGGGCACTTTGACAAGAGCAAGCTATCTAAGATTTTCGGATGGGATATCTTCGTCCCTGGTATCGCCGGGACGTTGAGTATGCTTCCCGGCTGGACTGAGAAATCTAGGATTGAGCGCAATATGGCCGCTTTGGGGAACCGAGGATGATTAAATTATTTGCCTATCATAGCGGCAATAATGGCGTGTCCATGTATCGCACATGGCAGCCGTTGGCTAACTTGTCGCCTGATATTAGCGTTAAGACTCTGCCCAAGCGTTCCGAGCGTGTGCATTGGGAGGGCTTGCAAGGGCCTTGCAATGTGCCGGGCATTGGCTCCCATGCTGAGATTATTGAAAAGTATGACGTGATTTACAGCAACTTTAAGGCGAACGAGGAAGATTGCAAGCGGTTGGTTATCACTAGCAAGTTGAAGAAACTTGTCGTTGACATTGATGACGATATTCTTCATTTGCCTACGGATAACTTGAACTACAAGTATTGGTACAATGAGGATAACGGCAAGGATTATTGGGCCGAAATCCCCCTGGATGAGCCTATTGAGAAGTTCGAGAAGATGGCTAAGGAGACTGGCTCACAGATTCTTAACCATCCTCAGACGGGCAAGCTTTGCGTGTGGCATATGCGGCGTCACCCGCATGAAATGGTTATTGACGAGTTGAAGTCCGCGCATCTTGTCACGGTTTCAACCGAAAAGATGAAGGAAATCTATGGAAGATACAACAAAAATACTGTTGTTATTCCTAATGCTATTGATTTTAGCAATTACCCAACCCTGATTGAGCCGGTTGGGGATGGTTGCATTCGGCTGGGGCTGTTTGGGTCGAATAGCCATTACCGGGATTGGAAGGGGATTGCGAAGGTTCTTAAGAGCTTGCTTGACGAGTTCCCCAAGCTTCGCCTTTGCTATAACACTTGGTACAAGGCCAAGGGCGCGCAGGGCTCTAGCATGGACGAGCAGGAATTGACGCTTGTCTATCCTGATTTCTTTGACAAGTTGGGCTTGCGCGACCATCCCCAGGTTGAGGTTTTTGCAGGCGTTGAGATTGAGGACTACCACGCTTGGCTTGCTGATAAAAAGGTTGATATTGGCTTAGCTCCGCTGTGCGACTCGGAGTTTAATAAGGCTAAGAGCAATATTAAATATCTTGAATTTTCCGCCTTGCATGTTCCTGGCGTCTATCAAGATATGGAGCCGTATAACACGGACGTTAAGCCCGGCTATAACGGCATGCTGGCGCGGGATTCTGCTAGCTGGCTTAAGTGCATCCGAGCTTTGATTGTTGACGCCGGGCTTCGGCAACGCATGGGTGATGCGGCGTTCAAAGATGTTAAGGCCCGCTATGATGTGCGGGACGTGGCTAAGAAGATGGATGCCGAGATTAAGAAGATTTGCGGGGTAGAAGCAGATAGCATTATTGATTTGACTCGCACACAACTTGTGGTGGCGTGATGGCTGCTTTAAATGGTCAACGAACCTGGGCGCAGATTCTAGCCGAGCAGGAAAGCTGGCTGTTTAATACTGGTGCTAGCTCTCCTACTACTTATCCATCTACAGCCATGCTGCTAAATATCACTAACAAGTGGTACAAGAATCTGTGTTCTAGTCATCCGTGGGAATGGTTGACCGGAGAGGGCACTATTACTACCGTTGCCGGAACGGCTCGAATTGTGATGCCGGATAACGCTAAGAAGCCTGAGATTTTTACTATCAGAAATATTTCAAAGCTAGTCCCCATCTATACCCGGCAGAAATTCCTTGCCATGTATCCTAGCGGCTGGAATAACACCGGGCAGGGCATTCCCATGATTGCCGTTGAGGCCATCGAGAGCACTAATAACTCGCGGCAGTATGATTTGTGGCCCACGCCTGGTGACGTGTATACGATTAGCTATGACAGCTTTCAATACGTGGCTCCGCTAGTTAATACTACTGATTACAGCATCATCCCCCCCGATTACGACCAATTCCTAGTCCACGGTCCTGTTTCTGAGGCGTTTGCCATGCAGAACGACCCGACTAGGAGCACCTATCACAAGGCCGAGGCCGAGGCTATTAGAGTCCGCGCCTGGATGGATAACGAACGCATGCTTAGCACTATGAATCAGGTTCGCGGCAACGATAACGATGCCGGGCAGGCCTTGATTTTCCCCTATCACCCTTACTAAGAGACTAGGATGGCTTCTGATAAGCAAGGAAAACTAGAGATACTGAGCAATTTAAACGGGGGACTAAGCACCCGTAATGCTCCGCTTATCATTGAGAATGGCGTTGAGCAGGCTATGAAGTCGCCCAGCTTGCTGAACGTTGATTTTTTTAATGGCGGGGCTGTAGCCAAGCGGCTTGGCAAGACTAAGCAGAATACGGCGCAGATTGTTGGAACAACCGTTTGGCAGTCCAATACAACGGCCCCTAGCAGGACGCCCACCGGCATTCGCGCCGGGACGGGCTCTGGGACAACGGGTATTTTTCAAAAAGTAGTGGCCGGGTCAAATCAAAATATTTATTCGCTAACCCTAAAAATGGCGTTGCACACAGCAGGGACGGGCTCGAATTATACAAATTTAACCGCAGTAATCATGTCAAACAGCGGGAGCGCCCCCGGCGTTGTATTGGCCTCTTCGACGGTTATTCTGGATGCCACAATCTTAACTACAACCCTTGCCAACATAACGTTCAGCTTCCCAGCCCCCTATGCGGCCGTAAGCGGGACAACGTATTGGTTTGGCCTGACCTTCAATGCCACTGACCTAAACGGGATTGATTTTTCCTATAATGGGACCGGGAGTAGTGGGCGCGTATATTGGTATAACAACAATATTACCTCGTATGTCCCCCTTGCATATGATGACCTTTACTATTCCATATCCGGGCAAGCGGCCTCGCTTTCTGTAAACGGGTTATATGACTACCATTTTGGAAGCGCAAGCACCCAAAAAGTAATCGCCGCTGGTGCTGGGGGTATCTATTATAGCAACGCTGGCACAAGCTGGACAAGCATTCAATCCGGGCTTGCATCTGCTGCAAACAGTATCTTTAGCTTTGCCACGCTAAACAATTTCCTATACTCATCGGACTATGGAACGAATCCTAGCCGCGTGTGGGATGGGAATGCAGCCTATACTATCCATCTTGGCGTTCGACCCGTTGGGACGTTCGTTAATTCTGCCACTGGCGGAACGGTAACGACTGGCACTTACAAGGTTCTGCTAGTCACCACTATGACTAGTGGGGGCTTCCGCTCTAGCATTGAATACACCGTTACCACTACTACCACCACGGATAAAATCGCGGCCTCCGCTGTAGTAGTCAATAACACTGGCGCAACTGATTTTGGCTTTGATGCTGGCACGGCTTGCACCGAAGTCTTTATGACGCTGCTTGGTGGAAGCACATATTACAAGCTGGCTACTGGCTCTGTATCCGTAGGTAATCCGCTTCCCAATGGCACTACGGCCTTCAATATCACGGCCCCCCCGGCAGGAACAGAGAATACGCTCCTGCTGGAATACACTAAGGAGCAGGGCTATTTTACTAGCCAGGTTGCCAGCCCGACTAACAAGTACCTGTGCATCTTTCAGAACATGCTTTGTGCGGCTGGGGATGCAGCTAAGCCTTGCCGGGTTTGGTTCTCTGGCCTGGGGACGCCTCAGATTTGGTCAACGCGAGGCGGGATTGAAGGCAACTATCTTGACCTTGACGTTAACGATGGGGATTTCATCACTGGCATTCGTCAGTGGAATGGAAATCTTTACGCCTTCAAGCGGCATAGCGTCTATATCATTCAATACACTGGAGTTGCCAGCTCTCCTTTCGTTCAAAAAAGACTCGCCAGCAACTTTGGAGCTATTAGCCATTGGAGCATTAAGGACATTGGGTCAAATGGACTAATGTTCTTGTCAGAACGAGGCCCGGCAGTTTGTCTAGGGACTTATGTTCTTCCTGTGGCTGCCACTAACGATATTCTTGACAGATTCAATTCTTCAAGTGCCACTAGCTACAACTTGGCTAGTATGAATGTTAGCACTTGCGGACTCAATGCAACTAAATCGCAGATATGGTGGGGTGTTTCTAGTCATAGTGCTACTACAAGTGACATGACTCTAGTCTATGACTATGAGAAACAAGTCTTTTGGGAGAATGATTGCAGTTCTAACGTCTATGCAGAGGTTTTAGACTCTAATTTCTTTACTCATATCTGGTCCGCTGGATATGACGGCTATGTTTATCAGCAAGATACTGGCTTAGATGATAACGGAGCGGCTATTAATTTCTATTTCGACACGCCGCTAATGCAGCTTGGCGACCCGTTCTATTACAAGCAAATGAATCAAGTTTTCATTGCCGGGACGGTGCAATCTAGCGGAAATCTCTATGTGGACGTATTCACTGAGAATTCTAATACGCCTATTCAAACTCTGACATTTGATATGACTAATGCCACATTTAAATCAGGCCAGTCAGTCACTTGTCAGCAGAAAGGGCGCATGTTTAGGTTCAGATTGCGAAATTCTGACCTAGATATTCCTGTGCAAATTGATTCGATTGGGCTAAACTGGGTGCAATTGAACTCGCAATACTGAGGCGTCATGGACTTGCTGGATGAATGGTCATCGTCGCTGACTGAGCAGCAAAAGAATCAATTGCTAAAGGATAACTTTAGCAAGCTGAATCAGTATGTGCAGTTCACCGGATTTGAATTAATCACTACCGTTAGCGCATCGGTGCAGACGGCGTTAACGACAAACTATGTTATTCAGCCCTATAATGCTGCTATTCAGACCTCGGGCGGCCTTGTCGCAATTATCGGCACTGTGTTTGTCTATGGATTCAATGGGCTAGTAAATTACCAGTATGTCATTGATGGCATTGCCAAGGATGTTCACTTGCTGGATACGTTGACTGGCTCGACTACTGTTCACCAGGAGTTCCCGCTTAATTGGATTGGTACTTTGCCAGCGGGGGAACATACTATCCAGATTCAAGCTAAGACTGGCGGCGGGACGTGCTTCTTTGGTTCAAACACAAGCCCCAGCACTTACTACGTTCTAGAATTTAGGAAGGGCTGAACATGAGTATCATGGATATGCTCAGCGTCCCCAGCGACTCGCCTTATCCGGCGTTGAAGAAATTCAATCCGGCTGATTATGCTGGCGTTCGCGGCTCTGGCCTCTTGGCTGCCTTGTCTGCTCCTGCGACTCAGCAGACGGTTCAGAATGGGCAGAATCTACAGGCTGGCCCTGGCGCTCCTGCTCCGATTGATGCGCGTTATCTGGACGAGAATGCAAAGATGGGCGCTAATGGAGCATTAAATGTCGGCGATAATCAACGCGCTATGGGCCAGTGGGAGAATCAGAACGCCTTTAATCAAGGACTTTGGAACATCCAGGACCAAGCCAACCAAGCGCAGCAGCAGGCCTTTGGGCAATTGCTAGGCACTGGACTTGGGGCTGGCGCTGGCTATATGAAGAATCAAAGCTTCCAAAATGCGCTGAATGACAAAATGGGGATGCCCTCTCAATACAAGTGGGGAAATCCTGGGGGCACATATGGCCCGGCTTCACCTTCTGGCTATGGCCCTGGCTACTAGAGGCATGTGATGGGACTGTTTGATGGCGTTTCATGGAGCAACCCGATTGGCGGAGATTTTGGCAAGGCGCTTGGATTCAACGGTGGCCAGCCAACTAGTCTTTCCAATGCTCTTAACTCTAGCATGACTGGAAATGGAACCTTTTGGGGTCCCTCAGATAACAAGGGCTCTTTTGGCATTGACCCTCTCGGCTGGGCAAACAGTGGCAGCCTGGGGCAGGGGCTAAGCGCAATGAATGGGCCTATGAATAATGCCTTTCAATCAGGCGTAGGCACCCCTTGGGGGCCTGGAGACCAAAAGGGGCTCCAAGCCACAGCGCCTATGAATCCGGCTAACTTGCTTCCCGGCTTAAATAATTATCAACAGACCCTAGATTCTGGAGTTTTTGGGGAAAAGCCAGCGGAACCGACTTATCAAACTGACCCCACTAAGTTTACGGCTCCTGATTACTCCGACAAACTGCGCGCTGATAATCAGCAGGTTCAGCAGAATCTTAGCCGTCAGCAGAACGATATTGTGGCTGGGCAGCAGGGGCGAGGGGCGCTATCTTCTGGCTCTACTGGCTTAGGCCTTTCGGATGCTTTGGCAGGTGCTAGCAATGCTATGCAGGGGAATGCCGCCAACATTGCCAATATGCAGACGGCAGACCAATACCGGCAAATGAATGACGCTAACCAAAATTCTTACAATGCCTATCAGAGCAAGATGAACAAATATGGGCAAGGGCAGCAGGCTATTGGACAATCCCTGGGCGCAGCCGCCATGTTCCTCTAGGAGTTTATATGGGCTTTGGTAGCGTTCTCGGCGGACTAAACGAAGGGCTGGGCCAAGGCGTCAGTCTTTATAATGCTTTGCAGCAGGGGCCCGCTAAGCAGCAAATGGCTTTGCAGCAGGCCGCCTTGGGGCAGCAGCAGTTACAGGACCAAATGAATAAGGTTCCTGTGAAGCTTGGAGGGCAGACTTTTATGCTTCCCCAGGCTAAGGCGGCAGAGTTTGCGGCTGAGATTGAGTCGCGGAAGGCTATGGCTAACGCTATGCTGGGCCGAACTCAAATGCAGCAGGATTTTAATGTTGGTAAGCCTGATGCCGGGACGCAATCACGGATTGCCGCCGTGCAAAGTATTGTCCCAATCCATAACACGGCTATGGCTCTTTGGAATGCTAATTGGGCCGACAAGAATGGAGACCCATCGGCTCTAGCTACTGCTATGACCCAGGCTAAGACGTTTTTGGCGTCTAATCCAATAACTAGGCCTTATGCGGAAACACTCGGCAATGACCCCGCCAATATTCCCGCTGTTTATGATGCGGTGGTTCAGCAGGCGGCTATGGAGCAGCCGCGCTTAGAAAGCGGGTCTATGCGCGTTCCGGAAGGTCCTGAATTGCAGGCTATCAAGTCAACCATTTATCCTGGATTGGATGAGAAGCCTAATGACGCCTATGGTAAATTTAACCATTTCAGCGAAGCTTATATTAAATCTCCGTATGAGGCCGCGCTAGCAAGGCTGAATCAAGCGGCGGACCCTGTTACTGGTAAATTTACTAATCAATTCCTAGAGCGGCAGAGCGGGGCTCTACAAAAACAGCTTAAAGATACTACCGCCTCTCTTTATCAGATGCCGGGCTATGGTACTTCTGGCACTCCCGTTCCTGAGATTCAGGGCGTGATTCCAAGCTTGCAGACTAATGGGAATCCGCTAGTGAATGCCGTTAAAAGCGGGGCGCAGGATATTAAGCAGGCGGTAAGTCCCATCACGTCTTATCTAACTGGGCAGATGGCAAAGCAGCCACGTCCAGAGCTATCTTCTATCTTTGGCAATTAGATGCCCTTCACCCCGGAAGCCCTCGCCGCCGCCCGTAAGGCTGGATACTCGGACGCTGATATTTATCAGCATCTAGCCCAGACTGACCCACGCTTTGCTAAAGCTCAATCCGCTGGCTATGGGCTTGATGATGTGGCCGCGCATTTCTCTCAGTCTCGGCCCCCCGGCATGGGTGAGCGTATGCTCTCAAGCGCCATCCCTGGCGGGCAGAGCTACGAAGCTAGGAATGCGGATATCCCTACTAGGATTGGTGCTGGGGCTGGCGACCTTCTTAACGCTGGCCTCATGGCGGCTAGTGGGGGCTTAGCAGGAGTTGCCAAACAAGCCGCGTTGGGGGCAGCCGGGGGCGCTATAGCCCCTGCGCTGTCTAAGGTGTCAGATATTGGGTCAGATATTGGTGGGAAGTTGGCCCAATATGGACCCCTTGGCATGGCCGCTGGCCTCATCCCTGATTCCTCTGGCTCTGTGGCGCTACAAGCGCTAAAGCGGACACCCGAGACTATCGGGGAGATTGGGGGCGCATTCCTTCCCCAGGCGCTACTTATGGCTATTGGAAAGAGCGCTGGGGCTGGCGCTGGGGCCTTGGCAGAGAATCCCACGGCTACAGCCCTTAGGGATGCCGGAGGCACGCCTACAGTGGCGCAGAGCCTCAAGCCGGGGGTACTCCAAAAGGTTGCCGGGGCCTACGAAACGGCTGGGGCCAGGACGAATCCGCTTATGGAGAACAAATTTGGCCAGATTGACGCCGCCAATGCTGGGGCTGTCCGAAACATGGCCGAAAAAGGTTTTGGGTCAGATATTATGACCCCCGAATCAGCGATTAATACGGGGGCCAGCCTTAAGGGGAATCTTGATGCTATCGCCAATCAGCGTGCAGACGCCTATGCTCCCGCCGTGGCTGATTTGAAGTCTGCTAAGGGATTCCCCAATTATGGGAAGTCCTTAATCAATAATCTCTCGGATTCCATTGATAATGGGGACCGCACTATCACTGATAGCGCTAAGGATGCATTCTTAAAGTCTGCGAAAGAGTCCCTGGCAGGGAAAACTAGCCCTATCCAGGTAGATAATGCTCTAACGGATATTCGTCTTAAGTTTGCCAGCAAGTTCCCCGGCATAACCGACCCTGCCGTCAATACGCAACTCCAAGGCGATTTTGGTTACATGATGGGCAAGCTAAAAGATGCCCACTATGACGCGTTGAATAGGCTATCTGGCGGCGTTGATGAGGCTGGAAATCCTACGCCCGGCACGCTTGGCGACCAAATTCGTGCGGCTAAGGGCGATTACGCCGAATCAACCGGAAATATGAAGCCGTTAGTTAAGGCCGTGACCGCCAAGGCGCTGGCTCCTGAGAAGATTGGGCCTGCCGTGCTGGGGGCAGGTAGTGGGGCGATTGCTGGACTAAATTCTGAATTGCCAGAATCTAGCGTCCTCAATAACAACCTAGCCCGCACTATTCTTGAGCAATCTAAAACCGGACCTGAAAGCAATATCTCACAGGGACGCTTAGGCTCAAACTTGAATAAGAATCGAGCCGCGCTAACTGAAATGGGCTCAGAGGCAGACAAGCTAGCTCAATTGCAGGCGGCATCTAAGCTTGCTGGGCAGCAAGAGCTTGGCGTTGCCAATCCCAGCGGGAGCTATACTAATGCGGCTAAGGGCGCTCACATTGCCGATGCGGCGGCAGGTCTATTTGTCCCTCATTTGCTAGCCGCGCTTGCCGGGAAAACTGCGCTCGATGCTGGGTATACTTATGGTGGCCCAACGGCTCTAAGAGCCACTAGGACCGCTCTAGGTTCTATTCCTGACCTATCTAGCGCTCAAGCGCTAAGCGCTTCAAATCCAGCCTATCTCAAACTCTTCGGACTGCGATAATGCCCACTCTATCGGACGCCCTAGGTAATACGACTGCTCCCGGACAGGGAGGCTTTATGGATGCCCTCAAGGGCTTCAAGAAATTCTTTGATGCTAAACCCGGCTCGGCATCAAATGATGATAAGTATAGGAAAGCGCTTCAAGAAGCCGGTATCCCCGAAGGTGACGAAGGAGTTGGAAAATGAAGAAGCCCTATAAGAAGAAGCGCAAGACGGCTTTCGCGTAGCCATGGGAACCTTAGACGAGGGCGACAAGGCCATGATTAAGGTTGCTGTTCTGGAGGCTTTTAACGAGCATCTAGAACAGCACCATGTACCATTGCAGAAACAGATTAACAAATTATCCATGAAAATATCCTACTGGGCTGGCGGATTGGCCGTTGTAGTCCTAGTGACTGGTTTCATTCTAGGTGCGAAATGAAAACTCTATTTCTTCTAATGCTGGCGTCTCGCGCCTGGGCTATCGACGGTATCCCCACGATGAACGGGCTCACTCGGACTAGTGGGGCTGCTCAGAGCTATACGGCTGGCGTTGTAGCTATCCAGCTTTCGCAAACGGCAAATCTTGATGACACTCCGCTAACTATTGCCTTTAGCGCAGTCGGCCCCGGTACCCTAGTTCAATATGATCTTGGGTATAGCGCTACTCCTCCTACTCAGTTTTTTGGATTTCTTGCTCTTTCCACTACTGTCATGATTGATAAGCTTGACCCCAATCTTTACCTATACCTAAAGGCTTCTGATACTGGCCCCATTAACTACGTTCTGCGTATCTTTGGCGAACGAAAGTAAAAAAAAATCTTATAGGGCTATGGTATGAAGAAGATTTTTATAGCTAGTATCTTAACTCTTATGACGAGCCATTTATTGGCTTGCGCTGCCAACACTATTTCATACTATCCCCTTACATCCGGTAGCCTGGGGACGGATAGCTGCGGAACTAACAACCTGACCGTTAATGGCTCTATGTCCTATTCTGGTGCTGGGTGCGCTAGCGAAACATCAGCTTCGGGAATCTACACTGATTCCAATTATTTTTCGGCAGGCTCAGGCGGTCTAAACGCCGCGTTCTCGTCGCAGAGCGCCTACACCATCGAATTTTACGTCTATCTAGTCAGCGGAGCGAATTTCCCCGTAGCCTTTTCGTGGCAGGATGGCGGGAATAATTTCATCCAGCTCAATCCTGGGGGCCCGCTGCGCTTTGTAGCCGGAGCTACGCTGGATGGGACATTCAATATTCAAAATGGCGTCTGCTATGGCGTGGCTGTGACCGTGAGCGGTTCGACCCGCAAGGTCTACATGAACAACACGCTACTAAACACGGACGCGAGCGGGCATGCTACCGGGACAGTGACAGGCGTTGATATTGGTCGTTACATTGCCTCAACTAGCTTTGCTGTGAACGGATATATCAATGACGTTCGAATCAGCAACATTGCACGAACCAGTTTCCCAACCAATGACCCTGCGACCACGCCGACCAATACTCCGACTCAAACGCAGACGTTCACCGTGTCCCCTACGCAGACACAGACTTTTACGGCTACTCCGACTTCTACTATGACTGCTAATACGCAGCCCTCCGACTTTGCTCCAGGGCCTATCGGGTTGAGCGCTATGAGCAACCTGCTGGCACTGCCAAACCAAAAGAGCTGGACTCAGGCGATAGGCATGTCAAGCTATGATGTGACTGGCGCAAACGTTGATTACAACAACTGGGCCTATACCTACTTATCGGGCTCTGTGGGCGTTGGCGTGGTGGCTGACCTAGTTGGCCCAGGCTGCCTGTACCGCCTATGGGGTACGGCCACCAATCCGGCCACTTATTTCCGTTACACTGTGTATGTTGACGGCGTACCGACTGTCGTATCTGGCACCACTTTAGCAGATGGCACCACTTGGGCTACTATGTTTTCTGGGTCGTTTGGACCATTTGTGTCCCCGCTTACCGTTTCCTATGCGGCTTCTAGTGGTGGTAATTCCATCTATCTGCCTATACCTTTCCAAAAGTCACTTAAAATTTTAGACTATCAGAGTCCAGCAGGGAGCTACGACTACTACAATCTAGAAGCACATATGTACGGAGCCGGAACCTATGTGACTCCCTGGACTGGAGCGGAGGATAGTTCTGCTGTTAGAGCTATTTGGAATAGCATCCCCAATGACCCCAAAAATGATGCAGGGGAGCTTACCGCCTCGGCTACTGTCAATATGGTAGCCGGGTCTACACAGACAATTTTTAACCAGGCTGGCCCGGCTCAGATTGTTGGGCTTAAAATAAATGTGCCTAGCTATAACACGACTAAACTAAATAACCTTTACATTCAAATCTATTGGGATGGGAACAATACACCATCCGTCAATGCTCCATTGGCCTTTTTCTTCAATGCGGGCGGCTTGTATTCAATTACAGTTACGCCACAGCAACTAATGGCCGGAATAGATAATTCCGGTAATCTTTACAATTACTTGCCTATGCCATATTTAAGCCGGGCAAAGATTAATCTTGTAAACAATGGTGGCGCAGATATTAATGGCATTACATGCACCGTAAATTATGCTTCACATCCTGGTACGTTCGCTGGAGTTGGTTATCTTTGCAGCCAATATGGAAGTGTATACGTTGACAGTAATACGCCCGTTGTGAATCTATTAACGGCAAATGGGTTTGGAAGCTACATCGGTAGCATTATGAGCCTAAACACGGTCATTTATTTTGAAGAAGGCGACGAGGCTATCTATGTAGATGGCTCAAATACGCCTATTATCCACGGAACTGGGACTGAGGATTATAACAACGCCGGTTGGGGATGGCAATATGGGGCATTTAGTCTGCCGTTATATGGCGCATCTTACGTCAATCCGGCCCCGTCTGGGGCTCCTGCCACAGTAAACTTTACGAGGTTTCTGTTATCTGACCAAGTTCCATACCAATCTAACATCCAGGTCAATATCCAGCATGGGACTACATGCGCGGCTGGCGTCCCTGTGACCTATACTAGTTTGGCATGGTACTACAATCAGCCCACGCCTCTGATTACCCAGTCGGACGTGTTGGACCTTAGCAGTTCAGCTTCTAAGGCAGCGCACAACTATGTGACTACTGGGGCTCCTGTGAATCAGGGCGGTAGCTACCTAGAGGATGTTAGCTCAACATGCGCAAGCACATTCCAGTACACAACTGGCGTTGCGTATACGTCTAATGGGACTTGCGATTTTGACTTATCTATCCCGACTTCAAACAACGGAATGATTCTCCGGGGTATGCTTGACCAAACAAACCCCAAACGAGCGGTAGAGGTAACGGCTAATGGACAGGATGTTGGGATGTGGTATCTACCCGGCAGTAATTCAAGCTATCCTTGGTTAGATAGCGATTTTATGATTCCTCCCCAATATACAGCCGGTGATAGTTCAGTTCACATTCAGTTAAAAAATGTGTCTGGGACAGCATGGGCAGAGTATAAATATACGGCTCTACCGCTTAATACGCTTCCTGTTCCTGGGACTAGTGGAGGAATTGGAGGCCTGTTACTTGACCCCTGGCTTAGAGATAGTAACTATCCTCCATTGCGTAGGCTAAAATGAGCTTTGCTCCGGTGCTAGCTCTAATCTTAAAGCTTGAGGGCGCATATTCTAATAATGCGTCTGATAGTGGCGGTGAAACTATTTATGGGATTACTAGAAATTATGATAAAGATTGGCCCGGATGGAAGCGTTTTGATGCCCTTAGAAGGCAAGGGCTTGTTCTAGGGGATATAGTCAATGATAAAGAGTTGAAATCCGATATTGCATCCAAGTATTATTCACTTTGGGAGCAATATAAAATGGATGAAGTCCCCGAAGATTTGCAAGGTGTTATCTTTGGCGGCATTGTTAACCAAGGGCCCAAAGTCATAACTTACCTGCAAGAAGAATTGCAGGCTTTGCACCAAATGATAAATATTGATGGGGTTATGGGTAGCGAAACCATTACTGCCATGAGTAAGGTTGAGCCTGCGATACTTCATAAGGCATTTTGGAAACGCAGGGCAGAGAATTACCGCGATATTGCCAACAATCATCCGCAAGACGAAAAATTCTTGCTTGGTTGGCTTAACCGCCTCAGAGACGGGGCATAAGGAGGAACGTCATGACCGATACCGCGCAAGTAATTGGGGCCGTTGCTGTGGCCGCTACTAGCCCTAGTTGGTGGCATGTTCTGGGCGGGTTTATTGCCGGTATTCTGACGGCTAAGAAAGCCCCTGATAAGGTGGCGGCTACGGAGGCCGCTATTAAGGCTATCGCTCCCGATGCGGCTACGATTGCCACCTTGGCCGGGCAGCCTGCCCTTGCTGGGGGAATTGAAATGGCTAGCAAGATTGTGGATTCCATGAATAACACTCAGAATCCAGCCCAATTGGCCGCTCTTGTCGCCGCCCATAGCCAAGCCTTGGCCGCTGCCGGGGCTCCTAAGCCATGAGAAACAATTTGCTCCCTGGGGATATCCTGCTCTATCGAAAAGACGAATCCGTTCCTTGGTACAAAAGTCTAACCCTTATGGGAACCTATATTTCCTGGGGGGAATGGAATGGGGGGCGCGGTAACTATGACTATGTTCACGCGGGAATAGTTTTAGACCCTAGCGCCGACAGGGGCTTTGAACAGAATCCCCCGGCTACGCACTATACGGAGTTGAGCAAAGAGAATTGGGCCCTGATTGATGTTTATCGGCTCAATCCAGAATACAAGATTGACGTTGAAAAGCTTACCGAGTGGTGCGCTAGTGACTTAGACGTAAAATATCCATTCGGAAAGTATTTCAGGCTCTTTGGTGCGGCTGCACTTGCTAGGATTGGGCTAATCAGCGCTGCTCAATCCATGGATGCGGGGGGAACGCACTCTGACAAGTCATGGGCAGTTTGCTCGGCTACCGTTTGCATGGCGCTAAGTGCGTCTACGGGAGCTAAGCTTTGGCCTGTTCTGGATGAGGATATGCGTCCCTGTGATATTCCGCTAGGGCAAGTTACTAAAGTGATTGCCTAGCCCTAGTTTTATTTATTCTACTGCCAGGATTCCCCTTGCGTTGGGTGAATAAGCTATCAACGTTCTGATAGCCTACCGCCCACGCCGGGGGAATCTCTTTTTTAGGATGGGACTTAAGATAGGCGTCTACTTGAGCCCTATCATATTCGACATTCTTAGGAGCTGGCTTATCTGAATAAATCATCGCGGCATCATCCTTAGAGCGCCATTGGAAGACACAGTTAAAGACATGAATTTAGTCCGCATCCGCGCATGAGGAATTGAGGCCTTAATCTTGGCTCTGTCGCCCTCTTGCACGATAGCCTCAAATTCTTCGGACGCATCCCACCAATCACGTTCGGTCTTAGCGGGAGGTTCTTTAGTTATAACTTTGTCCCAGAAATCAGTGCATTCTTTCATAATTAGAAGATGTGCATCCTCTTCATACTTCACAGTCTGCTTTTGATACGAATCCCCATCCATGGATTTAAGATAAGTAAAGCGTTTCATCTTCATTACTAGCATCTGGTGTTGCATCTGCCACCAATACGGGATGTGAATAGCTTCATCCTTGTATTTGGTGAGGCCGACAAACTTAATTTCAATGCCTTCCTCATCTGCGCCGTCAGTCCAGTAGCCATCAAGAGAGGCACGTAGGATAGGGAAATCATCATGCTCGGCTAAGACCGGGGCGAAGTTTCTGCCAGTCTCTAACGAATACTTGGCGCGTAACTGTGCCTCTACTTCGCCACCTTTGGCTTTAGCAAAGAGGGGGATATCCTGGGGCGTGACGAGCCCCGTTTTCTCCTGCCATAGCTCAAAAGCCGTCTTATGCTCAGACAGCCCTAGGATGATAGGCGTATCGGATGCGCCAATTCCGGCGTTGCGCCATTTGTGCCATTCGGGTGAATTCTGTTCCATTAATATGCTCCTTTAGTTGTCGAACCAAAAGACCCAACGAACATCCTGAACCTCTGGAATATATTCATTCCAATTGTCTCTGCTTAAATCCCATCCATTCCCAAAAAAGTAGTCTTTGCCTTGTTCTTGAGCCGATGGGTCAATATCATCCTTAAAGTGATGAATAAGCGCTGAAAATTCAAGACGGCTTAACCAAGAATGACTATGCCCATCCTCTCCATAGTTATCAGCATGGAACTTGGTCATAAATGATGAATCTCGGGGAATTCCACGATTGCCGCCTTTGGGGCGTAATTCAGAATCACCCCGCCCACAATTTGCCATAGCATTAAACACAGTATAGAATCTGTAAATTTTCAGGGGGCCGTAATGCTCCCATCTACCATTAATTTTTACTTCTGCGAAGCAATGAATATCGCATCCCATTTCCACTCTCCCTTAACACAAGAAAAGTTGTGTATAGCAACCTTAACGCAAAGCTCGGGGTAGTTAAGGCCCCACAGGGGCTAGCAACCTGTGGACCTGCTCACGCTTACGCGGCTTTGGCAACCTTAGTACCCCGCCCCAGGACTCATCATAGATGAATCCTAGAGTAGGCGGCTAAAGGCCGTAGCTAGTGCTAGAAGCGCTTAACTTACTCATGGCCTCCATAAGCGCCTGCTTACTCTCGTATTTCTTGCCTACACCGCCCTCTCCGGGGAGATTGATGTATTTGACGTTGATATAGTCGCCGTTCTTGACGCAGGTAACGGAGAGGTCTAGCAGGGGATTCAATTCATTGCTTGACATGCCATCGTCCAGCTTGTAGGTATCCAGAACTTGGCCGTTAAAGCCCATCTTCTTAAGGCTTGCCATGGTGTAGAACTGGGGCGTTTCTTTAAGGCCGGGAACCTTGTTTGGATTCAGGTCACCATTCCAACTAACATGGAACGATTCGTCGCCCTCCTTAATCTCAAACTTGACCCACACGCGCGGCATGCCATCCTTGCCGGGACTCACGCCATAATCCGCGATAGACGCGGGGAATACTCCTGCCTTGGCTTCCATTGAAATGCTCCTTATTTGTTAGTGTTAGATTGTGAGGCACGCACAAGGATATGCGCCGTCCATGTCAGACAAACAGCTTGCCACCAAGTAAGCATGGGCAGATGGAAAACGTCTACCATCGTAACTGGCCAAATCCAATAAAGGATTGTGCCGGATAAGATAGCAGCGCAAAAGATAAGAGGGATAGCTGCAAGAGCCACCAATCCAGCCAAGAAAAAATTATTCATGGCTCTTAGCTCCTTTGAAGTAGGGTTTTGACGTTCTCTCGGATGCCGCGAAGGTCATGCAAAGAGCCCTTAAACTTGACCACAAGAGCGCCAATCTGCTCTTGCTTGGCCGCGTCCTTTATGTCCTTGGCGAGGGCAAGGATATCCTTTGTCACATCTTCGATGGTCTCTTGCTTGCCCATCAATGCCGCTGCAAATTCCTTGTAATTGAGGGGGATTTCAAAGGGCAAGTCATAGCGGCTCTTGGCGTCAAAAGCTGCGCGCCCTTGGGTGTAAATGTAGTGCTTGCCTTGGTCCATTGCCATGCTGCCCCCGGCCACGGATACCTTGCGCTTAGCAAAAAGCACAATATCCGCAAAGTCAAACCAGAGCTTGGCCGCGCTTTCCTTGGTGCCCTCATGCAACTTGAGGCGGTAACGGTCATAGGGGGCCATAGTAGCAGGGTCATTGTAGCTGTAAACCAAGTCATGTCCCACGATGACAATCCCAATGTTCTTAGCGCGAATCTCATGAAGTAATTCGTGCATCTTGCCCCAGTATTCAATGGCTAACTTGTACCCGTTGCCATAGCCGCCTGCCGCCTGGACCATGTTAGGCGCGCCCTTGGGGTCTTCTTTGATAATTTTGTCCCAAAGACGCTGCTCCAAGGTATCCAGGCCGGATAGAACGAGGGTTTTGAAGGCGTGGGTAGTGTCTCGTACTTCAAGTAGAAACGCCCAAGTCTCGTCCCACGTCTTAAGGAGGGCCCGGGTAACATCGAGATTGCCCGTTCCGTCCTCCAAGTCGCCAAAGATAGGCGCATCAAACCCACTGGCAAAAGTGTCCTTGCCCAGGCCACCAGCGCCATAGATAAGGATAATGGGTTTTTGTTGCTTGATGCCTTTAGAGCTACTAGCTAGGATTGCCATTGCTCTCCTTATTGAGAAACTCAACTACCCGTTCAACATGGTAGTCGGGGATGGATGCCCGCTTAACCCAGGCTTCTACCGTGGCGCTGCTAGTGAACTGCCCGAAGGCCGCTAGCCGCATGTAGGTCGTCTTATCCTTGGCCCAAGCCTGCTTAAGCTTGGTCAGGAGCGGCCCGCACTTCTTATTCTTCTTTTTCATTGATTCGCCTCCTTGGTTGGGAGTATAAGGGGGGAGAGGCAATCTTGTCAAACTTTATCTAAGAGAATATTTTGTCCCTGCGCCCCTACCAATCAGCCGCTACAGAAGCAATCAAGGCGGCATGGTTCCAGCAAAAGAAGCGCGTTGTGCTGCTGCACCTGGCTACGGGCGGCGGCAAGACGCATATTTTTTCATGGCTGCTCAAGCGGCTAACGGTGCGTTCTCTAATGTTGGTTCGTGGGCGAAAACTAGTTTTGCAGGCGCATAACCGGCTGCTGGCCGAAGGGGTGCCGCATGGTGTCCACATGGCTGGACACTGGCTAAAGCTACCTAGCGCCCTAGTCCAAATTGCCTCCATTGATACCCTCATATCATCTAAGGACTATCCAGAGGCCCAAGTTATTGTAGTAGATGAGGCACATCTAGCTAACTCTGGCGGCTTTAAAGAGGTGTTGGCACACTATCCACAGGCCTTGATTCTTAAGGTGACGGCCACCCCTTACAATGGCGTAGACGCCGATGCCATAGTTAAGCCTATATCTATCATTGAGCTTATTGAAGAGGGCTATCTAGTCAGGCCTAGATACTTCCCGCCTGCTAGTATCAGCCTTAAGGGCGTCAAAGTCTCTCATGGGGAATTCAATCAGATTCAGTTAGCAGAGGCAATGGATAAAGGCTCACTGATTGATGACGTTGTATCTAGGTATCAAAAGGACGGCGAGAACAGGGCCGCGCTATGCTTTTGCGTCAATGTGCGGGACTCTATAAAGACGGCTGCCCGATTCTGCGAGGCTGGCATTCCCGCCGCCCACTGTGACGCCGATACCTCAGATGACTTGCGCGAGGATATTTTAGAGCGTAGCCGGACCGGAGAAATCAAGATTATCACCAATGTTGGAATCTATACCACTGGCGCAGATATGCCTTGGATTAGTTGCATCATTGATAGGGCTCCCACTTGGAGCTACATACGCAACGTTCAGAAGTGGGGACGAGGGACGCGCATTTTTGATACCAAAGAGGACTATATTATTCTAGACCATGCGGGCAACCTAATGCGGCATGGCCCCATTGAAATGGAGCCCGAAGCCGTCACAGAGATAGAGATTAAGGAGAAATCAAAGAAGGACGAGATTCGGATATGCTCGGCTATCCGCCCCGATGGGACTATGTGCGCCACCTATTACAAGGGCTCGAAATGCCCCGTTTGTGGCGGCGTCAATGTGATGGAAATAAAGAGCGAACATGCCGGGGAGCTTAAAGAGATTAAGACACTTCCGGAGGAACAAATTTATTTGATCGGGCTTAAGCGGACTCGCAAAGAGAAAAAATATAAAATTGGCTGGGTCTACCACCAATTCAAAGAAAAGTATCCTGATAAGGTTCAGGACTATTTTAAACCAAGAATCATCCCTGATTTTATTAGAGCCAGATTGGAGGCTCAAGCATGAGGATGAAAATATGGTTCTTCCCATGGACTAGATATTGGAAGCCCGAGGATATAATCGGGCAAGATGAGAATGGGCATAGCATTATTAGGGAAGGCGCTGAGCCATTCACGCATAGTGGATGGAGTTGCGGATATACAATGGAATTTAATGGCAAGAAATATGGGCAATGGTGCCAACATTCAGAGTTTGTTGAGGGCTTGATAGCTTCGGTGCCAATCAATAAATATTTCTACAAAGAGGCTCCGCATATTCTCTATAAATGCGCGAAAGATACTCTATCTATATTGGAGTCTAAGAATGCCTAAGACTATTAGCGCCGAATCCGCATGGCGCAAGTATCGGCGCGGGCAGAAGTATCAGAATCTAGAGCATATGCGAATGAATAAGAAGTATTTTATCGCTATTTATAATTTTATCATTGCTCAACTTCTCAATGCCTAATCAATCCGCTGAACACTCAAAGCTAGTGAATGCTCTACTAATCTCCCTCTCTCAGTCAGGGCTTGGCTTCTTTTGGAAGAACGCCACAGGCGCGCAGGAGAACGCAGATGGGACATTCATTCGTTACGGCTTTCCCGGCTCTTCCGATATCTTGGGGTGTCTACAGGATGGCACCATATGCTGTATAGAGGCAAAAACAGGGAATGCTGTTCAATCTAAGGCGCAAAAAGCTTTTCAAGCTACTATTGAAAAAAATCATGGGGTCTATCTAGTCGCGCGTGATATAACGACTGTCCTACTCCAACTAGAGCGCATCAATGCCCATCCAACAGCTTAAAGAAGCCGGATATGAGATTCCTAGCCTTCAAGCAGATGGGGGTATTCATAGGTTCAATCGTAACCAAGACGATAAGAAAAAGTGCGCTTGGTATATCGCCTATCTTAATCACTCCCGCCAGGGAGAGCCTTTTTATGTCGTTCTCTATGGCGATTGGAGAGAGGGCTCTGTCAATAAAATTTGCACACTTAAGAATGCCAGCGGGGACGATAACGCATTCATCAAAGAGCATTTCGAGAAAGCTGTTAAGGCGCGTGAAGCCGCTCAAAAGATAGTTTGGGATGAAGCCGCGAAAGAAGCGGAAGCGGCTTGGCCCTGCTTCGATTTGGCGGGGGAGTCGGAATACTTGAAGCGGAAGAAGATTAAAAACTACGGCCTACGGTTTCAGGGCGATATTCTCATTATTCCCATTCATGATAATAATAAGAAGCTATGGGGATTCCAGCGCATCAATGCAGACGGGTCAAAATACTTTACGGTTAACGCCAAGGTGTCAGGTAATTATTATTTGATAGGAGAGATTAAGTCAGAGGCCCTAGTTTGTGAAGGCTACGCAACGGGGGCGACCTTGCATGAGGCTACGGGACTGCCTGTCCTAGTAGCTTTCAATGCTGGCAATCTGGCTCCCGTATGCTTGCAATTCCCCGATGTAACTTTAACGGTTTGCGGGGATGAGGACGCATTCAAGAAAGAGAACGTAGGCCGAAAGAAAGCGCTGGCCTGTGCCGCCGAGCGCATCATATTCCCTGAATTCGAGAGCCAGGATGGAGAGCCAACAGACTTTAATGATTTGTATATCCGCGAAGGAATTGAGCGGGTTAAAGAGCAAGTTCTTAACGAAGAAGTGCAACGCCAGTTCGTCCTATGTTTGGGCCACCGAGACAAAACTTACTATTATACGTCAAGCTCTAATAAACGCATTGTTGAAATTTCCCGCGAAGGACATAACCGCTCAAATCTTCGTGACCTTATGCCAGAGGCCTACTGGGAAGCAAAATATCCAGGGAAGCAAGGCGCTAACTATGATGCAGCGGCGGATGCGCTTATGCAGAAGTGCCGCGCTAAAGGCATCTTTGAAGAAACCAGCGTTAAAGGCGTAGGTGTTTGGCGTGAGCGGGATACTTATTTGATAAACCTTGGTGATGGGCTCTATTTCAACGGCAAGCGCCATGCCTTGGACGCTATGAAGGGGGATGCTATCTATGAGATTGGGCCAAGGATTCCAGAGCCTAGGGCGCTAGATTGCGACCCGACATTGATACTTAGGATTCTTGAGAACGTCTCTTGGAAGCGCCCTGATTCGGCTAAGTTCCTTGCGGGCTGGCTTGTGGTGGCTCCTATCGCCGGGGCGCTGGCTTGGCGTCCCCACATCTGGCTAACGGGCGGAGCAGGCACAGGCAAGAGCACGATTATGAATAGCGTGATTCGGCCTCTAGTGCCTAGCTGTCATTACTTCCTGGGCAATACTACGGAAGCCGGAATGAGGCAGACAACTAGGAATGATTCAAAGGCGGTCATCTGTGATGAGTTTGAGACAGAGGACGAGAAATCAGGGCACAGAATCCGCGCCATTTTAGAGTTTATGCGGCAAGCTAGCTCTGAGACGGAAGGCATGGTAGCCAAGGGAAGCGCAGGAGGTCAGGCGCTATCATTTAGACCAAGGTTCGCTGCCCTAGTCTCTAGCATTCGTGTCGGCCTGGTGCATGAGGCCGATAGGATGCGCTTCAACGAATTGGAGCTAGAGCGTGGCAAGGATGAAGCCTTTGACGAGTTCAAGAAATTATCATGTCTCATCGATGAACGCTACTCCCTGGCTATGTTTTCGCGCACATTCCGGATGCTGCCAGTGCTCATGGAAAGCATAGCTAATCTTTGGGAAGTCATACGGATGCGCTATACAGCGCGTATTGGGCAACAATATGGGGCGCTGCTAGCTGGCTATTGGCTGCTAGAGCATGAGGAAGCCATAACTTTGGATGAGGCCCACCGGCTGCTAAATTCCTTGGCCCTTGATGAAGTCAAGCAATCCATGAAAGACAAGGAAGAGACGGAGTGCATCGAGCACCTTGGAAGCAAGATTCTACAGCTTGACCACGGCGCTAAAAAGTCAGTGGCCGAGCTAGCTGAATCAGGAACAGCGCCAGAGGTGTTAGCTAGGTATGGTATCAAGACAGAGGGGGAGTTCCTTTGGATTGCGACAAAACACGCCGAACTGTCAATGCTATTCAAGGGAACAAAATGGGAAACCGGATGGGGCAAGTCCCTGGCTAGGCTTGAGGGGGCAGAAAAGGCTAGCGTTCACATTGGCAGCAAGACAGTTTACGCCGTCAAGATTAGGAGCGAAATAATGTTTGACAAAGCGAGCATGTTTTAGTAGATTAACTAAAGCTTCTACTAACGAGGACTTCCATGTCTAAAGACGAAATATACATCGGCGACTACAACCTTGACCCGCCAGAGGACGAGTCGGATGAGGAAGAGGAAGATGACGATTATGATGGCTGGCCGGATGATGAGCCCGATGATTCGGATAGGATTGACTTTCCTGAACATTACTAAAAGAGGTTCCAAGTGAGCAACGGACTGACAGCCGCAGATATCGAGATTGGGAGGGCCAATCTGAAAGAAATCCTGTATGGCCTTGGCCGGGACAGCTCTTGGGTTGATGGGGTATGCGACCTAGCCCTCCGCGCCCTGCCCGCCAGCCAGGAGGGGGTGGCCGCTGACCTGGAACAGACACGGGTGCAATTGGCCGGATGCGGGGTGGCAGCACTTGGATATGGGGAAGGATGTAAGCCCGGAGACTATGGATGGTCCGCTAGCTTTGGAGACGTAATGGCCCTTCGTGAAAAATTCGAGGCCATGAAGTTTCGAGCCGAGGGGGCAGAGGAACTTTTGGCTAACGCATATGCCGCTCGCCCCGCCCCCATCCCTGACGCCGAGCGGCTGATTGGCGTAATCTATGGGGCCATCAATACGGTGCGCTTCGCAAGCGGTGACCGTCTTAGGGTGAAGGTGGCAATTGACCAAGCAGTCCGCGCCCACCTAGCCAGCAAGCCAGCGCCCTGCCCGGAGTATGTGGCGCGCCTGAGCGTCAACGGTCACGAAGCCGAGCTGCCAGTCACCAGCAAGCCAGCGTCCGAGGCGGGAGAGGCTGACCGTGGCTAAGGAGACGGTGACGATTTGGCGCTGCGACATTTGCGGCAAGCAGGGCGACTATTACGCCATGATTTCGCGGAGCGCCTTTTGTGGGATACGGGCGGATGAGCTTTGCAAAGAGTGCCGCCGTTCGTTCGATGAATGGCGCGAGTCCCGCAAGCCTAAGCCCACACCCGCCCCCCAGGAAAGGAGCAAGCCGCTATGAAGCTGACTGGCGAAAAGGTAGCCAAGGCGCTGGGGTGGAAGAAGGTCATCCCCCCGGGAAGCCCCTACCTTAGATGGGTACGCCCCGGGAATCACCCCAAAGACGCCCAGGCGCTCGGGGATGGCCCCATGCATACCACCAATCTATCCCTTGTCATTTGGGAGGTAGAGCGCAGAAAGCTGGCGTGGAGGCTAGAGCGTGCTGAGCATTACAAGGGCGTTCCAGCCATATATCACGCCAATGTGGACAAAATGTTGGGCGGACATATGTGGCCCCACCCGCACCAGGACAGCCCTGCTAAGGCCCTCTGCGCCGCCCTGCTGGCCTACTTGAAGGAGAAGCCGTGAGCCCAGAGACGTTGAAGCCGTGCCCGTTCTGCGGTGGTGCCGTTGAATTGCTAGGTGGCCCCCAGGCGCAAGAGCCATATAGCGCATGGTGCAACAAGCCTGGATGCGTTGGCCGTGGCCGAGACTTGAGCATTGACCGAGAGGCATCTATTCGCGCCTGGAACACCCGAGCCGCGACCCCGGCAGGCCCGAGCGGCTGGATGCCGATTGAGTCCGCGCCGAAGGATGGGAGCGGGGTGCTGGCGACAGGATGGAACCACGGCAAGCCCGATACCGAGCGGCATTACGCCGTTGCCTTTTGGGACGGTTTGGATTGGCTTGAGGCGCATGAAGATGAAGCTTCAAGCCCTCTTGGCTACCTGACCCACTGGATGCCGCTGCCCCCGGCCCCTACCGACAAGGAGGCGTGATGCCGATGTATCGCAAGAAGCCAGTGGTGGTCGAGGCGATTCAGCTTCCGACTGACGAAGCGGACCTAAGCGAGGAACATTTAGAGGCGCTTCACGCGTTGCTTGGCGACACCGAATGGACGAGCGAACGGGAAGGCCACATGCACATCTACACGCTGGAAGGCGTAATGGATGCCAGCCCTGGCGACTGGATTATCAAGGGCGTCAAAGGCGAGTGCTACCCGTGCAAGCCTGACATTTTCGCCGCGACCTACGAGCCAGCCACCCCGGCCCCCGCATCCGTGGAGGGGTGCTGGGCCTGCCAATACGAGGCCGAGGTTGGGACCACGCCACTAAGCAAGCCGCACACCTGCCAGAAAGCTAAGGGGGCCAAGCCATGACCGCCGCAATCATCATCGTAGCCTGCTTGGTGCTGGGGGCCTTCCTGTCCTGGAACTACCTGGGCATAACCCAAGAGGCCAAGCTGACCAACCGAGCCTACGGGGAAAAGTGGGAGCCTCGGTACGAGGGAGACACGCAAGCAATCATCCAGGGGCTGAAGCGGGACTTAGATGAGCAGAAACGGCTGGCGTTTGAGTGGGGGGGACAGGCGGTGACCTTCAAGCTGGAGCGGGACAAGGCGCGGGAAGAGCTGGCGGCATTGAAGGCGAAGCAATGAAGGCCGAAGCAATCAACATGCTGCTAGATTCGGCTTATGCGTTATTGATGATTTCGCTAGGAGCTTTCCTATATACTCTTCTACGAAAGTTAATCGAAAGGCTTATAGAATAAGGCTAAAATAATGTTTGACATTATTTAGTATCCTTGCTATATTTAGTCATCAGCCACCATCTAGGGGAACGCCATGACCCAGCAGCCCTCGCCCATGCACATTGACGCAGACCTTCAAGATAGCCAAGGACGCACCATCAACGACCCGCGCTGCAACTGCCGCGAGCTGATGGAACAGCAAATTTGGCGTGATACGCATGCGCCGATACAGCAAGTGCTCTACGATTCCATCCACGCCAAACTTCCGAGGTATTAGATGGGAAAGTACAAACTCACTCCCGAACACGCTGCACTAATGCCAGTTTATCGCGACCGATGGATTAAGCAGGCCTTCGCCACAGGCCGCATGGATGCCGAGACCGTCGAAAAAGTGAAGGACGGCATCGAGTCCATCTATCGGACTGCCAAGCTTGAGCCGCCGCCGCGCCATCGAATTGTGATAGCGCCTAGTCCGTTCTCCGCTCGATTCGCTGCGGGCTATGCGTCTGCTATTTGGTGGATGCGGGAAAATCCCGGAAGCCCATTGAGCACCTCAGCTGCCACAGAGGCTGCCACCAGGGATGCCACCTGGGATGCCACCAGGGCTGCCACCTCAGCTGCCACAGAGGCTGCCACCTGGGCTGCCACAGAGGCTGCCACCAGGGCTGCCACCAGGGATGCCACCTGGGATGCCACCTCAGCTGCCACCTCAGCTGCCACCTGGGCTGCCACCAGGGCTGCCACCTGGGATGCCACCTGGGATGCCACCTCAGCTGCCACAGAGGCTGCCACCAGGGATGCCACCTGGGATGCCACCAGGGCTGCCACCTCAGCTGCCACAGAGGCTGCCACCTGGGCTGCCACAGAGGCTGCCACCAGGGCTGCCACCAGGGATGCCACCTGGGATGCCACCTCAGCTGCCACCTCAGCTGCCACCTGGGCTGCCACCAGGGCTGCCACAGAGGCTGCCACAGAGGCTGCCACAGAGGCTACCGAAAGAGACTGGACTAAATGGTATCAAGTAGATGGTGATTTAACCCAAGGCGCGAATAAACTAATGCTTCAATGCGCCTACAACGCCTCAAATATGTATCAAGGCGGGAATCAATGGGCTGGGCACTTGGCGTTCTATCAATTCTTTAAGGAGGTGGCAAATCTTCCGATTGATTGGGAAAAGTGGACACCCTGGGAATACGTGTCTACGGTTTCAGGCTTTCGGTTCATGCACCCTAAATTCTGCATCGTTAGCGAATTACCGATAGAGTTCCATGTCAACGACCAGAACCAGGGACACAAAGAAGATGGCCCCTATGTGAAGTGGGCCGATGGCGCTAGGATGTACATGATAGACGGAGTGCGCGTCCCAGCGTGGCTATGCGAATTCCCCGAAGCCCTCACCCTAGATAAAATCGAGAAGGAGGACAATGCCGAAGTTCGACGGATTATGATGGAACGATACGGTCTCAAAAAATACATCGAGGAAACCGGAGCCGAGTGCATTGATTACAGTGCCGGCCTTGGCTTGGTTGGCTCTGCCCCCAGGGCATTGTATCGGTGCAAGGACGGCTCAAAATGGCTATTCTGTTCCGATGGTTCGACGGAACGCACTTGGTGGCTGGGAGCGCTGCCAGAGCATAAGACGTGTGCAGAAGTTGAAAAGACGCTCAACGGGTACGACGAAAGCCGCCTTTTGGCGGAAGCCTAAACTCTAGGAGATATAATGGATGCTCTACAGGTATTAGAGAAAGTGGAAACAGGGGCAAAGCAGAATGTGCAGGACGTTCGGGTCATCAAGGCCTGTGAGGTTGGCTTTGGCTATCGTCAAGGCGATATCTCGGTGCTGCGAGTGGCAGACAATCACCCGCGAGGGGCCAAGCTGGGACACAACAAGCTGGCTATTGGACAAGGCGAAGGTTCAAACCATTTTGCAGAGGGAGAAATCGAGCTTTACGAAGGGACTACCGTTCCTGACTTCGTAGAGCCCGGCACTTTCCTTGGCCCGCTGATTGTGGCACCCAAGGGCTTCAAAAACACGCACCCCAAACACGCTCATTTCCACATGGAGCAAGGCGGCTGTTTCCAGGTCACCCATCAGATGGATGTGCGGACTCTGCAACGTGTGAAGGATTAACTGAGGCGTCAGTTTCCGCCATGAATGGAGGAAAGAATGGATTCCCCCTGGTTTGGATTGGGCGTGTCGGCATTCGTTTTTGTGTTGCTAGTCCTATTGGTGGCTGGCGGCATGGTCGGATGTCCGCAATACAATGTCTACAATCAGCGCATGGAGGGGGAGGCGCTTTTGGCCCACGCGCAGAGCAGCAAGGAGGTGGCTGTTGCCGAGGCCAAGGCCAAGCTGGAAAGCGCGTCAATGCTAGCCGATGCCGAAGTGGCCCGTGCCAAGGGGGTGGCGGCGGCGAACAAAATCATTGGGGACAGTCTCAAGGGCAACGAGGCTTATCTGCGCTACCTGTGGATTCAGAACCTGGAGCAACAAGCCAAAGAGGGGGCGCAGGTCATCTACGTCCCCACCGAGGCAGGGCTCCCCATTTTGGAAGCGAACAGGCTTAAGCGCGCGCAACCTTAAGTGATTTGCCTAGGGCCTCAGGGCTCCTGGCTGGACACTTAAACGAGGTGAGTCATGGAATGCAAGGATATCCAGCACAAGTTTCTCATTGATGCTGTGCGGCAGTTTCTTGAAGCCTCACCTTATGTGTTTGATTCCAAGGGATGCAGCGAGAAGCAGGCAGCTACAGACTATCTCAAGCGAGCTTACGAGGCGTGCAAGTGAGTGCTGACATTGACTTCATAGTGAGAATTCTTATCATCCTTGGCCTAGGGGCGTTTGCTTGCTACTTGGTGATATTCCATGACTAAAGGACAACATGATTTAAATTCAAACGTTTGCATAGGCACACAGCCATGCTTCCTATTGGGAGTCTAGGCTGAATTAATATTTAGTAACATATTCCTACATTTGTAATTTTATGCTATACTAAGGCATCCCCTTCTTTGGTGCCCCCATGGCAATGTATCGACCACAGCACAGCCTCTCTATTCGTATGAGTACGTTCCGCGCTATGCAGCAATACGCCATCCAGCACCGATTCAAGAACGCTAATCAAGTCCTTCGGTTGGCACTTGGCTTTGTCCCCGCGCCAATTTGCCACACTGTTGCTAAGGACGAGGCCAAGAGTCGTAAAATAATCACTGTTGATTCAGATTCATACTTGCTACTAAACGAGATTACCAAACACGACAAAGTAAGTTACATG
>VFSW01001358.1_pt1 | contig 37342 bp, 26 predicted proteins | sample 5358111 | NCBI WGS metagenome assembly VFSW01 (sample SAMN11554181, study PRJNA540505) | mine drainage metagenome | isolation source: sediment from site ElyBrook_90M | place: USA: Ely Copper Mine, Vershire, VT | collected 2017 | reverse complement strand
ATTCGTTAAAGCATCTGCGCATTTTTTTTTTTATAGTGCCAGCCATGGGGGAAATGTGGGCCTTTGCCGGGTTGGCTGGCTACTCCTGCTAATAACAGCTCTCCTCTCCGCGATACCTTCCCTTCATTATGTGTATGCCACTCATTTATACCATACGAGATGCATATACAAAATAATGAGCATGAAAGAAAATAAGAGATTTTAGATATGTATACTGTATTGGGTTACTGTATCTTTTTGGTACATTTATCCGTATCAATACCAGAGTCCACGATAATAGAGCTTTATGTATACCGATGTTCAACACAGAGAACTTTTCCTGATGGTATTTTTGACTCTTTCAAAGGAGCTATATGGAAGAAAAAAGCCATTATAGTGACAGAGGCGTTGCTCATGATAAGCGTTTTTGGGTAGAGACGTCTCATCGGGCCTTGTCTGTTTCGGAGACTCCTGATAAAACAACACAGCTGTTGTATGAAAGTGAGGCCCGTTACCGTTCACTGATTGCGGCAACCTCGCAGATTGTCTGGACAACGAGCGTGGATGGTCTCGCGATTGGCGAACTGGGTTCCTGGTGTGCCTACACAGGACAAACGCCGGAAGAAGTGCGAGGGAAACACATTCTCGATGCGGTTCACCCAGATGATCGGCAACAGATGCGTCAACATTGGTTGGAAGCCGTTCAGGCCAAATGCCCCTATGAGGCAACCTACCGTCTGCGGCGCGCCGATGGTATCTATCGCACATTTCTTGCACGTGGTGTTCCTGTCTTCGCCAATGATGGCTCTATACGCGAATGGGTCGGGGCATGTACGGATATCACGGAATGGAAGCGCATGGAAGAGAGTCTGGCCGAGAGCGAACGCCGTTTCCGTTTGACATTTGAACAGGTTGCTGTTGGCATTGCCCACCTGGATAGACAAGGGCATTGGCTCCAAGTAAACCAGCGTCTCTGTGAAATTCTTGGCTATACGCGCGAAGAACTCTTACAGATGACATTTCAAGATATCACCTATCAACTCGACCTCGATGCCGATTTGGCCCTGATGCACAATGTGCTGGCCGGCAAGATTGCGGAATATGCGATGGAGAAACGCTATATTCGCCGCGATGGCTCGCTGGTCTGGGCATATTTGAAAGTCTCGTTGGTCCGTGACGATGATGGTCAACCGGCTTATTTTATCAGCGTCGTGGAAGATATCAGCCAGAGAAAAATGGAAGAAGAACGCTATCAGCAAATCATGCAAAGCGAGCATAAAGCTCACAGAGAAGCTGAAGAGCGTGCCCGCGAATTGGAGATCACATTTGAGGCTCTGACAGATGTTGTCACCGTCTACAGTAGCACGGGTGAATTGGTCTACGCCAATAAAATGGCGCAAAAGATATTTACAGCGATTACCCGCGTAGAAAACTACTATCATCTCCCACTACACGAGCGTTTACTCCCCTACAATTTGCGCGGTGAAGATGGCAAAGCACTGCCTTACGAACAATGGCCGCATGTGCGTGTCATCAACGGTGAGGTCATTAACGCGATGCAAGCCGTTGACGTGATGATATGGTTTGTAGACCAGCAGTGCGATTTGCAGTTTAGCATCACAGGCGCACCGATTCGCAATGCGGATGGAGAAATCAGCGGGGCCATCCTGATTTCACGCGATGTGACGGAACGCCGCCGCTTAGAACGGCGCACACATGAGGCTCTCAGTGGCTTGCTAGACATGGCGGAAGCCGTTATCCAGTTACCGGAGCAAGACGAGCAGTTCGAAGATATGTACGTATTAGGGACACGTCTGGCTCAACTAACGCGCAGCGTGATGGATTGCCAGCGCGTGGGTATCCAGTTAGTCGAGGCCGAGAGCGAGCGTGTCTATCCAGTAGCAGTCGTCGGTTTATCTTCTGAGTTAGAACAACAGTGGTGGCAAGAGCAACATCAACAGCAAACAACACTGAAAGAGAGTCCCTTACCCGAACTGGTAGAGCGTTTGCGAGCCAATGAGTTATTCGTGCTGGACCTGAGAGAAGCACCCTTTAACCAATATCCCAATCCCTATAATGTACAGGTGATGCTCGCCGCCCCACTCTGTGTACACAATCAACTTGTCGGCATCCTTTCGTTAGATTATAATGAAAAAACGCATCGCTATACCGAAAGAGAAATGGTACTCGCCAGTGCCGTTGCCAAACTGGCCGCGCTCGTCTTTGAGCGGCGTCGTCTGTTGCACGAACGAGCAAAAGCCGAGGGACGCGAGATGGCTCTACGCGAGGCTAAGGGCCGTATGGAAGAGTTTTTAGGCATTGCCAGCCATGAATTGCGTACACCGATGACAACGATCAAAGCCAATATCCAACTCGCTTTGCGCCGCCTGACCGCTGCAACACAACAGAGCAAAGTCTCCGATAATGTCCTGCGTGACCGATTGGAAACAGCCAGCGAGATGTTGCGTCGTGCCGAGCGTCAAGTCGGGGTACTCAATCGGCTCATCGGTGATCTGATCGATATTTCACGCATTCAGACCAATAAGCTACAATTACATCTGCGAACAGAGCCATGCGATCTCAATACTATCACACAGGAATATGTACAAGAACAGAGAAAAACAGCACCTCGGCGGTCTATCGAACTTCGTATGCCGGATCAGCATATTATGGTATATGCTGATCCCGACCGTATTGCGCAGGTGATTACGAACTATTTGAGCAATGCCCTCAAATATTCGCCACCACACGCTCCTGTACTCGTCATACTGGAGACGGTGCAAGACGAAGAGCATGGGCATACAGTAGCACGTGTGCGGGTACAAGACGAAGGGCTGGGCCTACCCCCTGAAGAGCAGCAACGCGTCTGGGAAAGCTTTTATCAAGTGCGCGACGTGAAAGTGCAGAGCGGCTCTGGCGTCGGGCTGGGCTTGGGTCTGCATATTAGCCAAACAATTATCGAACGACACGGCGGCACAGTTGGTGTATACTCAGCAGAAAACAGTGGCTCAACGTTCTGGTTTACGTTGCCACTCATAGAAAAACCAGAAGAAGGAAATGCATAGCATGAATGCTCGTAAGTTGATTGCGCTCGGTGGCCTTGCAGTCGGGGCATGGGGGCTGGGCAAGGTGATCAATGGACTCTTGCCCACCTCATTTGATCTGACCACGTGGCATGGGAAGCAACCTACCACCTCCACTCCTGATGCTTCTACGCTTCCTGAGGTCACTATATCGTTTCTGCGCTGTGGAAGTATCACACTGCCCGAACTCATCGCCGTGCGTGGCTCTCTCTCGCTTGCGCCACGTGTCATCGCGCATAGCGCAGTACTTATTCGCCATCCCCAAGCAACTTTTTTGTATGATACGGGCCTCAGCAGCGATATTCAACTCTATTTAGCCGACCGCACGTTGTTCTTCCGCAAGACCCTGGGCAACTTCACCTTCGAGCAATCGCTAAGTGACCATCTGCTCCAACACAATCTCAAACGCACTGACCTTGCCTTCGCACTCCTTTCCCATCTCCACTGGGACCACGTCAGCGGTGTACCCGATCTGCCTGGTGTGCCGTTGCGTGTCAATCGCGTCGAGTATGAGGCAGCACACTATACGATCTTCGCACAACACGGTGGTTTGACGCGCCAACTGCTGGGCAACAATCCTATCGAATGCTTTGACTGCACTGGCCCTGCATACGAGAGTTTTCGCTCCAGCCTCGATCTCTTTGGTGACGGCTCGATCGTGCTGGTTCCATTGCCAGGGCATACCGCAGGCAATACGGGCATGTTTATTAATCGCTCCAACGGGCCGCGTATATTTCTGCTCGGTGATGCCGTCTGGGTCGCTGAAAACTATCTCATCCCTGCGACCATGCACCCCTTTATCTGGTCACGGGTCACCGGCGACGATGCAACAGCGCGCCAAACCTTGCTTGACCTGCACCATTTCGCCCTCGCGCATCCCGAAATTCCCATGATTGCCATGCACGATGCCCACTTACAAGATGCGTTTGCCGCCCTCTCTCCCGGCTTGAACGAGATCACAACCACTTAACCAAAAAACACCGTGCCCCGGCATGGCCTACCATCTCATCCGCATGCGGTTATCTCAGGCCGCTATAGACAGAATACGGTGGGCCAAGCCGAACACACACCATCAAACGAGGTTTTCGATAGTCACCGGCTCCATCGGCTCTGCTAGCGAAAAACCGAGGATTTTGGCATAGAAGTAAAGTTCGCTTTCAAGCGAGTGCTTAATATTAGCCCCGTTACGGAAGCCATGCCCCTCACCCTCATAGGCAACATAGGCAACAGGCAGCTTCTTGGCACGTAACACATTGACCATGCGCTCCGCTTGATCGGGCGGCACAACCTTGTCATCAAGCCCTTGAAAAAAGATGATCGGGCGCGCTAGCTGCTCAGCAGCATAGATCGGCGAACGTTGATGATAGAGATCGACACGCTGTGGATAAGGGCCGACCAGACCATTCAGATAGTGTGACTCAAACTTATGGGTATCGGTCGCCAGACCTTCAAGGTCGCTCACACCAAAGTAGCTGGCTCCCGTCTTGAAAACCGTGCGAAAGGTCAACACACCGAGCGTGGTATAGCCACCAGCACTCCCGCCTCTGATCGCCAGACGCTCACCGTCGACAAGCCCCTGTTTGACCAGATACAGCGCGCCATTTACGCAATCATCAATATCTACAATACCCCACTGGTCTTTGAGCCGATTGCGGTACGCTCGCCCATAACCCGTGCTACCACCATAGTTGACATCCAGCACTGCGATACCGCGACTGCTCCAGTATTGGATAGACAGGTTGAACGAACTAGAAGTTGATCCCGTTGGGCCGCCGTGACTCATCACAAGCAGCGGTGGACGCTCACCTTCTGGCGCAACAAAAGCCGGATTGCGCGGAGCGTAGTAATAGGCAAATGCAGTCAAGCCATTCTCGGTGGGAAATTCGATGCTTTCTGGTACAGAGAAATAGGCCGCATCAACCGTCACCATGCTGGATACTTTCAGGACAGCCGTCTGCTGCGTGTGAACATCGCATTGCACGATAGCAGCGGGAATCGTCGCTGATGCACCCAAAAACACAGCACGTTCTGGGGTAGCATGCACATCGCCGATACTGCTATAGGGCAACTGGCATGGCGTCAGTTCACCAGTGTTGGTATTCAGGTATGCAAGATGGTCACCATTCTCGCTATACCAGCAGATAAGCTGCGTATCAGAGACAAATGCATAGGTCGAGAGGCCAAAGACCCATTGCGGCATGCCAAACTCACTCTGACGCGGACACAGTGGCTCAAGCTGTCCCGCACGTACACGATACAGATTCCACCAGCCTGTGCGGTCAGAAATGAAGTGCAAAGTACCGTTGGGCGACCATTGCGGTTGAAAAATAGACTCCGTGAGGCCACCTGCGACGAGCGTGCTGCTACCCAGCGTGCCATCAGGCATCATCTCGCCCACCCAGAGTTCTGTGCCATCCCAGGGCATATTGGAATGATTCCAGGTCAACCATGCCAGCCGCGAGCCATCAGGGCTGAGACAGGGGGAAGCGTAGAAGTCATTGCCGGAGACCAGAACACGTCCACCATCGGGATTCTCTTCTGTCGAAAGACTCACCAGCGTGTTGATAGCCTCACGCGACGAAACGGTGTGATCTTCACGCACGCAAAGCAGTCGCTGAACGTGCGCATCAAAGATAAAATCGGCATAACGATAGGCTGCTTCAGGTGTGATCGCCACTGGCGCAGCACCTGCATCGATGCGATAAACGCGCTGATCGCTAAAATTGGCAAAATAGAGCGTGCCATTGTTCACCACATAGTCCCCACCCCCATATTCATGAACCTTTGTACGCGCATTGAAGGGCTGCGGAAGCAGGTCGGTAATCGCCCCATCGCTGCTATGACGGACAATCACACTACGCCCTTTCTCAGCTGGGCGCCCCTCTAGCCAATAGGTATCTGAACCATCCAGAGCAATCTGCCCCAATCTGATCGACCCTGAGATCATCAGATCAGTCGTAATGGGCGATTTCCAGGAGCCATACGGTGCTAATACTGGGTTGGTCATACGTGTTTTCTCTCTTACAAACTAGATGCACACAAAACGATGAGCAGATGGCATCATCGCCTTGATCGTCCTTTGATCTTTTGTGTATCATAACAAACTTATAGCCAAATTGCTATGCGGTGACACAACTCTCACCTATCAATAGGTCACCCTCACGATGACAAACGCTGTCCGGTATGCTATACTAACGCTCATAAAGGTACGCTTTCTTAAAAGAAGATGCATATAATCTGCATTTAAGGAGAGCATAGAAAATTTTTATGATACGCTGATGGATTTTGTAGCCGGGATGGATAGCATTTTTCATGGAAGCGCGACACCCTGCCCCGTCCTGTGAACTCAGCCAGCATGCGTGCAGCAACCGGAGTGATGGCCGATGAACATCAGCACTGGCGGACCGCATATTCTGCTTTTCGAACGCGATCAACAATTTACAACATTACTGGTAAGCGAATTTCAGCTCGCTGGCTATGAGTGCCATACCGCACGTACAGCCGTTGAGGTATTTGATGCTATTGCACGCTATCCTGTACAACTGGTACTGGTCAATATGGCTCAAGCGGCCGCGGCGCGCCGCGAATTCTGGGTGGCCCTCGACACCCAGCGGCGTGGGCGTGGCGTCCAGGTCCTGACGTTTCAATGCTTTAATCTCGCCGGCTATGGTCCTCATGATCCCGAAGACCGCGTCTACGCGACGGTTGAGATGCAAATTGATGGGATGGCAGGCCTGATGAATCTCGTCGAGGCCGTGCGTATCCGCGTCCCAGGGACAGCTAGCAATACCTCCCTACGGCTACCCAAGGCTGGTTCGCCAGTATCTGCGCCCATCGCCGGTCTCCCATCACAACCGACCCCACGCACTGGACAGACGACCGAGGTTGCGGCAACGCGCACAGGTACAATGCAATATGCCCCCTCACAGCCTGCCGCATATGCTCCCATACCCTCTACACCTGCTCTCCCACAATTCTCGCCCGTTTTACCACCATTACCCCAAAACAGCCCTACGTCTGATGCACCATCTTATACCGATAAAATTCGTGCCGTTCTCTATCCTAATCAACGCCAACGACAGACAACACAGAGTTCTTCAACGCTGCCAGTGCCAGATTTCGCAACACCCACCTACGATACACCACCACAGACCGTGTCACCGCCCTCTTCTGCTGAATCTACCCTGCAACGCATGGCCAATGGAGAGCGCGAAAGCGATGAAACGGGACTGGCTCAGCTCTCACGCATGGTACAAGAACATCGCAGCATGGCACAGCAGGAGGCCCATACAGCCTCGACTTCCAGTATTTCATCACCACGTCCCACACCAAAAGATGAACCAATCAGCATACAGCCACTGCGTGCCTCTCCTATTCAAGACCTACCCGCCGAGCGCGGCGAACGCCCCAACAACCAACAGAGCGGGAACGAACAATATTATCAGGAAAGTACGTCGTATAGCACCACAAAGCAGGAGCCAGAAGCGATTGCCAGGCCGCCACTTGCTTCGATCAGCAATGCCCTGGCGGCGCACGCGCCAGCAGCGGAAGAAGTAACCAGCTTATCAGAACCAGTTGTACCCAAGAAGAGCGGGCAGCAGCCATCAATACCAGCAGCCAGTGAGGATGTGGCACACGAGTTGGCACAAGAAACACAACCACTTGCCGTTGCGGTCAAAGAGAGTAGCCTGCCAACACCAACAGTTTTCCCTGACACCAAGAGAATACCAGCAGAGGTGCAGCGTGTGCCGGAGAAAGAGACGCTGGTCAAAGAGATCAAAGATAGGGTGAGCGCATTTGAAGAAGTTGAGATGCCAACAACCCCCGAGTACCAGCCGGCGCAACCAACAGGCCTATCCACCGGTATACCAAGCAACGCCATTCTCGATATCGTACAAAGCCTGCCTCCTATGTCCGACCCCGCTCTACAGCAGCAGATCTTCAGCGGGCGGGCCACACGTACACTGGGGAGCGTCTTGTTAGAGGGCCATCTCGTGCCACAAAGCCGTTTAGAAGTTGCGCAAGGCATTCAGCGCATGTTACGTGGTGTGGATTTGAATTATCAATTAGGGGAAATCCTGCTCATGTTCAAACTACTGACTCCCGATCAGTTGCTCGCGGCCAGCCTGGTGAGCTATGGATTGATTTCAACCCAGCAGATTGCCGCACTTGGACGCATTCGCCAGGAGTTACACTCGATTGGCCTGGAATATGACCTGGAAAACCTGCTCATCCTCTTCAGAATTCTCACTCCTGAACAGCTACGCGAGGTGCGTTCAAGCTGGCAGGGCTAACACACGAAGGAGCTTGCTGGTGACAGAGAAACGCACAACATTAACAGCAGCGATTGCCAGTATCGCCGATGGCTCGGTTGTAGCCTTAGGTGGCAATACGTTACACCGCGCCCCCTGTGCGGCGGTTCACGAGTTGATTCGCCAGCAGAAACGCCATCTGGAGCTGGTCAAGACAGCAGGTGCATACGATGTCGATGTGCTAGTGGGAGCGGGCGTTGCGGATCGCGTCTCTGCTGGCTTTATTGGCTTTGAAAATGTCTTTGGCCTGGCACCACAGTATCGACAGGCAGCAGAGCAGGGGCGGCTCCAGGTCAAAGAACATGCGTGTTATACCATCATCACCGCCTTGCGTGCCGCTATTCAGGGTGTCTCCTTTTTGCCGATTGCCGGAATGTTGACCTCAGACTTAATGCAAGCCCGTGCCCTCAAGACGGTGCTTGATCCTTATACAGGTCAGGAGTACGCAGCCGTGCAGGCCATTCGCCCAGATGTCGCCATCATTCATGTACAAGAGGCCGATGCTGCGGGCAATGGACGCATCTATGGTTCCGTCTACGAAGATGACCTGATGGCTCGTGCCGCTCGCCGCGTGATCCTCACATGCGAACGCCTGCTTAGCGCAGAAGAGAGTACGCAGCATCCCGAATTAACCGTTATTCCTGGTATCCAGGTCAGTCACGTCATCGAAGTGCCGCAAGGGGCACATCCTTGTAGTTGCGGTGACCTCTATAGCTACGATTATGACTACCTCGCACGCTACATTGAGGCATGCAATAGCCCTGCGAGCTACCGTACCTGGCTCGATAAGTACGTCTTGGGGAAGGTGGCAACGCGATGACACAAGAAAGCCGCTCCACCGTGCCAGCGAGCGACACGCTCACGCCCGCTACGATGATGGTTGTTGCCATGGCACGCCTCTTGCGCGATGGTGAGCGCGTCTTTCACGGTGTCGCCTCGCCACTACCGATGATTGCGATCCTGCTCGCACAACGCTTGCACGCCCCCAACCTCGTCTATATCAATATCACAGGCGGCGTCAACCCACAGCCAGAGTCGCTCCCAGAAAGCACCGTAGACCCGCGTTTGCTGCATGGCTCGCATGTCATTTTGCGTCTAGCCGACATCTTTGACATGTCGGCACGCGGCGACCTGGACACCGCATTTCTCGGCGGCGTCCAGATCGATATACGCGGGCACATCAACATGAGCGTCATTGGCCCTTATGAGCGTCCTAAGGTGCGCTTACCCGGCGGCGCGGGCAGCGCAGCAATCCTGCCAACCGCGAAACGCACGCTGCTTTGGCGCACCAAACACGACCAGCGTACCTTCGTCGAAAAGCTCTCATTCGTCACCGCCAGCGGCAATGTTGATCGCGTCATCACACCACTCTGCGTCTTCGCCGCACGTGAGGGACGCTTACAGCTTGAAAGCATCCATCCCTACAGTTCAGCCGCAGAGGTCAGGCAACAGACAGGCTTTGCGGTCGAGACCGCGGGCGTGCCACTAACACCCGCTCCCACAGAACAAGAACTGACGGCACTGAACGTTGTTGACCCCGAACATGTGCGCTTGGTCGAGTTCAAGTGAACAGGGAGCGCCTGTAGGACACTCATATCACAGCGAGACTTCGTTCTGAGCATCTAGCTGGCGTTGCGTCTGAATGCGCCCCGCTGCCGTCGATCTGCGTCCAACGGCGGATACCAGCGTACCAGCAACCCCCAGACCAAATGGGGGCATATTGTTATACACCGACTCGTACTGACCCGGAGCAATACGATAGGTTTCGTGCCAGATGCCAACATCCCCATTGCTGCCAATACTCTTGTTAAATGCAACCCAGGCAGGGAAATGCAGAGCATCTCTGCCGCTAGCATAGGCCGTAAGGTGTTCAAAAGAACGCCAATACTGAACGAGTGAGACATTTCGCAAACCAAAATGGATACGATAGCCTAATAATCCCATCTCTTTATGCTGAGCCAGCTCACTCAACATGCGTGGCATAGCTTGTGCAACTGGGAACCACTTGTTGATCTTCCATAGTTTGTTAATGCGCATGCCAATCAGAAACACAACGAAATCGCCCTCAATCTCGGCAGTCATTCTCTGCCTAATGATGTCTGCCATCTGAGCTATCCTTTCTTGAACGAGTAACGGTAAAAGAACGTCATCTAAAATTCAAACAATGTTCGGTAACGAGTAAAAAAAATTATGCACGCAGCATATTCTGGATCACTTCTTCAATGATCCGACGATTGAAGGTGTCGAAATCAGAATTCTGATGTTTGAAAAGAGTCAGGCGCAGCATTGCGATACCATGAAGCTGACTCCAAAGTTGATAGGCCATTTCCTCTAAGCCATAATTTGGCCGCACAATGAATACATGGGCGTCTATACCAGTTTGAATCAGGCGTTTGAGCGAACTATAGGCCGTGTTATAGTCAAGTTGTTCCAGGCTCACGTGAAATGCTGTCGTAGTAAACATGAGTCGATATTGCTCTGGATGTTGAGATGCAAACTCCAGATACGCAACTCCCGACTCGATCAGGCGTTGCGCTGGAGCGGTACTGGTTATTCTGAATTTGATCTGCTCGTTCAATCGCTCGAAGCCATCCTGGCAGAGGGCGTCGATGATCTCATCTTTACTACTGAAGTACTCATACAAGCCAGAAGGGCTATACTCGATACGGCTCGCAATCTCGCGCATAGAGAGTCCTTCCGCGCCATGCTCAGCAATGATCTCCTGAGCAGCATCCAGAATAGCCTGCTGCGTGCGGGCATGCCTTCGCTGGCGCGTAGTTTTTTCAGTCATAAGTCCTCTTTTCAGAACGGAGATTGCTTACCGAATGATGTACGGTTTAATTATACCGCGATGAGGAGAAGTTTGTCAAGAGGAACAGCCTATATAACCCAAAAACAGGGCGACCGCGCAGCACCTGACACATCTATTCGCGTTGGCCCACGCTGCGATCAATGCTGCCACCATTGTTGAGCAGAATGGCACGTGCGCGTGTTCTGCGACTAATATTATCGTCATCTGGGAAACGCAGCGCGACCACCGTGCGTGCGTCCACTGTGGCTTTCGGAGCGGGGCCACTGCGAGTGCGCAATTGCTCTTGTCCAATATTGCCGCGCACGGGGCCACGCCGCAGCAGGCCAACTATCGCGCCAAGCAGCAGGCCAAACAAGCCACCCTCGATCCCTGTTGTGGGATCAACGAGATGGAAGAATGTCAAGTGAAAAGCCAGCAAAATAAACGGAAGTGCAAAACCAATGCCGCCAAAAACAATGGCAAAGCCGACCGCTAACACCACGACCAGCAGGAGATTAGGGCCAGCCCGCCGCGTTTGCAGAAAAATCTCGTCGCGGTTAGCGTTCGGGCCATGATTGCGGTATTGCCCCTGTTTGACGGCATGCGCGGGCAGCTGAAAGACTTCTTCATCGCCAAAGCCTTCTTTGTGCAGTTTCGCCGCAGCTACCCCCGCCTTTGTCTCATCAGAAAACACCGCCAACAGGTCATAATCGGCGCGTTGCTGTTGCATAGAAATCGTTTATCCTCGTCTCTGATGGCTAAGAAAAACCAATGCAGTATGCTACTTTCTGACAGTATAGCAGGTCTCTCCATCTTTGACAAATCGAAGCAAGGTCGAACACAGCCAACACGCAGACGGGTCTGTGCAGGCATTTAGCTAGCATTGACAAAATGTAAAATGGCATCGGAAAGGATGCGCGGGCGTTGCAATTGGATATCATGCATCGTGTTTGGCATCCATAGCACCGTGCAGTGCGGAATAGTGCGTGCGACCTGGGCAGCAATATACCCTTTGGCAGCAGCAAATTCGCGAGGACTCTCCAAACGTTCCGGCGGCTCCTCGCCCACTTGTGGTTGATCGGCCGCCGGCACAAGTAAGACGGGGCAGGCCAATTTACTATAATACGACAGTGCGCGGTCTTCCCATAACGCTTCGCGGATGCGTCGCTGGTTTTCAGGGCGCAAACACTCTTGCAGGCGACCATCTGATAGCGTACAGACCGAACACAAGACGATCTGTTCAATTTGAGGCGACCAACAATCGCGCAGTTCGCGCCGCATGGCGTGAACATACGTCGCGTGTGAAGCATAGATTTCCTGTGGCTGGCGTTCGCGGATGAATAGCTCGCGTGTCATCCCAGGCCAGAGACGCGGCTCCATATGCGGGCAATCGACCAGAATAAGGTGACTGACGAGGGCAGGATGGCGAGCGGCCATCACCAAAGCCACGCGCGCTCCCCAACCATGCCCGACTAGCACAACTTTGCCCAGACCTAACTCCGCCATCGCCCCAATGATATCTTCTGCCATCGTTACCATATCATAGCCATTAGCAGGTTGCTCACTCTGCCCATGACCACGCTGATCAATGGCAATCACCTGATGATAAACACTCAGATCATTGGCAACGAGCCGCCACGTGTCAGCCGTCGCGCCAAAACCATGTAATAACACCAGTGGAATACTATCACTCAGATCACGAAACGCATCCGTCACAGCTTGCGGTGGTAAAGGTGCATCAGACGACTGACTATGCAGTTCGGGTGTCCATTCCAGATAATGTAAACGTACTGTTCCGGCATCTACAAAGGAACTGCGCGGATCGATCATTAGTATACCTCCAGAGATTTGACAGGATGGTTACTATTTTTATGTATGCACTCACTAGCGCGAAATCAGATACACACTTGCCACAATCAGCAATCCCCCCACAATCGTCATAGGAGAAAGCTGCTCATGTAAGATGACAATCGCCAGTACTGTCCCCAATAAAGGTTGAATAAAAAGCGTTGAAGCGGCAGCGGATCCGTCCACATTCGCCAGGCCTTGAAACCAGGCCAAGTATGCAATAACAGTAGACATGACGGCTAACCAGCCAATACCTAGCCAGCCCAACAGGCTCAGCGGATGCCAGCCCAGCGCGATGAATTGCCAGCTTGCGAGCGGAATCCAGAAAACCATGCTTCCAGTGATAGCCGCCGACGTCACAAGCAATGGCGAATGTTTGACCAGCAGTGCTTTGCCCCGTACAGTATAAAACGCCTCAAAGGTTAATGCCAATACCACCAGCACATCCCCAAGTATACGCAGCGCACCACCCCCAGCAGGGATATTTGGCACAATGCTGCGCTCGATAATCAAATAGACGCCACCAAAACCCAGTAACAAAGCCAACATGGTGAGCAATTTGAAACGCTCACGTAAGAGTAGCCAGGAGAGAGTCGCCGTGAAGATCGACTCACTTGTAATCAGCAGGGCAACATCCGAAGCCGTTGTGAGAGAAAGACCTTCATATTCGAACACCTTATTGATGACAAAGCCAACAACAGCCAGCAATGCCAGTTGCGGCAGATCACGCCAGGTTAGCTTGAACCTTGTACGCTGCATGAAGAGCAACGGTAACAGCAGCAGCGTAGCCGTTCCCATACGCAACGCATTCATCATAATGACGGATGTCTCGCGCAAAACAATTTTCGCGGCAACATAACTGCTGGCCCAAGCGATATTTGCCAGAATGAGCAAGAACCAGGAGAACGAACGGCGTGAGCGGCGTGACGATGCAGGCACGTTTACAGGTGACGATGTTGGCGTGGTGACACTTTCTGAAGGCAAAACAACAGCTCCTTATACTGGGTCGTGGCATACAAGGTTTGCGTGACACAGCGGTCTGTGTCACCCTGTATTGTATCTCATAAGGAGGTCAACGGGAAAATAGCAGCAATGCTGATATGCTGATTGTGATATTGCTTCATACAAGAAACTCATGGTACATTTATAAATATATCTATGCACGTATAAGTATTTATTGCTTGTCTAGACGATAGGTAAAGCAGGGCAAATGGGCAACGTCAGCCTAGACATAGCCCGGTATCTAGCGTTTAGTCCTAGAGAAGAGTGCTTATGTTGCAGAGATAAAAAAATAGGAATATGCTAATGCAAGAGACAAGATCATCAAAATGTGGTACACTTTATTACAGTGAAAAATAGTTCCATGCGCTACCTCACACGGAGGGAACCAGACTCATTGGTAAGGTAAAAGATACAGGCCAGGAGGAAGAGAGGAAACATGCCAAAAGATCGTTCGGAACACAGACTCTATCGAAAGAGTCCTGGACGACAATATGGGTATGACTATGACCCGTTGCACAGCCGTGACGGACACAGTCAGAGTGGGAATAGTGATTATGAAGGGCAAGATGGGCGTGGGCCTGCGCGTGGAACCACGACAGGCAGAAATAGTGCGCCGCTTGCCCAGCGTCCAGATCTGCGTCGCACACGCCAACTCCTGCGCCAGAATATTATTGCCAGCAAGGGTCACACTGGCGTTGAAGAGGAGGGCGTCCAGGCATTCTACGACGAGGCGCAGATTGAGTATCCGTCCCAACGTCCCCTCCCCAACAATGACCCGCGTGAACAACGCCGCACCCCAACCCAAAGCAGACGCCAAATGTCACCCTACCTGCCTCCTCATGTTCCCTCAACACGCCAATTGATGGACGAGACAGACGCTGATGCCCAAGCAGATGAAGCCGAAGCAGCCTGGCAGGAGTTTGAAGATACCGACCCAGACGCGGGTTACGAAGACCCACTCGATGCGCGTCTCAGCTATCTCGAGGCTACTCCGCGGATGGCAACGCGCCCTAGTCAGCGTCCCCCAAGCCCCTCACGCCGCAGCGTTCGCCCAGTCGAGCCAGAATACGAGGACGAGGACGAGGCGGACTATGAAGATGAGCCGCCAGTACGGCGCAAGCAGGGCAAGAAAAAGGTCTCGCGCCGTGGCTTTCTGCTTGGAGCCGGCCTGCTCGCCGCCAGCGGTGCAGGCATCGCCGCCTATGAACTCGGCCCCAAGATTCCACAACTTGCCAGTGATGTCAGCACCAATATCGAGCATCAATTACAAGATGCCTTTAATCGTGGCGTGGCGCAAGGGGCAAACGCGGTCCGCCAAGAGTTCGTGACCACACTGGAAAATCTGGAAGGCTTCTCGCTGGATGGAGCTATCGCGGCGGCCCGTCTAACACGTGTAGCCTACGACACCTTCGTCTCGCCAGTTATCAAATTTGGGGCGACCGTTGCCACCGATTTTCTCACCTCGATGGATCGGGCCTTTATCACTGCACGCGGATGGCTGAGCAATATCGGACAGGATAATAACACGCTGGCCGCCATTCAAAGTGTTCTAGGCACATGGGTCACCCAAGTCTCTAATATGCCCGAACAACTCAATGCCATCACCGATGCCGACCTGGATGGAGCGCAGGCTTACCTGCACGCTTTACAACTCAAAATCGCTGCCGAGAAGGCGAAGCTCGCAACCACGAAAGGGCAGCAGTCCACGCCAACCCCTACCACAACAGGCACACCTACATCAACTGGCACGCCAACCCATTAATAGCGGGACGGGCATGCATGCATCGTTTGCATGCATGCCCAGCACGCACCGCACCATTTACAATATCATCACCGCATCGCTCCCTACGGGCCAAGCAGTTCATCTAAGCTCTGCAACACCTGCTCCACCCTGAGGGCTGACAGGTCGGGGGCATGCAGCACGCGCACGGCAGGACCAACAGGCCGCCAGAGCATCGGGTCACTAGGACCAAAGAGTGCCAGCGTAGGCAGAGCGAGCAGAGCTGCCAGATGCGTCACGCCCGCGTCATTGCCTAGATAACCTCGACAGGCATACAAGCGGGTAGCAAGTTCGAGCAACGGAATATTTTGCACGATGGTCAGCAGATCGGGACGCGGTGGCTCAGGCAAGAGGCGGAGCAGGTGTGTCAAGCGGTCGCGCTCGGCTGGTCCTGCCAGTAAAAGAATGGCACGCTCACGCTGCCAGAGATGGACGATAAGCTCAGCGAAGGATGCAACAGGCCAGCATTTAGCAGCACCGCCGCTCCCGGGATGAAGAGCTAATGGAGCATTATGATCAGTGCGCTGGACTTCCGGCACAATGGGTGAGCGCGTGACCTCAAGAGGCTGGGGCAGATGTAGCGTCTGAGCCAGATAAGCGGTGATATGTATGCCTGTGCCGGCAAGCGGGCGGCCAGGAGTGACGACAACCCGTCCACGGGAAAGAGCGCGCAGGTTACGTTCTACGAGGCCATCCACGTCACGTAGCCAGCAGACGATGAGGTCGGTTGCTGGCAGGCATGCCAGCAGGAACGGCGCACGAATGCCCTGCACGGAGAAGAGATCGCTCCATAGAGGGTCCTCATAGTCATACACGGCGTCTGCAATACCCCAGGCACGAGCCAATGGCAGCACAGCAGCATTGCCTACCAACGTAATATGGACCGGTTGATACATAGTGCGCAGCGCGTGTAAAACAGGCAAGCACACCAGCGTATCGCCCAGCGCACCTGGACGTATAATCAAGAGACGCATCAGCTACTTCTTCGCTAGCGAGAGAATTTCGATAACGACAACCGCACCAAAAATTGTAATGCCCATGAAGATATTCCAGCTATGGAGGGCACGCAACAACAGATTGAGCGCCACGGCCAGTGAGAAGAGAATACTTTGGCGCAGGGCCTGCCGCACAGAGGCGCGATACTGATAGCGCGTTAACACACGCGCTGCTACGCCATAGGCCAACGGGGTCATCGTAAACGTAATAGCGACGATGAGCAGCAAGAAAAAGACCACAAAAGCCGCAATGTTCTGTGGAGCAACATTATGTGTGAAGAGCGCAAGGCCAGCCCATGCCAGCAGGGCAATGCCACTCGAAAAAAGCAATGATGTGCGTACTGTCATATGTTCTCCCTTTGCTTATTTGAGCAGGTTAAAGCCCTTATTCGTGCCACTAAGGGGAGCTTCACCGCGTTTGCGGCTCTCTTGGGCATCCTTACTGAAATAGTGCTGCCACATATCTGGGGCATCTTTACTCTCGCCACCATGTTTGGTGATGCGCGTGCGCACACGGCAGATGACGGGCGTATTGACACTTGCCCCCGCCACAATGACCTGGCCTTTGGAGAGCGCGGGCAGATTTTCGAGCAGGTCGCGTCCAACACCCTCGATAGCGGCAGCCACACTTTTCTGGTCAATCTCGTTCACGATGCGCATGATACACTGCGTCTGACACTGGCTTAGCACGTCGGCATCCAGTTTGCCGGGTCGCTGGCTAATGAGGCCGACACCAATGCCAAACTTACGCCCTTCCGCTAAGACCTGCTTGAGAATGCCCGTCGAAACAACCTCAGCCCCGCCCGGGGCAAAGTGATGTGCCTCTTCCAATTGTACAAAAACCGGATAGGGCAGGTAGGACTCGCCGGAATGAACTTTGCCTCGCTCGGTATCCATGCGTGCCTTGTAGAGACGACGCAGGAGCGTGGCGACAATCACCTGCTGGTCGCGCTCATCGATCTCGTTGAGTTGCAAGACGGTACATTGGCCCGGTCGAAAAATTTCGATCAGGTCGAGGTGCTGCGTGTCATCAAAAGTAAAGCTATTCTCGAAACGCTGGGCAAGACGCCACTCCAGGGCGCGCACCGTTGTGGAGTCATCGGCCCCATCGTCATCATCGCTCTTCTGCTTTGCCACATCGTTGACAGCCTTTTTCAGGTCTGCCAGACCCCAGAGCGGCTTATGCTTGTTTTCCTGCACTTTGCGCAGGGCACGCCCCAGCAGATATTGCTGCTTTTCCGTCATCTCCGTGAGTAATTGACGCATATCGCCCATGTTGAGCGAAGAGAGGCGCACCTTGACCTGCTCTGGCTTGTAGATACGCACCTGGGCACGATAGCCACTGCCGTGTCCGTCACCTGGCTCAGAGAATTGAGGGAAATTGGGAAGCTGTTCGAGCGTGCTATATTCGCCATGTGGGTCGATAATCAGCACGCACGCTTTGTTGTGCGGCTGCATCAGTTCCTCGATCAGCACGCTTGCCAGATAACTTTTGCCAGCCCCCGTGCTGGCGATGATAGCAAGGTGCGTGCTGACAATATCCTTGACGGAGAGGACCACGGGCACTGCCCCGGGAGCGCGCGTCAGCAGTGAGCCAATGGTTGCCGAGCCGGGCTGTTTCTCTTTTTTACGGCTGAGAATATTGGTCAGCATGGCATCATCAGCCAGAAAGATTTTCTTGCCCGACTGCGGCGGAATCCAGGGATTAATGAACGATTCGGTCGTATGGTCATAATACCCCATGATCGCGACATGCATCTCGAAGAGATCATTGACCCGTGCATCATAGCCGACCATTGCCGCAACCTGCGCGGGCGAAATTTCCGGTTCCCCCAGAAAGGTATCGGGGTAGAGCTGTAAGGGAACACGCTTGAGGATGCGCCCCAGCACGCGACGCGGGGTAATGCCATTCTGTCCGATCTGCTCCGCATCACCCAGCTCGTAATACACGTATTCACCGTTTTTCAGCCGCTGCTCTTCATCACGAGAGACAAACGTATATTCATGCGTGGTCTCGCCCGGTCCTTTGGTGATACCAACTGCGTTACGCGCAAATGGCGGGGGCGGCAAGAGTGTCTGATCAAACATAGCGCATCACCTTTCTTATCCTGCGGTTTCCACTTTGAGACGCCACGCGAAATTGCGCTTGACAATGGAGAGCAGGGCAAGATGCTGGGGAAAGAGGAGTTCAAGCTGTTCAATGATACGAAGCGTAACCATCGGTAACAGGCTATTGCGCTGCGCGATGATATGAGGTAGATAGCCCATATGCAGATAAGGGCGCGTGTTGTCCGGCCCGCTCACATCACTAAAGAAGTGGAAGGCTAACACATCCTCGTCGCTCATCGTCTCTATCACGCTCTCCAATTCAAGCGAGAGGAGTGGGACACCGTGAGTGACCGTGCAAAGATTGGCCTGACTGGCGGAGCGAATGCGCATCTCCATCATGCCAAGCACCATGATATGCACTAACACAGCTTTCTCTGCGATATAGTCGGGCGAAAATATCTCCACCTGTGCCTCATTCGAGAGACGTGGCCCTAGCACTCCGTAGGCAGGATTTTGCAAAATGGTGTCGTAAATGACACCAATGACATACGTCGTTGCTTCCTGCTTGGCTGCAACATGGTCATCGCTCTGGCGCGTGCGCATAGCGACACGCACAAAACGTCCAAAGGAATAGTCTTCCGGCTTAGGGTCAACTTCCATCTCGTGCGGGGCATAAATATGACAAATATACTGAATATGCGATTCCGACTTAACAATCTTCCCGATCAACATGCGGTGTCACGCTCCCTGCCTGCTCTTATTTTGCATTCGCGCTTGAAAAGCTATCTTCCTTTATTAGAACAGATGACTAAGGCAATTATAACACAGTCTGATCGTTTTGCGCCGTTTTCGCAGCAGCACAGAGTGTTGTCAGACGTCATCGTAACCCTGTACATGAGACCCACGAGGGGTGTCATACACAAGCGGTGGCTCGCCGACAGCGGGAAAAACTCATGCCCCTGCACTGGCTCCGACGACAAAGGCATCAATCTGCTTGAGCTTGCCACGCCAGTAGGGCAATTTAACTTTATGGCCTGCACTCATGATCGTGACATCGCGTAAGTGGGCATAACGAAAGAGCGTGGGCAGGCCTTCTGGGCCAATCTCTGGCTGCTCAGGCGACGGGATTAGAGCGCGATAGTATTCATGCAGGAAATCGGCGGTTTCCGGTTCCTGCTGGCGATAGAGGTCCTCGTGCAGGTCAATATAAAATTGCGCGTAGGCACGTGTACTCACCATCGTACCGAAGACGAGCAGGCCATGCATCTGTAGCATGATTTCAATCTCGATCCCTTGTTGTTCAACCAGACGCGCCCACGCCTGAAGGGCAACATCTTGCTCCGCATATTCGGAGAGCCAGAGGTGACGACGCTCAACGCGGGTGATCGGGCGAAACGCACTCTCCGCGTTGCTCGCCTCTTGTGACAGTTGTTCTTCATCTTGTGTCATGCAATTACCGCTCCACTCTGTTGGTATATCTGGCTGTATTAAAGCACAAAGTCAGCCTATCGCGCCACGCGAGTTCTCAAACAATCGGTGGCCCCGGCGGGATGATCGGTGGCCCCGGCGGAATGATCGGCGGCCCCGGCGGGATGATCGGCGGCCCCGGCGGCTGTATACAGCCATCACCCGTGCAACCCGTTGGGGGCTGGGCGGGCGGTTGGTAGAAGCCTTGAATGGTGGGTAGCGTGCCATCAATAAACCAGTCAGTCACAGTCGGCTCACCAGCATGAGGGGCGAGGCCAGTTAAAGCCGAAACGGTTCCAGCATGGACATTGCCCGGTTTGACAAAATCTGAAGGGGGATAGTGATATAAGTTTGAGGCATACTCCATCACATCATGCCAGATGGGGCCAGCACCCGTGATACCAATCACATTGTTCATGATGCTATTATCGCTATTGCCAGCCCAGACACCAACGGCGAGATAGGGCGTATAGCCGAGGGTCCAATTATCACGGAAACTATCGGTTGTGCCAGTTTTTGCGGCTGCGGGGCGGTCCAACTCTAACGGGTTGCCTGGCCCAAATTCGTGATAGCGCGCAGTTTTATCGGAGAGGATGCTATCAATCAGATAGGAGACATCGGCTCCGAGGGCACGCACGCCATGCGGATGCGTCGGGTCATAGGTGTAGAGCGGGTGGTCCTGATTATTGGTGATCTCCAAGATCGAAACTGGTGGGACACGCACGCCCTGATTAGCAAAAGTCGCGTAAGCTCCCGTCAGATGTAGAAGCGAGACCTCGCTTGAGCCAATCGCCATGGAGGGTCCGAGATCGGTCAGTGGTCTGCTGGCAACCTCGCTGAGACCGAGGCGCGCCGCCATATTCAAGACATTAGGAATGCCAGTGAACTCGATAGTGTCGATGGCAGGAATATTAAACGAGTTCGCCACCGCAGTGCGAATGGTCATCGGATAGCCCGTATGGAATGTGCCATCGTAGTTCTGTGGCGAATAGTAGGGCGGCTGCAAATTGCCTGGATAATATGTTTTATGATCGGGCACAATCATCGCCGGATACCAGCCCATTTCAAATGCGGTGGAATAGACAACCGGCTTAAACGAGGAACCCGGTTGGCGTAGAGCAAGAGCGGCATTAAACTGACCCTGCATCTGTGGCGTGTTCTGGTTGTAACTTGCGCTCCCATCCATTGCCAAAAGCTCACCCGTAGAGGGTGACATCACAATAACAGCCGCATCGTTAACATTGTTGGTCACATTCAATGGCCCATAATTGCCGAGATAGGGGTCCTGCTGCGGCTGATAGAGATGGTTATAGACGCTCTGCTCCACATAGTTTTCCAGGTTGAGATCGAGCGAAGTGTAGATATTATAGCCACCATCCAACAAGTTTTGCGCTCCTAGTTGGGGAATGAGAACCTGATCGATAATATAATGAACAAAATGCGGGGCCAACATGTGATGCGTGACCGTATAAGAGCGAAAGATAAATTTTGCTGTTTCTACTTCTGCTGATGTGGCCTGTTGTGCGCTAATCATATGCAAGCCGACCATCGCATCCAGGACTTCTTTCTGACGCAGGAGTGCGCCAGCCCGATTTACCGTTGGGTCATAATACGAGGGGCTTTGTGGCAAGCCCGCCAGCAGAGAGGCCTGCGCCAGATCAAGTTGCGCAACGGCAGGTTTGCATTGCGAGTGCGTACATTGGGGGGTGAGATTAAAATAATCCTGGGCAGCCGCCTCAATGCCGTAGTTCAGATCGCCGTAGTAGACGGTATTGAGGTACATCTCCATGATCTTCCACTTCGGATACTGCTGCGTCAGGCCCGTTGCCAGCAAGGCTTCCTCGCCCTTGACCTGGAAGGTGCGCGCTTGCCCCACAAAAAGCTGATTTTTAATAATCTGCTGTGTGATGGTGCTGGCTCCTTCGACAATCTGGCGGCTTTGCAGATTAGAAAGCGTGGCGCGCACAATACCATAGTAGTCCACGCCGCTATTCGTCCAAAACGTGTGGTCCTCGGCTGCAATCGTTGCATTCACCAGGAGGGGCGAGATATTCTGATAATCGACATAGGTGCGGCGACCATGGCCGATCTGCTGATCGTAGAGTTCATAGAGGAGCTTGCCGTTGCGATCATAAATATGGGTTGTTTGAAAGAGCGAATGGGTAGCAATATTGTTGAGCAGTGGTAATTGAGATTGGTAGTAGGCATAAGCTCCGCCCGCGCTGCCTGAAAGGAGTACGATCAGCAAGACAATGGCAACCAGCACCACGACGAGGAGACGCGGCATACCATGACCCGTGCGCGCATGTCGCCGCTTCCACTTCAATAGACGATTCAGATGGGCGCGTCGAGAAGCGGGAAGAGGGGATACAGACTCTTCTGTCGGCAGCTTTCCTGGTTGGTCCATAAAAATATTGCTCACTCCCAGTCTTTTGTCGCGTAATAGAACTATTACACGTAATAGTATAACGTGCAAATAGCTCAATTTGTTTCGCTGTAGCCGAAGAACGTATGGCCGCACACCCCACTCTGTTTTGCGCATCAACGGGTAATGCGCAAAACAGAGTGAACACACGCTCAACTCAAGGCGTGAGACGCTGAATGTCGCGGGGGAAGGTGGTTGCCAACTTGACGTTCGCCAGTCCAATCAGTTGCATCACCAGACGCTCGGAGCCGATAGCAAAACCACCGTGTGGTGGCATACCATATTTGAAGGCTTCCAGATAGCTTTCAAATGGCTCCAGTGGCAGCTTGGCAGCATGTAGGGCCGCCAGATAGTCATCATAGCGGTGCAGACGTTGCCCACCGGTTACCAGTTCGACGCCGCGAAAGAGCAAGTCAAACGAGTTAGAATAAGCGGGACGTTGCGGGTCAGGGTGCGTGTAAAACGGACGTTTGCGCATCGGATAGCCCGTGACGAACAGAAAGGCACTGCCAAACTCGCGTTGTGCCCACTCACCAAGCCAGCGTTCATCCTGCGGCGATAAGTCCGGCTCACCGCGCACATCCAGGCCATGCTCGCGCCAGATCAACTCCTGCGCATCGGCGAAATGGATATGCGGTATCTGCTGCGGCACATCCGGCATCTGGACCTGTAAGAGGGCAAGCTCGGTCGCATATTGCGTGCGCAACGTTGCAAGAATCGTGTCAATCACGTCGCGCAGAACCCCCATCACGGTAAAATGGTCCTCAATAAAGCCCATTTCCGCATCCAGGCTCACGTATTCATTGATGTGGCGCGTCGTGTCATGCGGTTCTGCTCGAAAGACCGGCCCAACCTCGAAGACACGCTCAAACACGCCCACCATGATCTGCTTGTAAAATTGTGGACTCTGCGCCAGATAGGCGGGGCGTCCAAAGTAGTCTAGCTTGAAAACGTTGGCTCCGCTCTCGGTGGCCGAAGCAACGATCTTGGGCGTCTGAATCTCCGTGAAATTTTTCGCCAGCAGCGCGCTCCGATAGCCGTACATCACACCAGCCGCGAGGCGCAACACTGCCCGTCTGGCAGGATGACGGTTTGTCACGACAGCATGATCGAGGAGTGTGCTCACTTGTGCAGAAAGTTTGCGCTTGTTTAAGGCCACAGGCGGCGGCTCTGTGATAGGTATGATAACCTCGACCGTTGGTTGATGCAGTTCGATGCCACCAGGAGCTTGCGCCTCGCTCACCACTGTTCCTACAAGCGTAATCAGGCTCTCGACACCACACTGCTGCTCACGCAGTGGGGCAAAGACGGCGGCATTCTCGCTCACAGCCTGGATGGTTCCCCAACCATCGCGCAAGATCAGAAACGTCACGCCACCTAATTGGCGTAACGAATGTAACCATCCTTGCAGGCGTACTTGCTCGCCTACGTGTTGATCGACCTCAATTGTCCGAATTCGTTCCATAGAAAACACTCCTTCTTGCTCGTGTTTCGTGACGCAGGGCAACAAAAAACCCTCGTTCCCCTTCTTCTGGAGGACGAGGGCATAGACTTTCATCTGTCTGCCTGTCGTGGTACCACCACCATGCGTCCGCATGTCGCCATGTCGGACCTCTCTCGGTTCGTGCCGCTGCTGCTTTTCATCGTAGAAGCAATCATAAACCGCCGCACGCTAACGGGTGCGTTCCGAATGCCTGCTACTCTACGCCAACGCTGACGTGTTTCACCGCATGGCTCGTGGGTGTCATTGCCCTGCCGCTTCATGACGATGCTTGCAGCTGGTGCATCGCTCTCTGTGCAGTAGTGTCGCAGCGCAACCTGTCCCACTCATTGCCGCTCTCTCAATGATCTTACTTGACTATAGCATAGCGCAACTAGGAAGTCAAGTTTCATCTTCCTCCAGTTTCTTAGAAAATTCTCATGAAACTCTTAGGAATCTTAACAAAATCTTAATTGACACACGTCTTCTTCTTTGCGTATCATTAGTATGATTCCAATAGAGATGAAAATTGCATTACTAAGGAATAGCCACATGTCACACTCACAAGAGCCGCACAAATGGCGCGAATTGCTGGGTATCATCATCAGCAATGTGAACGAAAAGCAGCGGTTAACGCGTATCCTTCAGTTACAACCACACGTTTTGATGCACTGGGTGTATGGCGAAGCCAGCCCCACTGCGCAAGAGTTGCGTCGCTTGCAAGCCGCCGTACCGGAGCATTACGAGCTACTCTCCCCACATATTCAGGAAGCCCTGGCCTATCTGATTAAAGTTGGGCCGACCCACAACGATATCCAAATCCCGCAAGCTTTTCTAGATCGCATCAACGATCTGCGTACTATCGAGGTGCCCGCTCTACGTTTTGAACTGATTGGGCGCACTGTGCTACAAGAAATCCTGGCCCATCTCGATCCCCAACGCGTGGGCATACGCTTCAGCATCACGCGCTGTATGCCGCCAGCACTTAATGGGAGCGTGCGCAGCCTGCGCGAATGCATGATGATCGTGACAAAACATGGCTACTGCCAGATTCACTATGACCAACGTCTCGTCGGGCTTGAGTCGGTGGCTGGCTTTGCCGTCGAGATTGGGCGTCCTTTCGCTATTGAGCATATTGCCGATCATCCGCAATTTCTGCACAAGGACGACACTGACGCGATTAGTTTCGCCGCCGCTCCTATCATCGCGCATGGCAGCGTCGCAGGTTGCTTGCAAGCGGCTTGTGCGCAAGAAGGCTATTTCACGCCACAACGCCTGCTCCTGCTCCAACGCTACACCGACCTGCTGTTACCGGCGTTCGCCCTCAACGAATTTTACGCGCCATATCAGATTATGCTGCACACGATGCCCTCTGCCGCAGAGCAGCAACGCTATTTGCCACACTATCGGCAACGCGTGCAGGCCCTTATGCGCGAGGCTCTTCTGCGCAATAGCCCACTCGAGCTGATGCAGGCCGAACAACAGGTCTGGCAGCAATTTGAAGAGGAGTTTTTGCAGCTCTTCTCTTAAGCTTCCTGACGACGCGGGAACACACGGACAAAATCATGCATAACGGGCGACCACTATAGACAAGTGGGGCTTCCCCTGCTACCATAGTGTATATCTCTCATTGACGAAAGGATATACACTATGACACCTACATCGCTTGAAACATACATTGCAGAGCATGAGAGTCGCTTCCTCGATGATCTCAAAGAGTGGCTACGTATCCCCAGCATCAGCGCGCTACCGGAACACACGGGCGATATTCGCCGTGCCGCCGAGTATGCGGCAAACCAATTGCGCACCATCGGTTTTGCGCATGTCGAACTGGTCGCGACACAGGGCCATCCTCTTGTCTATGGCGATTGGCTTCAGGCAGCCGACAAACCAACGGTGTTGATCTATGGGCACTATGATGTGCAACCCGTTGACCCCATCGACCTTTGGCAGTCGCCGCCCTTCGAGCCTGCCGAACGCAATGGCAATCTCTATGCACGTGGAGCCTGCGACGATAAGGGGCAGACGATGCTCGTTATCAAGGCATTGGAGTCGCTCATGGGTGTCTATGGCACGTTGCCCGTCAATGTGCGCGTGCTGATTGAGGGTGAAGAAGAGAACGGTGGCGAGGCGGTCGAGCATTTTGTACGTACAGCCTCGCAACGTCTGGCCTGTGATGCCGCCCTCATCTGTGACACACACATGCCATCCGCTGAAAATCCCGCCCTCATCTCAGGCCTGCGTGGCATCATCTATACCGAGGTCGAAGTCCAGGGGGCGCGGCAAGACCTGCACTCCGGCTCCTATGGCGGTGTCGCACCCAACCCTTTGCATACGCTCGCCATCATCATCAGCCGTCTCAAGGATGCCGAGGGCCACATTCACATCCCAGGCCTTTACGACAAGCTGCGCCAACCGAGCGAGGCCGAGCAAACCTTCTGGCAGCAGGACCCACTCCACATGAACGAGTCGCTCCTGCACGAGATGGGCGTGACGCAATTCACGGGCGAGGCCGCCTATCCCCCCCTGGAACGTATCTGGGGACGCCCCACACTAGAGGTGCATGGCATCGTTGGCGGCTTCACGGGCGATGGCGCAAAAACGGTCATTCCCGCCGTCGCAAAAGCCAAGATCAGCATGCGCCTGCCCGCCGATCTGCATGCCGACGAGGTTTTCGCGCTCTTTGCACACGCCATCCAGAGCTATACGCCAGCGGGTGTCACCGTCTCAGTGCGCAAGCTGCACACGGGCGAGGGTGTGCTGGTCGCCCCCGATAGTCATGCCGTCGCAGCGGCCACCGCTGCCCTCAAGGAAACCTATGGCAAGGAGCCTGTGTTCATGCGCGAGGGCGGTTCCATCCCTATCGCGGCCCTCTTCAGCGACATCCTAAACGTTCCCGTTGTCCTGATGGGTTTTGGCCTGCCAGACGACAACTTACACGCGCCCAATGAAAAATTCTCGCTGGCTCAATACGTTAAGGGCATTCGCACAGTAGCTCGCTTCCTGCAACATATGGCATAGACATTCACGGTGGTCGGGCTAGGAAGCTTGCAGCCACTCGTCAGCCGAGACCTGCGCGGCCAGTTCTTCCACCAGCTTGACCGTCTCCAAGCTGACGGTGATGACGCGGGCCACGAGGCGCACGATATATTGCTCGTCGTCGGCGCGGTTGGGATCGCTGACAATCCCGCTGCGCTTATCCTCGCTGACCTGGTACTGGTCGATCACCCACTCCAGGGCCGAGCGGTTGCCCAGGCGATAGCTGTAGCACGTTTGCGGAATGCCTTCCAGGCGCAACCACGCGTTGACCTGCAAGGCATCTTTGCTAGACGAAAGCTTCATCTTCTCGACGCGCCACGTAATCGGCTGGTCGGGCTGCTCGACCCACGTCAGCGGATATTGCGCCGCGTCCTCGTAGCCCAGATGGAGTTCCATCAGAGCCTTGCCGATACGCACGCAGGTCGCGAAGGCCGACGCGCTGCTGAGCAAGGGCAGACGCGGCAGGTCATGCTTGAGGTTCTCGGCATAGCGTTCACGATAGGCGGGATGGTGCAGCATGGCATAGACAAAGTGGAAGATGGCGCGCTTCGTGACCTCGACCCCGTAACGCGCCTGAAACTGCTGCAAGGCCCAATCCGTGATGTTCTCACGCCGCTTGCTGCCATCTTCCGCATAGGTGTAGTAGGGGAAACATTGCGTTTTTTCAAATGCTAAATCTAAGTTAGGGATAATATTCGTCGCAAGGCAACCAAAACCTTTGCGATCTCCTAAACCAGCGACACAAATTACTGTGTTTTCCGTTTCTGTAAATGGTGTTGGAAATATTTGCGGAAACATACCCTGCCGATGAGTCATAATACTATCAAAATAGAGATATTGGTGTGTAAAAGGGCGATACAGGGCATTGCGAATAGAGGAAGTTTGAAAGTTAGCTTTTTGTTTGCGTGCAAAACACTCTTTCAGGCGACTACTCCATTTAATCTTGGCCTCATCATTAATCACAAAATTGTCGATATCCTTTGGTGATCCAGCACCGACCCAACGATCTATCTCAGTATTGTAAGTAGCAATCATACTACTAGCTTTCTTTGCTAGCTCCTGACTATCAAAGTTGTACATCCAACTATCACGGTTTGTTTGAATGCCAAGTGAGTAGACTTTAAAAATTGTTTCTATTTCTGCCCTAACAGAGCTTATACTATTTGCTGCTTTTGCTTCTTTTGATCCAATAGCAACAAATGTATCAAATTCGATGTGAATACTCGCTGTAAGCCATGTATATCGCTGGTCTGGTTGTAATTCTTGCCACTCGATATGAGAAATATTACCTAGTGTGGAAAGTACCTTGAGTTTCTCAATTCTTTTTAGATCATCTTGCACTTTGTGGTAAAAAATCTTTGTTTGATGTGCTTTTTCCCCTTTACGCGCGCGCACGAGAATGATGATACTTACACCCACCATAATACCGAATACATTCCCTCCGCCCTGTTTACGTGCATTTCCGCCCAAATCAACCACATAGATAGAGGTAAACTCTTCAGCTAATCGCTTTCGAAAACCGTCGAAGGCAACACCATCGAGAAATCCGTTATTAGTTACGAGACAAACAATGCCGTCGCGTTCTCCCAGGCGATCAGTAGCCCAACGGAAGAATTTCACGTAGGCATCACTAACCACTCTGGTATTCGTTGCTTTTGAGTCTTTGACATATGTTTCCCGTATACGCTCGTCGATAATGTCATATTTGCGGTTCTTGTTATTATCGTTCTCGCTCTTCTGGCCCACATTATAAGGAGGATTGCCGATCACGACCATGATAGGGGCCATCTTCTCACGCACGATGCGCTCCGTGTTGCGCTCGACGAAAAGTGGTAGCTGACGGCCCTCGGCGAGGTCAAGCGTGTCGGCGAAGGCAATGCCCTCGAAAGGTTTGTACTGGCGTGTGCGCTCGTAGTAGGCGTGTTCGATGTTGAGGGCGGCGATGTAGTAGGGCAGCAACATAATCTCGTTGCAGAAGAGGTCATGCAGGTATTTTTGCTCCAGTGTGCCACCATTGATACGGCGTATCAAGTTGACAATAAAATTGCCTGTGCCGGTCGCGGGGTCGAGAATCTGCACGCCAGGGGTCGAGAGCGAGGAGCCAAACTCCTGCTTGAGTATGACATCCACGCTGCTGCACATGAAATCCACAATCTCCTGTGGTGTGTAGACGATGCCGTGCGTGTCGGCTTGTTTGGTCGAGAAGCCCTGAAAGAAGCGTTCGTAGACGGTGTTGAGGAAACGCTGTTTCTCGCTCCAATCGTCCAGGTTGCGCGCCGCGTTCTCGATGGCGAGATAGAAGCGGTCGAGCGTTTTGAGAAACTCGCGGCGATTGAAGGCGCGCCTGGTCAGGGCTTGAATGACCTGTTCAATCTCCGAGGCGATGACGTTGCGCGTGACGAAATCGGGATTGTCGAAGACGGTGCGGAAGAGCCTCTCGGTCAACAGGTGTTGGACGAGCATCTCATTGACAGTCGCGCTGCTCATATGGGGGTCGAGCGAGGTGCGGCACAGTTCGAGGAAGGTGGAGAAGGCGGCGACGAACTCTTTATTAGCAGCATGTTCCTCTTTGATGCGTTCCAACAAGCCCTGAGCCAGATCGGGAATGCTCTCTTTGAACTCCTCGACGGCGCGCTCAAAGTTCTCGATATCGGGCGGCGTATAGTGGATGAAGCCATCGAGGATGCGGAGCAGTTCTTTCTCATTGGCAAGGTCGGCCTCATCGACGGGGCGATTATTCTGATAGAGGACGGCGCGGCGCGTATCCTCAAAGATGGTGTTGGTGATGGGATAGCCCGCGCTGATCTTCTTGCGTATCTCGGTGGCGAGGTCATCTTTGGTATCTTTGGCTTCCCAGTAGCCACGCGGCAGATTGAAGCTATCGCGCAGCGTGCCATCGGGCCGTTTGCCGCTGGGCAACGTCTGTTCGGGGATCAGCGTCCAGCCGACGCTTTGTGAGAAGAGCGCGAGGATGTTCTGAAAGGCGGAGCGCACGGCGGTCTCGTGCGTGACCTTTTTGGCCCGATAGGCCGCGAGGTCTTTATAATACTGCTCAACTGCCTTGCGCTGTGTAGCCGTCAACAACATAAAGCCAACACCCCTTATTTGTGATATATGGCATGTTACCACATCTATCGTGCGAGTGGAAACAAGCGGTGTCACCCTGTATGTGATGATAGAGATCAACACATGAATACAGTGCCCAATACCCATCAACCATAGGGAGCAGGGCGAGGACGCACGGGCGACCACAAGGGCTTACACGGGGGCCTGGTTGTCTTGCATCAGGGCAAGGCGCACCCGCTCTTCCCCAGGGATAGCCCCCAGCGTTTGGAAGAAACCAAGAGCCTGCTCAAAGTGGTTGCGCGCGCGCCCCAAGTCGGCATTCCGCTTGTTCTCATCTTGCCCATAGAGCGCGCTGGCGCGGCGACGATAGAGCAAACCGAGGTGGTAGAGCGTCTGGGCACGCTCCCAGGGCAGGTCGAGAGCCTCGCAATAATGCTGCGATTGGCGCAGATCATCCTCGGCCTGCTGCCAGTGTTGTTGTTCCAGATGCATACGCCCCCTGGCACGTAACGCAACAAGCAGGCTTTTGCGCGCCCCTGACTCGCTCGCACTTTGCACGGCACGTGTACAGATGAGGTGTTGTTGTTCTTGCTCCTCGCCCGTCATCACCAGGAGTTCTGCCAGAGTCGAGAGTACTTCGGGCGAGGGCATCGGTTCACTCATCTGGAGCTTGGCACGGTAATCTGCGGTCGCGTGTAGCCAGTCTTCGCTAGCGAGGTGAATGGCATGCATGCGCGTTGCTAGCGCGTGCTGCTCATTCTCGCCACTGCGATTGGTAGGAACAAGATGTGCAAGTTGCTGATCGAGCAGACGTTTACACTGGAGCGCGTATAAATCGCCTTGCTCACGATTGCCACGGCGGTATGCGATGGTTGCCAGTGTTTCTAAAGCCCAAAACTGTCGCTTCTCATCCTGCTGATAGCGTGCGATCAATTGTAAAATCTCATGCGCGACCTCAGTGGCCTCTTGCCAGCGATTCCACTGCCGCCAGGCACGCATCCGCCCGACGAGGCTGTTGAGCAACATGGAGGGACTCTCCATCGTTTGCGCGTGCCGCCAGGCATGCCCAAACCAGGTCAGCGCGCTAGCATAGTCGGCAATCTGTTCATGAGCATAGCCGAGCGAGAGGTAGACATCATAGCGTTCCTCGCGGTCAGTCAATGCCTGCTCAAGCATCTGACGACGATGCTGTATCTCGTGTGCTTCAGTATATTTATGGTACTGGCTATAAATGAAGCCGAGGGCATCGAGTGTGAGTGAGAGGGCGTTGGAATTATTGAGTTGCTCGGCAAGTTGGAGGGCCGTGTGACCACTGGCAAGAGCCTGTTCCGCTAGGGCGGCCTTCTGGGCAAAGGTGGCCGTCTCTAGCTGGCGCGTATGCCAGAATGCGAGATAGGTCAGCAGAGCAACGCGGGATGCGCTGAGCGGTTGTGTGGGCAAAAGCTGTAAGCCGGCGTCGATATAGCCCCATACCTCTTGCATATCGGGTAGCGTATCAAAGCCACTCAGCCAGCGCGTCGCCAGTTCCGCCAGACGTTCATAGAGGCTAAGTAGCGTGATATGCTGCTGCTCACTGGTCGCCTCCGCGCTGGTCGCGATGCGCAAGGCCTTACGATACTCTTGCCATGCCTCGTCCAGGTTGCCGCGCTGCATATAGGCGGCACCAAGTTTTTCATACATGGTAATACGCTCAGCCTGATCGCCAGCGGTCTCTTCCAATAGCTCAATCGCATCGCGATAAGCTTGTAGGGCACGCAGGGTATAGTAGCTGTGAAGAGCCTGATCGCCCGCTTTAGTGAGATAGAGGATGGCACGCCGGCGCAGATCGACGCGATTGAGTCGCAGAGCTTCAGGACTGCTTTCCTGGCTTGAGAGAGAGAAACCGGGCGACCAGTTGGTCAGAGCTTGCTGAAAATGGTAGGCCAATAGCTCCACGAAGCGTGCGCTTTCATCATTCAGCAAGCTTTCAAGCCAGAGGGCCAGACGTGCATGCTCTAGCGAGCGGCGCATGCGCGGAATGGTACTATAGACAACATCGCGAATAAGCACATGTTTGAAGCTAAAGATGCTATCGTGTGCAACAGGAGTATTGACCTGTTGCACAGTTTCAATAATAAAATCGCGTAGAATAAGGGATTGCAGCGCGTTCTGTAGTGCTATACCATCAGTTTCGCTGGCCAGCTCGCGCAGTGACGACAGCCAGAACGTGCGTCCGATAATTGCAGCATGCTGCAAAACAAGTTTTTCCTGCGTATCGAGTAGATCAATGCGGGCGGCGAGAACACCTTGCACGGTATCGGGAACCCGTAACGGCAGCAAATAGTGCATATTGATCAGCGTATCGTCGATATGCTCGCCAGGAGCAGACAGATTACTCAAGAGGGCCGTGGCCCCTGATTGCACGCGCCAGCAGTCATGCCCTGTGGCATCCTCTTCGCAGACCAGCAAGCCCTGATCGATTAACATACGAATGATCTCCTCAACAAAGAAGGGATTGCCTTCAGCACGTGTCTGGATTGTATTGCGCAAGACAGTGGGTGTCTCATCGGTGTTAAGCAATTCGTTAATCAGTTCATTCGTTTCATCAGTGTTCAGGGCATCGAGTTCGATGGTTGTAAAGTTGCGCCGTCCACCACCCCAATCGCGGCGACGCTCGAAGAAATCGGGGCGAGCGGGGCAGAGAAACAGGATGGGAACCGTCGTAATGCGGTCAGTCAGGTATTCCAGCAGGTCTAACAGGGCTTCATCAGCCCACTGCAAATCGTCGATGACGATAATCAAGGGTTGCTGTTGTGCCAAAGCTTCAAGCAGCACACGCCAAGCCCGCAAAAGCTCAAGCTGGGTGCTGCTTTGTTTGATGCCCGATGTGGCTATTTTGCGCTGTAGCTCACGGCGTGCGCGTTCGCGCCCATGCGCTGTGGTGGTGGGTCGTGGACTGGACGTGCCGAAACGGCTACCGATACTTCTCAAAATAGGGGCCACAACCTCTTCTGTCGCTTCGGCACGTTTCGCGCTGACTAACGTCACGGCCACAAAATCGGTAAAGCGTTGTTGCAGCGTCTCAAAGCTGGTTTCCTCTTCCGCGTGCAGGAGGGAGCGCAAGACTTCGATCAGAGGCCAATAGGTGATGCCCTCGCCATAGGGTGGGCAGCGGCCAGCCAGGACACGCGGAGGGAGGATGTTACCAAGCGACGAGGCACTTTTGATGGCTTCCTGTTCACGCGCAATGAAGTCACGCACGAGGCGAGATTTGCCAATGCCCGGCACACCGAGCAGCGTGATGAGATGCGGATGGCGTTCAGCCTGCACGCGAGCGTAGTTAGCATGCATAAGGGTCAGCTCTAGTTGACGCCCAACGAGGGAGGCCTGCTGTCCGGCAATGCCGCGTGGGTGCTGCATGATCGTGAGCGTGTGCTGGTTCAAGCCAAGCACAACATACGACGGAACGAGTTCCGGCTTACCCTTGAGATGAAGGGGAGCAACTGGGCGGAAAGAGAAGACATCGCGTGTCGCCAGATAGGTGCGCTCACCCACGAGGATTGCATCGGGAGCGGCAGCCTGCTGTAAGCGGGCGGCGACATTGACAGCATCGCCCGTAATCAGGAAGTCCTGCCGCTGTGGTTGCGAGTTGCCGGGTGCGGCCACCTCGCCCGTATTGATGCCGATGCGCATCTGAAGGCGCGCCACGCTTGCATCGTGGACCAGACGTTGTTCGTTGAAGAGCGTCAGAGCGGCCTGCATGTCAAGAGCGGCTCGAATAGCGCGGTCGGGATCATCTTCATGCGTCACAGGCATTCCAAAAACGGCCATCACGGCATCGCCAATATATTTTTCGACCGTGCCACCATGCTTGCGCAACTGCTCCGTCATCAAGTTAAAATAGCCAGTCAGAATAGCGCGCATCTCTTCGGGGTCCAAACGATCAGCCAACGGTGTCGAGCCAGTGATATCCGCGAACATCACTGTAACCACACGCCGCTCTTCTGGCGGGAGTAGACCTGTCCCCGACACCAACGACATATCTGGGGCAGATAACGGAACAGTTGCGCTCAGTGAAGGCAACATCGGTTCTGTATCACCACTAGGTAGCACCGTTTGCGTCGAAGATATACCTGCGGTTTGGGCATGATTTGTGGCAGAGAGGGCCAGCTGCGCATGAAGTGGTGTGCCACATTCAATACAGAACTTGGCAAAAGGCAGGTTTATTGTGCCACACTGCGGGCAAAGCAAGAGGCGATTACCGCATTCCAGGCAATATTTTGCGTTTATTGGATTAACGGTTTGACAGTTGGGACAGCGCATGACGTTCTCATTTTCACTCTGTTTGTGGAATGTCACAGGTATTCCCTTCCTATTGTACAATATTGATAGTAAAGAAGAGCGACGCCTTTTCGTTCCAACCCTCTTTACCTATACACCCGTCAAATGGGACTATTTCCTTTGTGCTTGACTATGGCGTCAAGTTTCCGTACCATGAGGGTCAGCGAAAGGGAGAATATTATATGCAAAGGGACTTTCTTGTCGAGAGCCGTAGCTATGATCGCTTGCCACGTGGGTCGTGGCAAGCCTGTCGTGTCGCGGAAAATGTACTTATCCACGGCGATGATGTGAATCCAACACAGCGTGACTTTGTGGCCCTCTGGCTACCTGCCGGAACCCCGATGCGCTGGGCCACGGGAACGCGGTCGATACGCAACCATTGCCTGCAAATTTTCTGGCCTCAACGCTGGTATATGCTCAGCGCATTTTATCGGGGGGAAACATTGTTGCATACCTATGCGATGATTATTCAACCCCCAGCCATTCAGTTCAATCGCCTCTCTTACGTTGATCTGGATTTAAGCGTCTTAGTAAAGCCGGATATGTCATATGAAATCTTAACGCAGGCCGAGTTTGACCATGCTGCCGAGTTGCTGCATTACGATGAAGAAACACGTATCAGCGCACTGATGTCGCTACGCACCCTGACCAGTTCTATACAGCGCAGTATCGGCATTTTCTCGCTTGTGCCGCATCACCTCAATCAGGCCGATTTTAATCTTGTCTCCTGTGGTGACCCATCATAAGCATGTGTCACACGCCACCGCAAGAAAGGGGAGCGATGCCGAAACGGATAGATCATGTCGCAATTATTGTGCGCAACATAGAACAGGCATTGGTGTTTTATCGCGAGACACTAGGCATTGAGCCGAGTGTGATTAAAGACGTGCCGAGCGAGCAGGTGCGTATCGCATTTCTCCCTCTGGGCGGCCCTGCTGGGAGCGAGATTGAGCTAATTGAGCCAACCACGCCCGATTCCAGTCTAGCAAAGTTTCTGGAGAAGCGAGGCGAAGGCCTGCACCACATCTGCCTTGAGGTCGAAAACATCGACGCAACATTGCAAGAGATGCAGGCAAAGGGCGCGCCCGTGTTGGACAAAGAACCACGCTTGGCCGCCGAGGGTCGTGCAATCTTTGTGCATCCTAAAGGCACAAGCGGCGTCTTGCTAGAACTGCTCGAACGTCCCTCTGCCGAATAAAACAGCGCGTATTGTGGGCGACATCATGCCTCGATAGGTTGTTTGAGATAGGGAATAGTGAGTGGTCCCTCCGGGAGGACGGCGATACGTGCGTGTGGGCCGCCACATTGTTCAACGAGTTGATTGACGGTCGCTTGCAGGTCATGCACAGGCGTCAATTTTGCCATACGTACCGTTGCCGCACTGAGACTGGAATAGAGGTAGACATCAGCCTGCAACTGCACTAAAGCCTGTTTCTGTACCTCCCACTGGTCGTGCATCAGAAAATCTGGACTATTGATGAGATCGAGCAAGGCCAGTGGCGTCTCACGCATCTGCAAAATATGCTTGTATTCGCCGTGATCGGGCAAGCCATCGCGACACTCCGAGATTGCCACAATCACCCCACCCTTGCGCACAATCTGCGCCGCTGCTGTCATACCTTTGACGGTCTGGTAGAGGTTTTGATCGAGTGGATAGCCGCTATTGCTCGTGATAACGAGATCAAACAGCTCATCAACAGCCTGAGTTGCGATGTGTGCAACGGCTTCACAGCCGACCCGATGGGCCTTGAGGTAGTCACCAGCGTAGACACCTGTGATGTGCCGCTCCTGATCGAGCGTGACATTAACCATGAAATCAGGCGGACAAAAACTCACGACTTCCTGAATACCTTCCTGTACAGGATTGCCGTTGAGGACGGCCCACGTGGCGCGGGGATGCCCAATCAGCTTCGCGTTATGCAACTGCTGAATGGTTTGGATGCCACCCAGACCAGGAACGATGCCCTTCGCACCGCCGGAGAAGCCCGCAAAGAAATGCGGCTCGATAAAACCTGTCACAATACGGAAATCAGCCTCGACATAGCGGCGATTGACCCACACAGGCACACCCGTCGGCGTTGTGCCGAGCATGTGCATTGTCTCAGGGTCAAAGGCATCGTGGTTGACGATCTCAACACTCTCAACGATCTCTTGACCGAGCATACTGTTGAGTTCCTCGCGTGTGTTGGCACGATGTGAACCCGTACCATTAATGATGACGAACTGGGAGCGTGGCACGTGGGCCAGAGCTTCCAGCAACCAGGGAACCATCCGCTCGTTTGGCGTGGGACGCGTGATATCGGAGATCACAATGGCAATTTTGTCGTTCGGTGTCACCAATGTGCTGAGTGGTTCACAGCCAAGCGGCTTCTCAAGGGCGGCCAGGAATGCGCCATGCTCATCAGCAAGCGATGAGGGATAACGTGGCAACAACACACGGCTCTGGGCAGGCAATGTCAGCGTTAAGCGGGAATCCCCGTAAGGAATCTGCACATCCATAAAGTAGCCTCATAGTGAGATGCTGAAGATGAAGAAACACCAACCAAAAGAGAGAGCGTCTCTGTAAGTATAGGAGGTCAGGGATAAAATTTCAACTGTGTGAAGTCTTGTGCCAGGATCATCGCAGCCACGAAACAAGTTTAGCACACTTGAAACAGGGCTATTTAATTTTCCCTCAGAGACTTGAGCAAGAGACGGGCCGCCTGA
>VFSW01001357.1_pt1 | contig 37352 bp, 39 predicted proteins | sample 5358111 | NCBI WGS metagenome assembly VFSW01 (sample SAMN11554181, study PRJNA540505) | mine drainage metagenome | isolation source: sediment from site ElyBrook_90M | place: USA: Ely Copper Mine, Vershire, VT | collected 2017 | reverse complement strand
GAGGAGGCCCCTGTGCTGCGGTATCAGTTCTACTCACGGCTCAACGCGGGGACGGTCCCCGCCAACCCCGCCCCCTCGGCCACGGTCACGGTGTACACCACCCGGACCAACACGCTCGCGCTCCTCTACGCGGCCAACGATGCCGCGGTCCCGAAGGGGAATCCCTTCACCACGGGGACCGATGGGTACGGCTTCTTCTACGCCGCCAATGGGCGGTATGATCTGGTGGTGTCAGGCGGGGGCATTGTGAGTCCCTACACCTTGGCTGACCTCGCCCTCTATGACCCCGGCACCATTGGAAGCTAGGACATGAAGAAAATCTGCCTCGCTGCGCTTGTGGGCCTCCTCCTCGGGACCACGGTGCCCCTCTCCGCTCAGCTCTCTTCGCAGGTCCTCCAACTCCTCACCCGGGCGAACAGTTGGACCCAGACCAACACCTTCACCGACCTGCGCCTCATCAAGGGGGTGCCCAGCGACACCGCCCTGCGCTTCTACGTGGACAGCACCTCCTCGTTGTACTTCAACGGGGCGCTGATCGCGGGGGTCAGCGCGGTCGTCAACCCGCACAACCTCCTCTCGACCACGCACCCGGACACCTTAGCGGGGACCGTGGTCCGCGGCGATCTCGTGGTGGGGAATGCCACCCCCGCATGGGCGCGGCTCGCTCGGTGTGCCTCGGGCTCCTACATCGGATCGAACGGGACCGACACCACCTGTCTGACATCGGCGGCGGGGTTTACCGCCATCCCCGCGGGGCAGATCACCGGCACCGCCTCTGCGTTTGTGGGGACCGCCATCACCGCCCTAAACGCCACCAATCTCACCTCGGGGACCGTCCCGCTGGCGCAACTCTCGGGGATCACCAACACCCAGATCGCGGCGGGGGCCGCCATCGCCTACTCCAAGCTCGCCCTGACCGGCGCGATCCTCAACGCGGATCTCGCGGGGTCGATCGCCTACAGCAAACTTACGCTCACGGGCGCCGTCGTCACGGGCGATCTCACGGCGGGCACCTTGCTCTTTGATCGCTGGGCCTCGAACGCCTGCACCAACCTTCAAGTGCCGCAGTACAACGGCGCGGCGTGGGTCTGCAAATCCTTGGTGACCTCGGACGTGTCGGGGGCCGGCACCGTGTCCTCGGTCGCCCTCACGGCCCCCGCGATCCTCACCGTCTCCGGCTCGCCCATCACCACCTCCGGCACCCTCGCGATGACCTTGGCCACCCAGACGGCCAACACGATCTGGGCCGGTCCCACCGCTGCGGGCCCTACCGCCCCGACCTTCCGCGCCTTAGTCACTGCCGACCTGCCCCTCACGGGCATCGGCGCCGGGACCTACACCAAGCTCACCGTGACCACGGGTGGGGTCGCGACCGCCGGCTCCACCCAGATCACCCTGACCACCGATGTCACCGGAACCCTCCCGCGGGCCAACGGGGGGACCGGGGTGGCTGTCGCCGCGGACGACACGGTCCTGATCGGGTCGGGCACCGCGTGGGTGGCGCAGTCCCTCGCCAACTGTCCCACGGGATTCCTGAACTACACCGCCGCGTCCAACGCCTTCGCCTGCTCGAACGCGGCGTCTACCCTGACCGCCTCCACCGCCGCCTCGGGTTCGGTCGGCTCGACCGCCCTCCCCTTCACCTCGGTGATCCTCGGGACCGCGGCGACCAACACCCTCTCGATCACCCCGGCGGCCTTCGCCCAGGGCACCGTGGCCACCGTCGACGACCCCGCCCTGGCCGCCGTCAAACTCGCCTTGGTGCGCCGGGGCACCATCGCCTACACCTCGGGCGCGATTGGGGCGGGGACCTGCTCCACCGCGGTGACCGCCACGGTGACCGGCTTGGCGACCACCTCCACCGTGACCGCCTCGCTCAACGCCGCGCCCCAAACCGCGTGGAAGACGGGGATCTTCGTGGTGGCCTACCCGACCGTGAACACGGTGAACCTCGTGCTGTGCAACGGGACCGCGGGATCGATCACGCCCGAGTCCACCACCTTGAACTACACGGCTGTGGTACCGTAGCGCCGAGGTGCGAGATGGGGAGCAAGCTCGGGATCGGACTCAGTGCTGCAGCGGTTGGCCTGATCGTCGCCATCGCCGCCTTTTTCGGTCTCCTCCAATGGCAACATTGGCGCCAGGACGAGGCCAACGTCCACGGGCTGGTGCAGATTGTGAACTACAACATCGCGCAGGGGACACTCAAGGCATTGCCGGACGCGCAGGCACCCCCGGCGGAGAAGAAGCCCTAGATGGCGTACGCGCAAGTCACCCTCGGGACCCTCAAGGCCCGTCTCGCCGACCGGATTGAGTCCGTGCCCTACTGGTCCGCCACCGAGGCGACCAACGCGCTGAACGAAGCCTTGCGGGTGTACTCCTGTGCCACCGGGTTTTGGCGCCAGGAAGTCCTCACGCAGACCGTGCCGAACGACCCCTATGTGGCGCTCCCCAGCTCCCTCGTGCAAGACACGCGCGTGCGGTGGAACGATCTCCCGCTGGAACCCGCCTCGCGGTTCGACTTCGACCACCAGATCCCGAACTGGCGCGGGGCGACCACCGCCTCGGGCGGCATCCATCCCACGCGGCCGGTGTACTGGTGTCGCCTCTCCCTCACCCAGATCGCGATCTATCCCGCCGATGCCTTCGCCTCGGTCGGGGGCACCCACGCCCTCCTCATCAACGGGGTGCGCAACACCCCCATCCTCATCAATGACGTGGACTTCGTGAACCTCGGCCAAGAACAGTTCGACGTGCTCCTCGGGTACGCCGCCCATGTCTTGGCCTTCAAGCTCGGTGGGGACGCCTTGGTGGCCACCTACCCCGGCTGGCTGGCGCTGCTCACCGCGGCCGGTCGCCGGAGTCGGGAGTTTGCCGCTTCCTCGTTCTACCGCCGGGTGTTGGGGCTGGACCAGCAGCGCCGGATGCTCCCTCCGGAGCGTGCGGTCCAGACCTTGGCCGATGCCCAAGTGCTGCTCGATACCCCTGCCGGAGGGGCCTGATGGCGGTCCTGGACACCGATCTCCTCGCCGAGATCCAACTCACCACACAGGAGGATGCCACCTTCTCGAATGGCATCTGGACCCTGACCGAGGTGCTCGCCTACTTCAACCAGCGCCAGTACCGCTTCCTGGCCGAGACCCAGATCCTCTCCGCCACGGCGATCGTCCCGTGGATTGCCGCCGAGCCGCAGCAGCCGTTGCCCACGGATTGGATCGCCACGATCACCGCCTCGTGGCACGATTTGAGTACCGGGATGTGGACCCCGCTCCCGCGCTCGGACTTCTTCGAGACCGACCACATGGGGAGTCCAGAATCCGCCGTGACCGCGCAGTTCCCGCAGGCGTACCGCGACACCGACACCACCGATGTGCTAACCATCGGCGTGACCCCCGCGCCGCTCTCCGCGGGGGAGATCGAACTGATCTATGTGGCCCTGACCCAACTGCTCGACGGCACCGGGCAGCCATTCGACATCCCGGACGATTGGGTGCCCTACCTCAAGTACGGCGTGCTGGCAGACATGTTCGGGAAGCAAGGGCGCGGACAGGATCTCCTCCGGGCGAAGTACTGTGAGCAGCGGTACCAGGAAGGGATTGCCCTCGTGCAAGCCCTCCTCGATGGACGGCCCTGATGGCCGACCAATCCCCCGCCGTCAACGCGCTCCCCTTCCAGACCCCGATCGCCCGCATCGGCCGCGAAGGACTCCAGCTCTCAAAATCTCTTGATGAACTCTCCATGCAGGAGGTGTCGCAACTCGCCAACCTCTACCACTCAAACGGGGATCTCCAGACCCGCTTGGGCCAGACCCTCTTCGCCACCCTCGGCCTTGGCACGGTCCACTCCATTCGCCGCATGAACATGCCCTTGGCGGCGAACTACACGCGGTTCGCCGGTGCGGGCACCGCATGGGTCCGGGGCAAAGCCGGGGTGATCACCACCTTGGACTCGGGCCTCTCGGGGAACCCGATCTCGCTCCTTCCGGTCCGTCCCTCGCTCTCAGGCGAGCCGTGGATGGTCATGGGAGACACCCTCAAGATCCGTAAGGCGTCGGGGACTGATCTCGCCCCCTCGCTGCCGGTGGGTCTCCCCGTGCCCGGGACGCCCACGGTGGCGGTCAACGCCGCGAAGTCCACCGCGATCCTCGCCTTCGACGCGGGCGATGGGTCGCAAGCCTCGGCGTGGACCGCGCTCGGCGGCAAAGCGGTGGACGGCTCGGGGGTCTACCTGACCGCGCCGGTGCTCTCCGACATCGTCGGGACCACCGGCAACGGCGTGAACATGGCGACTCAAGTGGATCCCGCCGTGACCTTGGTAGGCTACTGGGACATCATGACGCTGGCCAAGGTCCTCGACCTGACCAAGTTTTCTGATGCGACGGCGACCAGCGACGAGGACATCATCCATCTCTCGTTGCGCATGGACAATCCTGCGGGGGTGAAGGAGGTACGGCTCTATTTCGTGGTCTCGGCGTTCACCCTCGCCTCTGGCCCTTCCAGTCGCGCGATTCCTGGCGCCGACCCCGCGTTCAATACGTCCGCCTACGTCCATACGTACCGTCCCAGTGACTACGCCGCCTTCGCGGCCAATACCGAGGCCCTCGCCGCCGCTCAAGGACGTATCCGCTCCACGGCGCTCCTCCAGGGGTTTTCCACCCCCGATCCCTCGATTGAGAATCTCCCGGGGGCCAATGCGTGGACCCAGTTTGGGATCGTCGACCTCCCGGTGCGTCGCGGCGACTTCCTCCCGGTGGGGGCCGCGGGCCAAGCGGGCACCGACTGGTCCACCGTCAATGGCATCTACATCATGGTCACCACGACGGGCCCGGTCTCGGTCAATGTGGCCTTCGATGATCTCGATATCCGCGGCGGGTACGGCCCCGACACCTCCGAGCCGGGTTCCTCGCAGTACGACTACCGCACCACCAACTACGACCCGCGCACCGGGGCGGAGTCCAACGGCTCCGACACCCTCGCCGCCTCGCTCTGGGTCGACGCGGTGCGCCAATCCGTCACCATCACCCCCTCGGGCGTCCCCACCGACCCCGCGCTCCGCCAAGGCTTCTACCGCCGCGGGGGGTCGCTCGGGGAGAACTGGTACTTCCTCGGCTTCAACACGACCAACGGCGGGGCGTTCACTGACACGCTGACCGACCTCGCCATCGCGACGGCGACCACGCTCCCGGTGGATCACTTCCAGCCCGTGGCGACCGTGACCAGCACCGGGGCCACGGTCCTCGCGCAACCCCTCCCCATCCTCTTCGGCCCCTTTGACGACGGCACCGTGTGCGGCCTCGGCGACCCCTACCGCCCGGGCCACCTCTACGCCTGTCTCGCGGGACAGATCGACCACTGGCCCTCCACCGGGGGGTACGCCGTGGAAGTCTGCTCCCCCTCCGAGGAGCTGATGAACGGCGCCGTGGTCGGTGGGGCGGGGTTTGTCCTCTCGCGGGAGCGCGGCTACACCGTCCACACCTCACTCACGGGCGGCACGGGCATCGTGGTCACGCCGACGAACTGCGTCCCAGGACTCGCCGCCCGCTGGGGCTTCTGCGTCGGATCCGGGGGCATCTATTATGTCGCCCGGGATGGCATCCGGGTCACCAACGGGGGGGACTCGGTACTCCTCTCCGACGCCATCTGGCCGTTGTTCCACAACCGTCCGGCGGCCCAAGCCAACTATGGGGTGCCGATTGACTTCACCCATCCCGAAGCGATTCGGCTGTCCCTCTATGACACGGATCTCTGGTTCCTCTACCAGGATGTCGAGGGCACGCGACAATGTCTCATCTTCTCGCTCACCTTCCGCTACTGGCGCAGCTACACCTTCGCCAAGCCCGTGGCCGTAGCCTATGCCGATGAGACCCAGAACGAGCAGGACGCCCAAGGCAATCTCCAACTCCTGCTCGGATCCACGACGGGCAGTGTGTACACCTATGCCGGGGTGACCGACGACGGGACCCCCATCGCGTGGTTCCTCCGTACGGGGGCGTGGCACTGGAACCTCCCCCGAGAGGAAAAGCTCCTGGGCGACGTCACCGTGGAAGCCGACCTGCGCGGCACGACCCTCACGGCCCAACTCCGGCTCAACAACGAGACCGTGATCAACACGGCCCAAGCCGTCACGGGCGCGGCGGCCGGGGGACGCACCCGCTACACCTTCGACGCCTTTGGGACCACGCCTCAGCACGCGCGCAACGTCACCTTGCATCTGAGTGGGACCGCCCCGACGGCGGTCGATGGTGGGGGGCGTCCCTACGGGCTCGCGCTGGCGTGGGCCGGCATCGCCTACGCCACCCAGCCCGAGATCACGATGAACCGGGCCACCACCTGGGAGCCGCTCAATCCAGGCGTGGGCGAGGCGTACCTCAAAGGCTGCTGGATCGACTCCGACACGGGTGGATCCCCTCGGACGATCCTCGTGGAGGGCCTCCTCAACGGCGTGGCCACCGCAACCATCGCCACGCTCACGGTGAACAACACCGCGGGTCGACGCCAATGGTTCTCGTGGCCCGCGGTCCATGTCGATATGGTCCGACTGCGTCCCACCGGGGCCTGCGCGCCGTGGATGCTGTTCGGGTGCGGCTGGTTGCACGACCCCGAACCGCCGCGCATCGCCACGTGGGACACCAACTTCGAGACCGCGGGGGATTTGTACCTCACGGGTCTGGACATCGAGTGCGATACGTTCAACCTGCCCAAGACGCTCGTCGTGACCTTGGATGGCGTGGCGGTGGGCGGCTCGCCCTTCACCGTGACCGGCAACGGGCGCTCGTATGTGCACCTGACCATCACCCCGGCCCGGGGCCACATCCTGCGGTTCTCCGCCTCAGACGCCAACCCGGGTCTCCTCTACACCCACAAGTGGCTGTTCGACCCCGAGCCCGAGGAACAGACCCACTGGAACGCCGCCTACACGGTGTACAACTCCCTCAGCGATAAGTACCTCAAAGGGATCATCATCGAAGCGGACACCTTCGGGGCGGCCAAGACGGTGAACGTGGAAGCGGACGGCGTGGTGGTGGCGACCATCACCCCGGTGACCCATTCCGGGCGCGCGGTCAAGAACTACACCTTCCCGCAGGTGCTCGGGCGGGTGTTCCGGATCATCCCCACCGACACCAACCCCTCGCGGCTCTATACCGCTCAGCCCTTGTTCGATGAAGAGCCCTTCGCGCTGTCCCGGTGGGAGACCCAACTGCTCGACTTCAACCTCCCCCAGAGCGGGTGGGGGTCCTTGTTCTCCGCCGACGTGTCCCTGAAGTCCACCGCCGTGGTGACCCTCTCAGTCGCGGTGTACGATGCCCAAGGCCGCCTGCTGCAAACCCTCTCGGGGGTGGATGTGACCACCCAGACCGCCGGGATTGTCTCCACCGGCGGCGCGAAGCAGAAACGCTACGTGACGTTCGCGGCGAACAAGGGCGTGCTATTCAAGCTGATCTTCACCTCGGCCGATGGGAGTGCGATCACGATCTACAAGGAGGAAGGGCGCCTGCGGCTTCAACCCTGGTCCGGTGGGCAAACCGTCGTGAAGACCTTCGGCAATGACGACTTGGATCTCACCCGCGAAATGACGAAGGCCGCCATCGCCGCGGGACGCCAAGGGGGCGCCGCGCGATGAGCCAGTATTCAGGGCTGGCGGCGTTCTCGCAGGCCCAGCAGCAAGCGGTCAAGCTTCTGATGGACCGCCTCGCCGCGCTGGAAGCCCGGGTGGCAGACATCGGGGCGGTCTCGCAAGCCCTCACGACGCACTTGGATTCGGGGGGCAACCAACTCAAATCCGTCGCCGACCCGACCGCCGCGACCGATGCCGTGACCCAGCAGTACATGCAAAAATGGGTCGAGGGTCGTGTGGCGCCGTTGGAAGCGCGTGTGACGGCGTTGGAGCCCTAGAGTAGAATGACCCGTATGTCAAGCCCTGTCGCGCGTGTGCTCCCGCCCGAGGAATGGGGCGCGGTGTTGGTGGGGACGCCGCTCGCCGACGCCCCGCTCAACCCGCAGCATTCCATTGTCGTCGTGGTCGAACAGGACGGCCGCGTCGTGGCGCAGTGGGTCGCCATGACCACGGTGCATGTGGAGGGCCTCTGGGAAGCTGAGGACGTACGCGGCGCCGCGGGCGTGTCTCGTGCGCTCCTCCGCCAGATGATCCAGACCTTGCGCGATAACCAAGTTGGCGAAGTGCTCACACAGGCGCTCACCCCAGAGGTCACGGCGATGATCGAACACGCAGGAGGCCGTCGCCTCCCCGGCGACACGTGGGTCATCCCGATTGGAGCGGAAGGATAAGTCATGCCTGCTGCGGCGATTCCCGCGCTCATCTCCGCCGGAGGCACCATCGGCGGGGCGCTCCTTGGCCGCAAGTCCGTCCAAGGCGATACCCAACGCACGCCCGAGGAACAGCGTGCGATGGCGGGACAGACCGGCGCCGCCTCCGCGCTGACCGGCCAAGCCCAAGGGCTCTCTTCCCTGGGGATGCCCGCCCTCCAACAATCGGGGAAGTACTTCTCCACCCTCGCCTCGGGCAACCGCTCGGCGATGACCCAGGCGTTGTCGCCCCAGATCGAGGCCACCAACGACATCTACGGCGGGACCGCGCGATCCCTCTCGCGGTTCCTCCGCGGTCCCGAGAAGGATGTCCAAATGGCCGAGGGCGAGCGCAACCGCGCCGGAGCCGTCTCCAGCCTCTTCCGCTCGGGGCGCAACACGGCGGCGAATTCCCTCGCCGCGTTCGGGTCTGGCCTCACCGGGCAAGCCGCCGCGAACACCGGAGCAGCCGGATCGATCTTCGGCCAGCAGGAAGCCGCCGGGCGCGCCAACCGCTTTGGGAACGCGGACCTCACCCACCAAGCGGGGAGCGACTTCGGGGGGCTGATCTTCAACCTCCTGAAGAACTACTCCGGGAAGTCGGGAAGCACGAGCGGTGGGGGCGGCGTGCTCCCCTCGCGCCAGACCGTCCCGAACGTCGGCTCCCTCTTCGGAGGCGGCTAATGGCCTTCTTCGCCGGCTTCGCGGGCGGCTTCAACACCGCGATGACGCAGGATCGTCACCTGCAAGCCCAACTAGACGAGGCGCGTGCCACACGGGAGAACGCGGCCCTTCAACACCTCTCCACCTCGGACGATCCCGAGATCGCCTCGATGGCCCTCACGGGACTCCTGAACCAGTCCCGCAAACCCTCCAAGGGCCTCCGCGGGTTCTTCAACGAGACCGAGGGGAACCCGATGCTCCCGACCATTCGGGAGCTGATGGCGAAGGGGAAGCAGGTGCCCAACCAAGGTGCCCCGACTCCGAACGCCCCGCCTACGACTGCGGACTTTGGTGGACCCCCAGATGCGTCGGGTAGTTCGATCCACGCGATCCCGCCAAACCTCGCCGCCAGTCCCGAGGACCAGCCCCAGTCGGCGGCGCTTCCGGCGGGCGCGGCGACCGAGGCGGGGGCCAAGCCGTTGTCACCCAGCGCGGGTGGGCCTCCCGGACCCGTGCAGTTCCACGAGGGACCCTCGGTGGGGACCCACACGGTGCCACGGCCTGCGTTCCTATCTCCGGGGGAACGCGCGGGAGCCATCGAAGCCGCCCAGCTCGGGGCCAAGTACAAAGCCGAACTCGCGGCCTACGTGGACGCGCAACGGATCCCGGGCGCCGCACAAGCCCTCTTCCCCGCAACTGTCCGCACCAGTGGGGTACACTACGGCCCTCCCGACGATTACGGTGGACAAACCGTCACGGACTTTGCGGGAAATGTCGTGGGGTATGTGCCGGGGGGCAAGACCGCCCGGCCCACCGCGCAGGCGGCGGCCCTCGAACAGGATCTGGCGAACTACAAGACCGCTCACGCTGGGGTGAGCGATGCGGACGCCCTGACCGCGGTCCGCACCGCCCGCGAGGGCGTGACCGAGAACAAAGCGGCGCTCGGAGCGGCCCAGCTCACCAACGCGACCACCGCACGCGCAGTGCCCGTTCCCGTGACCAAGGCAGATGGGTCCACCGAGATCCAGTTCGTCAATCCCCCGTATGCTCCGCGATCTGGCGTGGCCGCTGCCCCACCGCCTACGGCTGGTGTGGGAACCGCTGCGACACCCGCTGCACAAGGCGCGGGTACGAAGGGGCCTTCCGCGCCGCCCAAGCGAGGAGGGATCCAGACCAAACCGGCGACCGTGACCCCCGAGACCACGATCTACTTCGCCGATCAACTGATCCGCGACCCGATGAACCTCAAGCTGATCGCGGGGGACAAGATTCAGATGACGGCGGTGCGGAAGGAACTGGCCAGTCGGGGGATCGATCTCAACAACCTCGATGCCGCCTCGCGCACCATGGCGAACACGGCGAAGGACATCCAGAAGGTGCTCCCGAGCATCGAAACCCAAGCCAAGGAACTCGACCGGCTGGGGCTCATGGGGCCGATGGGTGGTCGGTGGCGTGAGTTGATCGCGGGGAAGATCGGATCAGGGGAAGTCGCTGGAGGGAATGCGGAGAATGCCGCGAAGATCGGCCGCTTCATCACCGACACGGAATTGTTGAAGACGGCCCTGATGAAGGCGCACACTGGCGCCCGCGGGAGTTCGCAACTGCTGGAGGAGTTCAACAATACGCTGGGGGCGGGGTGGCGCGATCTCCCCACGTTCCTCGGGGGGTTGAAGGGCGTCGGGGACTGGATCGATGTGTACGCGAATCGCATCCCCGATACACAGAAGGGCGGAGGAACGGTGAAAATGCGCGCCCCGGATGGGCGGTCCCTCTCGGTTCCTGCCAGCGAGGTTGAACGGCTCAAGGGACTCGGGGCGGTGGTGGTGCAGTAGATGGCTCCACAGCAGGACGATCCGTTTGCGGTGTTTGCCGAACCGCCTACGACACCTTCTCCGCATGATCAGTCCGTGAGTGGGGATCCGTTCGCGGCCTATGCGGCACCACCAGCGGCAACGCCTCCTCCTGCTGCTCCTGTATCTGCAACCTCTCGCTTCCTCTCCGGATTCGGACGGACCAACCCGATCTCCTCGACCTACGCCCTCGCCAAGGGCCTCTGGAACGACCCCAAGGGGACCGTGGACCAAGCCGTATTTCAGCCTTTCGACAGGGAAGTCGGCCTTGCTCGGCAGGCGTACCAACAGGGACGCCCCGCCGCAGCCCTAGGCCACGCCGCTGGAGCCATTCCGCTCATCGGCCCACCCATCGCCGCCACGGTCGAACGTGCGGCCTCTGGGGACGTGGCGGGTGCCGCAGGTGAGGCCGCCGGGATGGCGATGACCGCCGGACTGGTGCGTCCCACGGCGAAGATCGCGGGGCGCGGCACCCTGACGGTCGGACGGGAACTGCCGGGTGTGCAACCCGTCCTCTCCACAATCGGCGAGCGTGCCAATCGCCTCTCCACCCGCGAGATGGCCAAGGCGCTTGCGCCTCAGAGCGGCCCCAACAAGGCGAACCTCACCGCGATTGCTGAACGGATCTCTCCCCAGATGGCGCGGGAGTCCGCCCTTCACGGGGTCGCCTCGCGTGGAGGGTTGGTCTCCGCTGTGGAGGAAGGGCTCACCGCGGCGAAGGAGGGCTTGGATCAGACCATCGACCTCAACCCGACCTTGCTCCAATCGATGCACGGGACGCAGCCGATCCGCGCTGGCCTGCAACAGGAGCAAGGCAAACTCCTCGTGAAGGGGAATAAGGGCGCAGCCGTGCCCGCCTCCCGCAAGGCGGAGTTCGACACCCTCCAAACCATGATCGATGACGTGAAGAAGCTCGGGACCGACGTGGACTACGAGAACCTCCGGATCTTGCGCCAGGCGTGGGACGAGCCCGCAGCGGCGGCGAAAATCTACGCCAAGTCCGAGGCTGAGTTCTCCCAGAAGGCGGTCGGGAAGGCGTACGCCAACGGGGCGAGCGTGTTGCGGGACTACCTGGCGGCCAAGTCCCCCGAGGCCGCCAAGGCCAATGCGAAGTACGCTCTCTATGTGAACGCCCACAAGGTGCTCCGTGCCGCTGACCAAGCGAGCCTCACGCAGACTCCAAGCACCGGACGTGCATTGGTCGCACGTGGCACGGGGTTGTTGGTCGGGCGGGAACTCGGGGGGACGCTGGGCGAGATCGGCGGCGTGTTGGTCGCCCCCTTGGTAGACCGGGCACTGTCCAGCACCAAAACTGGATTCCAAGTCAAGATCAGCCAGCAGTTAGCGGCGCTGGCAGATGCCATTGAGGGAGGAAACACCGCTGCGATCACCACACAGGTTCACGGGTTGCGGCAGTACCTCCCCCCGATGAAGACCACCCTGAAGCTCGGGGCGATGCAGGGTCGGTTCGCGGGACACCCTCCGCCGAAAGACCGCGAGCAAGCCGCGACCCCGCCCCCGCGCTAAGCCACCGTCCCGAGACTCTCGGCTTCCTCCTGATCCTCCTCCTCATGAGGGAAGTAGGTCGCATCCCCGGCCAGCCCCACTTCCTGCAACGTCGGGCAGGGAATCGAGGACATTCCCTTCCAGTCGAGTCCCTGCTTGGCCTCGACCCCGATCGACAGAGAGGTCCCCAGCCCGAGCCTCGCCCGCTCCTCGACCCCCACCCAGTCCAGCGGGAGTTCGGGAATCGGCCGCAGCATCTCGCGGAACACGACCTCGACCACGCGATCCCACACGCGATTGGGAATCTCCAGCAGGAGCGAATCGTGGATGGGCGCCCGAAACGGCGTCCGGCCATAGTAGGCATCCCCGATGTAGCTCGGGCTCTCCGGGTCGAACAGCCGGAGCATGACTTCCTTGAGGACCCCCGCGGCGGTGCTCTGGGGATAGAACGCCACCACTCTTTTGGCATCCTCGCCCAGCACGATGGCGTAGTACTTCCCCTGGATCGTGGTCACCGGCTCGTGGAGCTTCTGCCGCTTCAGGTACACATTGTAGGGAATGCCGCGGAACCCGATCACTGACCAGAACCAGTGTTTGTACCCGAAGGGGTGATCGCCCGGACCGCCCAGGTAGTTCTGGGCATACGCACGTTCTCGCAGGTGCTGGTGCCACTGGGGGAGTGCCGGCGCCATCTCGGCATAGATCGCTTTGAACTTCCGGGCCACCGTGAGGGTGGGGAAGTTCTCGGGGAAGTTGCGCACCATGCCGAACTCGGTCAGGCCGTAGTTGGTCCCGTGGACCGTGCGCTTGCAGCGGTCGTACACCACGGGGTCGGAGGACTTGAGGGACTTGAAGTAGGCGGCGATCTGGTGATCGGGCCAGTCGTGGGAGTAGGGGCGTTTGAGCACATGGGAGGCGAGACCGGCGTGGACCCCGAGCTTGGCGAGGCGGATGTAGGCGGGGTCGCGCATGAAGTAGCCGGAGAGGACCGCTTCGATCCCCGAGAAGTCGAACTCGGCGAGGCGGGTGCCCCTAACGAGGTTGCTCATACCGATCCGCCCACCCGGGGACTTCCCACTCGTGTTCCTGCTGGTCCGCCACCACGCACGCCCTGAACCCCGCCGCCAGGTTCTCTGGCCCACCCTTGTCTTGGATCACATTCGTAATGTTGGGGTTCATGTACGACAACCGATGTGTACTCGGCTTGAACGTGGGTACCGGATGCACCCGATCCTCCCCATCCAGCCGCTTCAACGTCCCGACCCCGTAGGTGCCCCGCACCTTCCCGACCGCCCGACTGTCCAGGATCGCCTTGTAGAGCGGATCCTTGGTCTGGGTCAGGAGCCGCTGGAGGGTGTCCCGGTCCGTGGAGTCCGCCCCGGTTTTCTTCGCCCGACCGGGCTTGTGACCTTTGCGTTTGAGGTAGTCGAGGATCTGGGGCGGGGAGTCCGGGTTGAAGGGCTCTTGCCAGAAGTACCGCGTGATTGTGTGGCTCTCAAATACGACAACTGGCTCAGCCCGCGGTACGCGCTGTCCATCTCGTACATCAGGACACCGATGTCGCTTAGGGACATCGACGGCACCACACGTGCGACATCGGTACACCATGCATGGAACTTGGCGATCAACCACTTGGGCAACTTGCGCGTACAGCTCCTGCTTGATCGGGTCCGGGGCTTCCTTCTTGTCGTTCCCATCCTTCTTCTCCTTCCGTCCCTTGGTGTGGACCAGCCCCGCCTGCGGCGCGTGCTTCAGCCCCCCCTTGGGAGTCAGCGGGCGCCATTCCTCGGGGACCATCCCCTGCATCTGATGCAGCAGTCTCCGCTGCTTCACCTCCAGATCCTCGATGAACACTTCGAGCTTCAGCCGGTCAATTTTCACCCCCATGTCCTGTGCTGGCTTCAGCGCCAGCTTGTGCAGCGCATGGGTGTGGCGTGCGAAGGTCTCCCAGCTCCCAGCGGCGGTCAAATCCCGCGCAATCCCCGTGGCCACGCGATACGTCTGGAACCCGTCCACGGCGGCGTAGAAGCCCGGCTGGGCGGTCCCGAGGTGCTTCCACGCCCCAAACCCCGAGTAGAAGGGGGCCACGAACCCGAGGCCCCGCGGGACATCGCTCTGCAAATGGTGCCACGCCCACATGAAGTCCCAGAAGTCTCCGGCGATCTGGTGGCCGGCGGCGACCAGTCGGGGGCGGTCGTACTCGACGTTCCACCCGAGTTTCGGGCAGGGCAGTCGGAGGAGGCGGTCGATCAGGGCGATGTAGGGGCCTTGATACGGGACGGTGACCCCTTCATCCGGGTGGACCGAGACGTTCACCCGCGTGATGATGAACGAGCGGTCCTCGGCGGAGAGCATGCCCTCATCCTGGCCAGAGGATTTGTCCGGGGTCTCGATGTCCACCGCGAGCCAGACCCCGAGCGGGTCCTGGGCGACGGCGGCGCAGACCTGATCCACCCAGCCGGTGAACCACTCCACCGAGGGATCGACCACCACATCCGGGGACTCGGGCTGGAACCCTTCCTGCGCGACCCGCAACGCCACTTGGAGGTCGAAGCTACAGACCCCGAACAGGTTCATCGCCCCACGCTGGAGGAAACTCGGGTGGAAGGTGGGGACCACCAGCCCATAGGCGGTCTGGCACACGGTGCCGTGCCAGTCGTTGATCGCGATCCCCTTGTCCATCCCGAGGAGGAACTTCAGGGCGGTCCCGCCCAGCGCGACGATCACCTTGTGGCCTTCCGCCAAGGTCTCTCCGAGGTGGACCCGGGTGCAGTGTTGGCGGGCCGAGAAGTACCACGGCGCCCGTTCGTCGAACCAGTTCTGTGGAGGGCGACACCGACAGACGTTGTCCACCCGAAAGGCGTCCCGGGACTGGTGATTCCGGGCCAGCAGGCGGTTGAGGAGTCCTCCGGCGGGTCCCGCAAAGGGCACCCCCTCGCGGGCTTCTTGCTCGCCGAGGGCTTCTCCGATGAAGAGGATCGGCGAGGAGGTCGGACCGGAGGCGGGGGCGTAGCCGGTCCCACGGGACTCCAAGGCGCAACCTGAGCAGGTGGGAGGTTTAGGAATCACACTCGTGCGGCGACAACACCGCTTCATCCAGGATCAGCAACCCCGGCTGCCCCACCCGTTTGTACGCCTCGATCAGATCCCCGCAGCTCCGGCAGGGCTTGGCCCATTCCAGCTCCCATCCGGCCCGTCGCAATTTCGTCAACGTCCAGCGATCGTCAATTACGCCGTCGCCCAGATCCAAATCCCGAAGTGTTGCCACAGCCCCTCCCACCCGTCTATACTGTCCCAATCTTATGCGACATCAACAACTCTATTGTGTGCGCTGCACCAAAGGCTTCCTTGCCGTCAGCAGTAAGTACTGCTCGCCACACTGTCGGCGGCTCGATGTCTACCAACGTACCCGGTTACAGGCCATCGCGGATGCCGCCGCGTGGGCCGCCGCGAACCCGGATAGAACACGGATGCACAAGCGCCAGTGGGCGAGTTCTCCACGGGGCAAGCAGTACCACCAGAACTACCAACGACAACACAACAAGGAACGTTACCAACGTTTGAAAGCCAATGGAGGCATTCGACTGATCACGGCCCGGAAGCAATCCCGTCGGGCGCTTCTACGATACGCGCCAGACTGTCTGTGTGTTGCGTTGCCCCCTCACCGGGGACCAATTGAGTGTCACCACAAGGACGGAGACCCGCTGAATACCGCGCTTGCAAATCTGGAGTGGCGGTGTAGGCAGCACCATCGGGCGGCTCATCCACACCGAACGGGGAAACCCATTTCTCCTCATTCACATCCCCGCCCCACTTTCGCGTGTAGTACTCCCGATTCGCCACACTCGCCCGATTGAACCTCGCCCGCTCCTCGGGGGAGTACGCCTTCAGGGTGCCGCTGGCGTAGTGCAGGTAGGGGACGTTCACACTGAAGATTTTCCCCCCATCGCCGCCGAGCATGTAGCGCCGGTGGCAATCGAGGTCCTCGCGGAACGCCGGGATGAAGTGCTCGTCAAAGGGATACTTCTCGTGGCCCGCTCGGGAGATCAAGAAGCAGGAGAAATCCGGGCCGCCCTTGTTGTAGGCTGGTCCATCGTGGAACGCGGAGGACCACATATAGGGATCATCTTGTGGGGGGACGGTTGGCCAGTCTGCCTCGCGCACCCCCACGGCGGACACGAAGAGGGCCTGCTCCATCCCAAGCACCCGTGAGAGGCATTCAACGGTCCCTCGCGCAAGGCGGCAGTCGTTGTTCACCACCAGCGCCTCGCTCCCGCCCAGCTCCCACACGAACCGCAACGCCCGGTTCCACACCGCACTCAAGCTTGGGAGCATGGGCAAGTAATGCCAGCACAGCACGCGGTGGTCGTCCCGCTGATCGATCCACTGATCCACTTGCTCGCGGTCCTCGTGCGAGGCCCCTTGGTCGATCAGCAAGACCCGCGTGGGCACCGTCTGCGCGAGGCAATCCTCGACCGCCTCCAAGGTCATCGTGGGGTTGTTCCGCCACGGCATCATTACCCAGATCGGTTCCATCAGCCCCTCCGTACCGTGCGCACGATCCAGTACTCCCGGATCAGAAACGCCGCCGCGGCCACGAGGATCGCCCAGCGTCCTAAGCTCAGCAGGTTCACGCCGATCTCGATCGTGTGATACCCCGTCCAGACCTGATAGGGGTTCATGCCCGCGCCGCCTTCGCCAACTCCGCGAGGATGCGTTGCTCTACCACCTCGACATGCGGCAAGGGGAAGATCAGCCGCCCGCCTGCATCTAGATAGGCGTGTTCCCGTCGTAGAAAGGCGTCTCTAAAACTCCAGGCACCACAAAGGAGCGCCGCCGGAGGATCCGCCCGTCCCGTGGGTTCATCCACAATGGGAATCCCGCTCACCCCGACATACCGGCCGATCTTCTCCGGGGTGCGCTCCCACGCCTGGCGGATCTGCCGCGCGTCGATCCCGCACCACTGCAACAGGGTGTTGGCCTTGGTGCTCGCGGCGTAGAGGTCGAGGATCGCGCCCTGGTGCTGGTACGCCCCCACCAACGCCTGGAGCTGGGTGCGCATCGCCAACGCGCGTTGGACGAACACGCCGAGGAACGGGCCTTCGATCGCGAGCAACCGCTCCTCCTCGGCGCGCATCTGGGCCACCCGAGGGTTGACTTTTCCCTTCCCCGCGAACTGGACCCACGCCCGGAAGCTCCCGCCATTGATCGCGCGCCGCTCCACGTCCACGACCTCCAACCCATGCGCCCCGAGGAGTTGCTCCAAGGGCCTGAGGTGGTAATACTCCAGATGCTCGTGACACACGTTGGTGATGTCCGTGGTGGCGAGCATGGCGAACAGGTACGCCTGCTGGATCACGATCACCCCGTCGGGATGGAGCGCGTGGGTCAGGGATTCGACAAACGCATGCGGGTCGTCGAGGTCATAGAACATCGCAATCGCGGTGATGATCTTGGCCTTCTGGGGCAGGGCGTAGTCCCCCGCCTTCGCGGTGAAATAAGTCGGGAACAGCACCTGCGCGTGGGGGCGCAACGCGGCGTAGTGGCTTGCGGCGGGCTCGTAGGCCACCTTCAGCAACGGGGACTTCGGCAGGACCTCGGCGTACTGGGCGAGCAAGGTGCCGTCGTTGGCCCCGATATCGATCACCGTCGCGTGGGCGGGGAGCGCCACCCGGGCGACCGCCGCCTTGACGAGGTCGCGAAGTTCCGCCCGCATGGTCTCGTTCACCCCGGAGCGGTACCAGTAGGTCTCGGTGTAGAGCCAGTCGGGTGGAGTGGTGTGCGCGAGCTGTACCAGGCCGCAGTCCTCGGCGGTACACCGCATGAGGTCGAGCGGCACCGGGGGGTGGACGTGCGAGCCGGCGGATGCCGGGAAGTCGGAGAGGTAGAGCGACCCCAGCGAGAAGATCGGGGCGAGGGACGCCGCGCAAATCCGGCAGGTCGTACGTTCGAGGATCACAGCCGCCATCAGACCTCCTTCTGAAGGGCGAGGGACGCGAAGGTGTAGCTTCCGTAGAGGTGGGGGCCGTGGTAGGTCGTGTCGCGGTCCCCGAGGAGGCGTAGCCCGAGCTTGACACACGTCAGGTACACGCCACACGCGCCCCACGACTTCTGGTTGTAGATCCGCTCCCGCATCCAATGGAAATGGGCGGTGTCCTTCCCCTCCCCGTCCCAGTAGTCTGTGGTGAGGCACAACAACCCGCCCGGTCGGACGAGGGCCGCACATGCCTTGAGGAATGCCGTCTCGTCCTGCACATGCTCGATCACTGAGATCGCGAACACCGCGTCGGCCTGCCGCGCGAAGTGTGTGGCGTACTGCTCGATGGTCTCGCCTGAGTCGGGTTCATTGGGGTCGATCACCGCGATCTCGGCGTGGCGCTCGACCACGCGCAACAGACGGGCGAGGGGCGACCCCGCGCCCCCCACATCGAGGAGGAACGGCGCGAGTGACTGGTGCGTGGCCTGCCACACCCGATACGCCTCCAGCGCCATGCTGTACTCCCACACCCGCTCGGGGGCCTGGGCCGCGAGTTCAGCCCCGCCGTAGAGGAGCACCGTGTTCCGCGCCGCCACGAGCTGGGCGTAGTCCCTTGGGAGGTCCATAACCTTGGAGAGGGGAATCACCGGAGCCCTCGGTACAAGGCGGCGTATTGGCGCCCCACCGAAGCCCAGGAGTCCCGCTCGGCCAGCGCCACCATCGGGGCGTGGACACGCCCGAGAGGTTGACTGGCCAGCACGCGGGCCACCTCGTGTGGACTCCCGTCACGCACCCACATGATGCCGAGTTCCCCCAGCCCTCCGTCCTCCTCCAAGTCGCGGAACTGTCGACACCCCGCAAGGGCCAGCACGGGTTTCCGCGCCGCGATCCCTTGGCGAATCGCCCCCGAGGTGCCCGTGTTGGCGCATTGATAGAAGAAGGCGGTCGCATCGCACCCGGCGAGCATGGCGACGACCTGTTCACGGGGAGTAAAGTCGGTGATCACCTGAAGATGGGGCTGCTTCGCGGACCACCCCGCGATCTGCTCCGCGGTCGCGCCCGGGGCGAGGATCAGCGTGGCCCATCCCGCCAGCGCAGAGGCTTCGCAGAGGAGGTCGTAGTTCTTCCAGGGGAAGGGGAAGCCCACGGTGCCCACGAGGGGACGGCGCCAGCCCCACGAGTAGACCGTGCGATCATGGTGCCACTCCCCGGACCAGCCCGGCACCCCCTGCCGGATGTAGTGGACATTTCCCTCCAGATCGTCGAACGGTTCATGCACCACCGCGCAATCCGCCGCCGCGCAGATCGCCTTGCACGGGTCCGAGTTGGGCACTCCGGTGTCGTGGTAGGTGACGAGGACCTTCACGCCCTGTTGTTGGACCGCTCGAATGTGTGCGGGATGCCACTGAGAATGCAAACTTGCGTGGTAATTTAGGTGGACCACATCCACGCCGGTCGTCCGAATCGAGTCGGGGTGCAGATCGGTGTGCGGCGTCAGGACGAGGTGCGCGTCCGCTACCTCCACACTTTCCTTGAGATACGCAGCGTGTTCTGCTATACCGCACACGGCCCCCCACGTTGATACAAGGGTTACGTTCACAACTCCCCCTCCTCCTTCACGTAGGTCTTCTCCACCCCACCAAAATCCCCCGCGTCCTTGTTGATCTTCTCCACGCAGGCGGCCCGCTGGTCGTTGAGGGTCTGGATCTGGAAGGCCAACGCCACCACGCCGTGTTCGTGGTACTCCGTCGTCTTCTGCCGGTAGCCGCGCAAATCATCCTCCGCGTGCCACAGCGCCGCGTTCACCGCCGCCAGCTCGGTATACGCCTCGAACCAGGCGGCGTTCAGGGTCCGTCCTCGGATCTGGGTCAGCAACGCGACCTGCTCGTTGCGGAAGTGCCCGACCTCCTTGCCGGCGGCGGCGCCGAACAGGATCTTCAGGGCGAGGATGGTGAGGCGGTCGCTGATCTCCCCAACGCCGTAGTTCACGAGCTTCATTGTTTTCTCCAGAGCCCGAGGTACCCCGCCGACGGGAGGATCTCCCACTGGTGGGGGTCTCCGGTGTAGGTGTGCACCACCTGCGTGACGCTCGGCAGGGAGGCGCGCTGATAGTCATGGACCGCGAGGATCCCGCCACGACGCACGCGACAGAGCCACCGCGTACAGTCCACCGTGACCCCGGCTGTCGTGTGATCCCCATCAAGATGCAGGAGATCGACCAGGGGGATCTGCCCGGCGGGCACGTCCGCGGATCGCATCCGGTAGAGGCTGAACCGCTGCTGCCGGAGATACAAGGCCGCGACGAGACGCTGGAGAATCTCCACAGACGCAAAGGGGTCAATCAGGTACACGTCGGCCGTCGGGGCCGCCGCGGCTACCAAACAGGTGGATCGGCCGTACTCACACCCCACCTCCAAGATCGTACGACACCCCTGCGCCGCCGCGAACAACGCGGCGCCTTCCTCGGGGTAGAAGGCGGAGGGGATGTCCACGCCGTCCGCCCACGCTTCTGCAAACGTCATCGTCCCTCCGGCAGCACCAGATAGTTATTCGCGTAGCACGGCCACGCCTTGGGCGCCTGGTACCCCCGCGCCTGCACCCACGGCCCGACCATCTCCAGCGTGTGCGCATGCGCCTGGGCCAGTCCCGCCTCCCACTCGAACACGATCACGGGGTGGTGGCGGAGCAGGGTCTGCTCCAGCCCGAGCAAGGCGGCGAAGTCACAGCCTTGGGCGTCGATCTTGATCAGGCTCAGGAGATCCCCCCAGAGGTGCTGGTAGGTGTCCAAGGGTTCGGCCTGGATCAGCCCACCCCGGTTCGGGATGACCGCCGTGCCCCCCATGTTCCCCCGGTCCGGGGCCGCCGCCAGCGCCATGCGGCAGGTCGTGTGGTACGCGGCGGTCTCCACCGGGATCACCACATCCGCACAGGTGGCTTGGTTCAGGTCCAGGTTCGCCTTCAGGTACCGGAGGGTCTCGGGGACCGGCTCGACCGCGACCACCCGCCACGCCCTGCGCGAGGCCAACCAGACCGAGAAGGTCCCGATGTTGGCGCCCACGTCGAGGATGGTGACGCCCCGCTCGCCCAAGCGCCCGTGCTCCTTGGCGATGACCTGGAGGAACCCCGGGCCGTCCCAGAGGGTCCCGGCCTTGGTGGTGGAGCCGATCAGGTCCTCGGGGGCGATCAGGAACTTGCCGAAGCGGGTCTGGACGACTTCATCGGGCATGGCCAAGGACCTCCTTCAGGACATCCGCCGTGTGCCTCGCGTCGATCGTCGGCAGGCCATCGTGTCCCTTGACCACCCGAACCCGCCCGTCCATCCCCAGCGGGTAGAACAGGGGATTCCAGCGGGCCTCCATGGGTTCGTAAATCACCACAGGCTTGCCAAGGGCCACCGCCAGCACATGCAGGGCGGAGCAATCGCCGAGGAACACCTGAGACTCCCCGATGCACCGCGCGGCTGACAGCCAGTCCGCTGACGCATATAGCTGCTCGGTCACCCAGCGCGAGCCGGGGGCGGGGAGGAGCACCCAGTCATGCCGCTCAAGGAGGGTCATCAGGCCGACCTTCAACTCAAAGTGGCAGTCCGTCCACCCCACGGTGATGCCCAGCGACGCGTGCTCCACCGGGTCGGCGGTGATCCACGGCCGATCCAGATCGATCAGCGGGATCGGGCCATCCTCCAGGTGCCACACCGTCGCGAGGGTGTCCTGGGTCTCGAAGGGGAGGGGCTTGGCGGGCCAGCCTCTGTAGCCCAAATGATAAATCCGGTCATATCCCTCGGTGGGGTGCCACGGCGGACACCATTCGTTGGGAGGCGTGAGGGACCAATTGGCGTCGGTGAGCACCCCGTCCAGATAGGGCTGCTGCTGGAGGAGCGGCACCATCCCGGCGAACTCGCCCGCGATCAGGAGGTCCACCGAAGTCTGATAGTGCTCGCTGATCGCCCGGACGGCGGGAAGCGCCCAAATTAAATCGCCCGCACGCCCCGGGAAGCTGCACAAGACCCTCATTCTCCCTCCTCAAAGGTCTGTACCGCATGCAGTACCGCGCCTACTAGTTTCTCCACCCGCTTGAGCCGATTGACGGCGGCTTCTACGCGATCAAGGTACTGGTCGAGCACCACCAACGTCTGCTTCGCGTTCGCGCGACGGGAGAGATGGCGGAGGGCGGCATCCCGTTGCTGGGTCATCACCTCTAGCGCCCGGGCTTGGTTCACCCCTTGCGAGGTATCCACGACCCCCACCGTGACGGGATCGGAGAGTTGGGCGGCCAGTGCCCGAGATATGCGTCGTGTCTTCGTCTTGTGTGTCACGGTCGCCTCCACTTCCACGTGGCGTACACAAGTGCCCCATAGAGCACGAGTCCGTACCCGATCCATCCCCACCACGGCATCATTTCAATCTCTTTCCACTCACTAAGTCCTCCGCTCGCCCCTCACCACTCTCTAACTCCCCCAGGGTGCTCCCGTGCAACCGCAACTGCCGCAGGTCCGCGGGCTCGGCCCCCAACGCCTCCAGCACCCGCTCAATCTGCCCCGTCTTGGTCGCATCCCCCACCCGCTTCACCGTGGGGTAATCCGCGAGGTTGAGCAATCCCCGCACAAACTCGCGCAGCATCCGGCTGGCGACCCGCCCATCGGCGATCTGCCGTCCCATCTGGGCGAGCTGGCGGTCCCGATCCAGGAGGGTCCGCACGAGTTCCTCCTTCGAGGTCTGCTGGTAGACCGCCTGCTGCTGGTCGAGGAGGTGTTCGACGGCCTGCGACTGCTCCCCCTTGAGGGTGAGCGCCCCGAGCCGGAGGATCGCCTGCGACGAGAGGGTCGCAGGGGGTTCGGGGGGCGGGGCGAGGGCGAAGTCGGCATCGGAATCGGGCATCTCCTACTCCTTCGTGTCCGGGCCGTCGTCAATGCCGGTGTTCTGGATAAACGCGAGTGCCTCACGATACGTGTCACCCGTCTCGCCGCGCCGAGCGACATGCGCCATGATCGAGGCGCACTGCGATTCCGACAGCCAGATTTTCACAATCGGTGTGTTGTGATTGAACGGATCGCCGCCATGCGTCAGACCCAAAACAATAGGCGTCTTTGCATCCGGCGTGCGCTCCACGACGAACCCGTCAGCGATGTGCATACGTCCAATGACCATTTGCTACTCCCTTCCGTCCTGTGCTCGACAATCTCGGCACTCCAACTCGACCAATGGAACATCCGGCCTGCCGCAGTTTTCGCAGTGCGTCTGCGTGTCCGGAGATAGAGGGAGTGGTTTCGGCCCGTAGCGGCCAATCCGCTCCATCTGCCGACGTTCCCACATTTCAAGGTCTTTCAGGAGCCACCGTTGTTTCTCAGTCATGGTTCTCCTTCGGGTCCGGGCCGTCTCGGAGGGCGGCCGGTGGGGCGGGCAGGGGTTGCCAGCGCGTCCAGTGATGGCCGCTCAGATGGTGCGGCGTCTCCGGCAAGATACTGAGCGAGTAGATGTGCCCGTCCATCACGGCCATACGTCGGCCGTCCCACACGAGAAACTTGCCTTCGACTGGCGCCGAACTGATCGGTTGCCAGCCGTCCGGCTCCTCCCGCAGCCCAGCCGAACCGATCGCCACGGCTGGGGCAGAGGCGGCAGTGGGCGGCAAGCCAAGGTTCAGCCACAACCGACGACCGGGCGTGAGTTCGTAGTCGGTTCCATCCGTCATGTCGTGCGGAATGATGTCGCCTTCCGTCGTCCGTAATTGCCACTGCGCAATGGGAGCGCCGATCTGCCCCGAAAGTTGCACAGCCTGCGAAATGACATCGCGCACTGTCCCCGCTTTGACCATGACCGGCTGGCCGTTGACGATCACCTCTATCTCTGCGAACTCCTTCGTGTCCGGGCCGTCTCGGAGGGCGGCAGGCCATGTCGCGTTACATACGGCACAATGCCACGAACGCCCGAACTCATCATCGGCCACCATCGTGCCGTGACGCTCACAAGTCGGAGCCTGCCCTATCTCGGAAGGCTCACTAAATCGCAGCGCGTTCGCGTTCAGGTCCGGCTCCTCCACGCGGGCCAGCACGGCGGCGAGGTCATCAGCATCGACGTATTGCGCCATGATCGGCTGATCGATGTGCTCGTAACGTTTCAGCCCTTCAATCGCCGCCTTCAGCTCCGAGAGGGAGGTGATCGGCCCCACGTCTACAGCCACGGTTCCACCCCCTTCCCCACCGTACACCGCGCCCGAAAGCCCTCCGGCGTCCCGACCACGCGCAACCCCTCCGCCGTCCGCGCCCGACTCAACCCGACATACAACATCCCCCCTTGACTCCAGAACGGATCCCGAATGTTCAACTGCACCCGGTCCAGACTCAAGCCTTGGGACTTATGGACCGTACTCGCCCATGCCAGCCTGAGTGGGGTATAGGTAATCCCCCCTACGGCCTCCTGCTTCCCGTTGACCACCCGCTCGGGATGGCCGTCCTCCCGGAGTCGCTTCCGCCGCCCCGGCTCCAGCGGGATCACATTGCTCCGCTCACAGGGCACCACACTCACGACCTCCCCGGTGCGTTGCAACTCCACGCGCGCCGCACCCTTGTCCTCCCCGAGGAGCGTCCCGAGGTCCCCATTGACATAGAGGTACTCCGGCGGTTCCCCCGGGGCGGCCAGATTGCGATTCGCCAGCACCATGACCAGCGCCCCGACCTTGAGGTGCAGTACGTCGGGGATGCCCCAGTCCCGTGGGGGCTTGGGCGCCGCCCCCCACTCACTGCGGACCTTGCCCCAGCGACTGGACGGGAAGGCCACCGGCTCCCCGTGGACCTTATCGAGCCGCAACTGGTTGTACTTGTCCACCGCCTCGTTCTTCGCCAAGATGGTGGTGCCATCGAACAGGGGATGCGTGGTGGTTTCCAGTCGGGGGCCGAAGAACGTCAGCGCCTTCTCGGCCTCTCCCCGCCGCACCGCTTGCAGGGCCTCGATAAAGTCCCGATCCGCTTGCCGCCGAATCGTGGTCAGGGGGTAGGTCGCCCGCGCGAACCGATCCCACTCCGCGCTCTCGAACGCGAAGGGCTCCTTCACCGGGGCTAACTGCGCGAAGTCCCCGACCAGGACCAAGCCCAACTCCGGCGCCTCCCCCCGGTCCGCGTTCACATTGTCCAACGCGCGACAGAGGATCGTGAGCTGGTCCCCGCTCAACATGCTCACCTCATCGAGCACGATCCGCTGCAAGCCCGTCCCCCGCAGCCGCTTCAACTGGCCTTCCAGCCACCCCCCGGTGTACGCCTCGGTCAAGCTCGCGGTGTCGTAGTACCGCAACAGCGCGTTGATCGTGGTCCCCTCACCCAAATTCACGGCCGCGATCCCGGTGGTGGCCGCTAGGACGACCGCCTCCGGGTTCTGGGCACTCCAGGCTTTGGCCATCCAGGTTTTGCCAGTCCCGGCGGGGCCGGCGACATAGCAGAAGGCTGGAAGGTCGAAGAGATTGGTGGGGAGGTCGTACGCGAGGCCTGTGTGATCGCTTCCAACCGTGCCCGAAGCCTCGCCCGAATCCTCGCCCGATCCTCCGGGGTCCTCGGCTGCTCCTTGGGCAGCAGCACCCACACCGTCAGGGCCGTCCAGATCCCCGCCAGCCACCCCCACAGAAACGTCCACCACAAGATGCTCATTGGGATCCTCCCAGGGAAGCGCCTGCTCCCCCGTGTGCTCCGCTGCCAACGCCGCCTCCGCGCGCTCCGCCCGACTCGGGTAGACCACCTCCAGATACGGCTTGCTCAGGTCCACCCCCGGGAGTCTCCCCTCCCCGTTGCACCGCCGACAGTGCTCCATTTTGGGGCCGAGCTGGATGAACCCCCTCCCCGCGCACACGGGGCAGACCTGCTGAGGTGGCTGGCCGTGGGGCCACCGCTGGAGGGGTTCCTCCTCGTCTATCGCCCGCGCATCCACCACAGAAGTAGGAGTATCAAGACGCCCAAGCACGGGATGATTTCCAGTACCCACTCCAACGGGTCCCGCTTCCTCACTCAACACCTCCTCAATGGTTCCCTTTCCGGCCGCAACTCCCGCCCTCCGCAGCCCCCGGGACTTGGCCCCAGATAGATAGGACTTCTCCGCCGTTGCTGCCCTCGCGTTGGGTACGTACGTACTAGGGCTCGATCGTGTGTGTTCCTCGCGGGCCTGCACCGACGCGAGCAGTTGCTCGTGCAGCGGCGACATCGGCTCGGTCCCGGCGTCCGGTTGACGCTGAGGGACTGGGGCCTGTCCCGCTCGGGCTGCCGCGAGGGCCTCGGCGAATCCGGGTTTCATCGGGGCTCCTCGATCAACTCATCGTAGACAGGACGTAAGTGTTTGGCACGCCTCGGATGCCGTAACTTCCGTAGCGCCTTCGCCTCAATTTGCCGTACACGTTCGGTACTAAGGCCGTGGGCCGTCGCGGTTTCCGCAAGTGTCTGTTCCTCGTGATCAAGGCCGAACCGCATCCGAAGGACCGACGCCTCTCGTGGCCGTAACGTCTCTAGCATGGCTGTGAGTGCGGTGTGTGCCTCAGCGATCATCATTCCCGTTTCTTGTGTCGGGGGAAGCGCCACACGGCGTGCGCCACAGAGGGCGACAAACTGGTGGCTATCTCCCTCGGTCACGAGCGTCCGTGGGAAGGTCGCGGCGTACAGCGCAACCGGGAACAGGTCTTCTACGAGTTGTTTCGCTACTCTCGCAACACGGTTCGCCCCTTTACGGGGTTGCCCGGTGTGATCGTACGGACTCCGAGTCAGGTTGAGCCATCCACCGATCTCACCTTGTTCGAGGCGATGACGCCGACAGAACGCCGCCACGGTCGGCGCCTCATCGTGGATCACATGCCACAGGCGATTGTTCCGCGTACGTAATTCAAGGCGGAGATCCTTCATCGAAACTTCTCCACGCTGAGCGGCAGCACGCCCTTGAAGGTGTCGTACCCCCACTGGTGGCTCTCCAGCCAGAACGCCTGATCCCCTTGCGGCCGTTGCGCCCGGGCCCACGTTTGGTAGTCGAGATTCCCTACGGCGGTCCGCCCTCCGTAGTGGTGGCACGCGACCGGAATCATCTTCCCGGGCTGGACCCCCGCTTGGGCTGCCAAGCATCCCAGCGCCCCGTCGTACCAGTGGTGGACCATCCCGCTCGCCGCGAGGAACTGCCACGCGGTCGCGAACCAGTCCTTCGTCCCGATCTGGCAGAATCCATCGAACACTACGCAGTCCATCGCGCTCCGGACCCGCCGCCCGTGCGCCTCGGCGGCCTGCATATTGCTCACAAACCCCCCACGGGCCAACTGCATCGGGTCGTACGGGGTGTGGTACAAATCGTAGCTCCCCAGTTGGATCGCCCCGCCGAAGCCCGCGAACTTGACCCCCGCGTCGAGGTGTTGCTGGACCAGCACATCCCAGTCGCGCTGGTCGATCCGCACATCGTCGTGCAGGCAGACCACCGCCTCGGCCCCGTTGGCGAACGCCTCGGCGACCCCCTCGGCGAACGCCGGCACCACCCCATAGGTTCCCTGCACGACGTAGGTCGGGAGCGCGTACGCCGCGCGGTCCTCCCACGACTGGCGGCAGGCGGCTGACCCGGGGAGGTCTAGCGTGGCGGTCACCAATGCCAGCCGGTCATTGTGCGGTTTCACGTCAGCGTCACCTGTGCGGGAGGCGCGGCGGGTCCGCTCTCATCCCCCACCGGCGGCGCCGCGTCCGGGCTCTCCGCCTCCGGCCCCACCTGAAACGTGTCCCCGACCTCGCTCTGGTGCCGGGTAAAATACACATCCTCAATGGCGCTGTCCCGCGGCACGCCTACCTCGACCCGGCAGACCAGGGTCAGGGCCATGCTGTTGCGTGGGGCCCCGGGATGCAGCAGCGGGCGGATCGACGCGACCCGCATCAGCATCTTAGGCAGCAACACCAAGACCTCATCCCCGAGGTCGAGGACGCGGCCCGCGGCGTCTTTCACGCGGGCGGGCGGGGCGGTGGGGCCGCCGCACTTCTGGGCGGTCGGGTTGAATTTGTGATCGCTCATCTAATACTCCTCTAGTCCCTTCTTGAACCAGGATCTCCACCGGGGCCACAAATGCGTCCAGTCGAGGTACTCCACCGCTCCGCGACAGTACGCTTGGCACACCCGTTCATCGTTCCGCTTCCAGTCCAGCGCCCGCTCGACCGCATTGGCCCCATCCACCGGACTGAACACCGGCCGCACCAGCGCGTACACACTCTCTAGCCGCTCGGCGACCCTCGGCACCTTCCACGCATTCAGCGGGATCAACTCCGCCCCACCCGCGTAGTCCCCGTGCACCACCGGGGTGCCACAGGCCAAGCTCTCCACGATCGGGTACCCGAATCCCTCGCCCAACCCCGGGGCGAGCGTCACCCCGCAGCAGGCGTAGCAACTCGCCAGCTCCTCGTCAGTCAGGCTCAGACTGACCGTGACCTTCTTGGCCAAGCCGAAGTCACTGATCAACTGCTGCACGCTCCACGACCGCACCAGCCGATCCGTGTGCAGCCAGCCCCGGACCTTGTGGCCCCGTTTGCGCAGTTCGGCCAACACCCCGAAATAGAACCCGAGGTCCTTCCGGGGCTGATTGGTCGCGACACAGCCGATCACGATCTCCCCGGTCCGGGGCTGGAGGATCTCCTCCGCACGTCCCAACTGCGCCCGGGTTAGGTGGTAGGTCCACACGTTCAGGTCCAACCCATGGGGCAGATACGGCACCGGCTCGGGCCGCAGGGGCTTGAGTACCGTGCTCCCCCACCGCCCATAGGCCAGCACCCGGTCGTACCGTTGCACTGCTTCAGCGGCCGGCCCCCCAACCGTCCCGTTGACATTCGCCGCATCCACGGGGAAATATCCCCACCGCTGCGCGGCCCCCTTCACCGTGAGGAGCGGATAGCTGCGGCCCGGATCCCAGATGGCGAACAACACCCCGGGGTGGTTCCCGAACCACTCCAGCCAGGCATAATCCACCGCCCCGGCTCCCCAGTCGCCCTCGGTCTCCAAGCTGGGCATGCTGTAGGTCGGCCAAGCCAAGGGCGCGTGGGGCAACGGGTCATACCCGACCTGCAAGACCGAGATCCCCAGCGCGTTCTGCTCGGCATAGAGGCGCTGGGTCAGGTCCCGGGCGATCCGCGCCAACCCCGTGGGGAGGGACGGACCGTCCGAGTACACCAGGAACGGGAGGGGTTGGGGCATGGCGATCTAGGCCGTCAGATCGTCCAGCTCCGCCTTCTCCGCCCGGGTGAGCGGATGGACGTCGTCCTGCGGCTTCTTGTGGGACTTCTTGTGGGACTTCTTGGCCGGTGGGGCGGACACCCCCACGGCGGCCACCATGGCCCGCCGCTTCCGCCGAGGGACCACGACCTTGGCGACTGGAGCTTCGACACGGGATTTGACGATCTCCCGGACCAATCCCCAGACCACCAGGACGGCGGCCAGTTCGGCCTCGTTGAAATACGCGAGGACCTTCGACTCCGGACTCTGACTGCTGCGTGGCATCTGATCCTCCTGAATTAGTTAGGTAGCGCCCCGTGTACTTATATGGCGCTGTTGGTCCCGCACGGGGCCACGGTTCCGCAATGACACGCTCGCCACGTCGGTCGGCGTCGGGTCTGGCCTTCCCTGCCGAATCCCGTTGTGCGTAGCCAGAGGGAGGATCTGCTACAGCCCCAAGGTGGAAGCCGTTGGCCCTGACGGGCTGGCGGTCTTGCGCGAGGCTAAGGGACTTATGGGTTTCCCCGGCCGCGTGCCCGGCGCGCACCACACTCTGGAGCCTGATCTCGCCTACTTCTTGAACCCCGTCAGATTCGGAAACGCCCTGACACTCGCCCCGCACTCGGGGTTCGAGCAGGTGATCCGCACGGGGTATCCGCCCTCCACCTTGGGCACATCCCGCTGGTAGTACCGTGCCCCGCAGCCCACCCGCTCGCCACCCGCGCCATCGTCGACCTTGGCGGTTCCGCCGTTCCCATCATCGAAGTACGCCGCCCGCTTCGCATCGCACCGCCACGAGAACTCCTCGGTGGCGCCGAACTCCTTCCCGGCGTACTTCTGGAAGGCCAGCGCATACGCCTTGTTGGTCTTGGGCCGCGCGGTCTCCCCCAGCGCCCGGAGGATCAGATCCATGTCGCTCACCAGGATCTTCTCCTTGGTCCGCTCCCGCGGCACGTTGCTGCACCGCCACCGGAACGCCTCGCCGTCGTGAGCCTGCCCCGGGGACTGCACAATCACCAGCGCGTCGTCGTCCTCGAACACGGCGTTGATCCGCGTCCCGCGCTTCTCGCTCTCCACCACGGCCCAGATCGCGCCCATGTCCGCGGGTAGGCGGAACCGATACGCCCCTGGTTGTGGCGGGTCCGGGAAACTCTGCCCGATGTTCTCGGGGATGTCGTCGAAGCTCGCCCCTTCCAGCGATTCGTTGCTGAGCTTCAGGTCGTTGAGAGATGCCTTCTCGGTCGCCATGACTGTGTCACCTCATGTGAAACGGGTTGTGGTTGAACTACGGTTTCTTGGCCAGCGGGGCACCCACCCGTGGAGCGGCGGCTGGCGGTCTCGGTGCGGCGGGCGCGGCCCATGCCTTGGCGGCGACGACGACGCGGTTCCCACCCAGGTCCTTTGCGGTACCTAGTGCGGCCTTTGCGGCTGTCAGGAGGGCGGTGGCGGGGCCTCCAGCAGTGGCAACCGCTGGAGGCTGTGACTCCGTTGCGAGCGGAGGGGTGAACGTGGGTGCAGGCGGTCCTGCAGGCTTGGGTGCCGCCGCCACCACAGGCCGTGCTGGCGGTCCAGCCGAACGTGGTGGAGCGGCCGGAGGAGCGGTGCTGGGCTTCCCAACAGACGGGGGTCCGACGGTCACCGGTCCCGCCTTCGGCGCAGGTCCGCCAGCCTCGGAGGGCAGCTTTCCCCCCGCGCCATCGGTAGACCCCTCACCGACCTGCACCATCCCCTCCGGCAGTCCGGGGGCGTCTTGATACCGAGGATCCGCATCGATCTCGGCGAGGCTCTGCGCGAGCCCTTGTGCGAGCATCGTATAGAACACCCCCAGATTGAAGTTGGTCCCGGCGGTCTCCCGTTCGTGCCCGACGACCAGCGGCGGGTCCTCCAGGAACGCTGGCATGGACCCGGCGTCGGCCCGGGTCTTCACCAGATGTCTGACCCCGGCGTCATCGATGAACTCGGACAGGCAGAGGCGATAGATCCGTTCATCCTTGGGGCTCTTGACCACCATGGCTTCGAGGCAGTTCCCGAACCATTGGGGGGCCTCGTCGGTCTTGGCACGGCCGGCGAGTTTCGGTCCACGCACCCGGAGATCCCCCTCGTCGTCGGTCTCCAGCGTGAGCGCGGTGAACACTGGCGGGACCACCAGATTCGGGATCCCCAGCGAGTTCAGCGCGAGTTGCTCGGCGTGACTCTGGGTGAACCCGTAGTGCCCACGGGAGTTGCTCCCGAACTTCATATCCCCGGAGATGATCTTCCCTCCAATCGCCCCTTCCTCGCCCTTCAGCTCCAGCCGCCCCGCCCGTTGGCTCATGTCGGCCATCATCCACGAGAGCATAGAGGTCAGGCCGTCATAGCAGACCGCGCCCACATCCTCAAAGCCCTTGGTCCGGTGTGCAGTCTTGGTCACCCGCATGTTGGACTTGTCGGTCATCACCCGGCAGGTCGGGCACAGGGTGGCGGTCAGCAGCGACTGGAACGGTACCGACTTCACGGGGTGCCCCTGTGGACAGGCCATGTCGTACTTCTCGGTGATGGGCGGGACCATGCGGACCCCGGGGGTGGTCTCCCCCGTGGTGGCGTTGATCTTCTCCGGCCACCAGCCCTGAGCGCTGCGCTGGCAGGTCTCAAAGGACAGCGATCCATCAGGGAGGTCTCTGGTGCGCATCCGAAACACCCGCACCAAGCCTCGCTGCATGGAGGCTTGCAAGCGTGTGGGAAACCCGCCGCCGTCTGAGGAGTACAGCAGGGTGACCTTGTGGTACGTCTCCCAGACGTACCGCACCAGGGTATCGAGAAGGTAGGATTTTCCCGCCCCCGTGACCCCCATCACGAGGGTGGCGCTGTTCACGTGGACCACCTGGCCCTTTTTGGTACTCATTGCCCCTCCTTCGGGGTCAGCTTGGTGATCAACTCGGTCACTTCCTGCGCGGACAACTGACCGGGGATCCCCCCATAAGCCAGGTAGTTGTCCCGGTAGGCGGCGAGGGCGGCGAGGAGGGTCTGCTGGACACGGTCATCCAGCGGTTCCCAATCCTGGTCGGACGGGCCATGACGGTCGATCAGGGCCATGTTGTACGTAAGCCTATCCAACGGGTTCGTTGAGGGAGGGAGGGGACGTTCAGTGCTCCCCTCGCCATTGCTGGCGTTGCCCGCAGGCCCTCCCTGAGATCGCGCCCACGCAACGCCCGCGTCCCACGCTTTCCGTACGTTGGGGTCTTTCGCGTAGTCAAACGGGAGAGTATCCTCGCACCACGTTAGGAACGGATCTCCGTACTCCACGCCAACCATGGCTCGCGCCTTCGCCGCATCTGCCCCCGCCTTGCACGCCACGCACCCCGCCTCCAACGCCCCGGTATTCTCGCTGCCACATGTAGGACAAGCCCAGGCTGTCGCCTTGATCTGTGGTGTCCCTTGCCAATAACGCAACGGCATTAGGCACTCCTTTGGAAACGTTGACGCTTTCGCCACGCGCGGCGATAGGCATTGAAACACGGACGGCACACGCAACGTTTCCCTGCGATACGCGGACGAGCCACGGTACCAACTGTTTACAGGTCGTGCAGATACGATCCGTATTGGGATTCCCCCCAGCCTTGAGAATACGAGCACGGGCGTGTAACAGCCGGTGGTACCCAGTGTCCTGACAAATGACTAAACGGGGCGTTAACCGATTCTGTACATCTTTGTCTACGTGATGAACCTGTGCGCCGTTAGGAAGGGTATGCCCCAAGGCGCGTTCGGCAAGCGTGATGTGGGCACGGTGGCCGGCAAGATTTGGATAGCTCTTGGTATGTGCTTTCCGTCGTGTTTGTAGGGCACAGGCAACCGAACAACACTTCTTCCGTCCTGTAGCGAGCTGACTGGGCCACGCAAGGATTCCCCGACCACACCAGTCACAGGCAACCAACATCCGGTGGTTTCGTGTAGATAGGGGCATCTCAGTCCTCTCCCTCCGCGTCCTCAGCCCAACCCTCCGCCGGGGTCAGCCCCCGCGCAGCCATCTGCGCCAGTTCAGCGGCATGGTGAGGACGGCGTACAATGAACTCCTCCCCCGCCAGCGGGTGCTGCCAGCCTTCCTTGTAGAAGCAGATCCCACTGAACTGACATTCGTGCTTCTTCCCGTAGCGCCGACAGCTCCAGCTCCGTGGAACCAACCGCCGCAACTCCGCCTGATACGGGGCGCTGGTCCAGTCGTAGCCATTCTCGGCCAAGACCTGATGGAGGGACCACAGAATCCCCTTCCACCGCTGTTCCTCCCCGACAATCTCCTCGATGATGTCCTGCGTGATCACCGGGCTGATAGTCAACGGCCCGATCAACGCGATCTGCTTCCCGAGCACCGCCGGGGGCATCCACTTGGCCCAGAACTCACTCGGGGTGATGTCGCTTCCCGCAAGCTGGTCCTTCAGGGTCCACACCCCGCGCTTGGTATAGGCCTTCCCGAGCGTGTGGCCCTTGCCCCATTCATCCTTGTAGCGGAACTCGGCCTGCCAATCCTCCTCCTCGAAGGGGGGATTCGCGGATTTGTACCACCCATAACAGAGCGGCGACTGCTGCCGCAGATCGCCCTCTCGCTTGTTCAGCTCGGGGTTCCACGTATCGCCCTCGCGCCGGCCCTTGATCAGCCCAATGACCCACGCCTCACTGACCGTCTGCTCGCGCCGCTTGCCCTCGCACAGGGCGCCCAAGGCGAACTGCGGGGAGGTTTCCCATTTGGTCTCCCACATTTCGCCGGTCGCGCCGGTGCCCTTGAACTCGAAGTAGGCGAGCACGCCAGGCCGAGCGCGGTATTCCACAAGGAAATCCAGCCGGTATTGGAACCCAATCCCCTCGCACCCTCGGGCCTCATGCTCTTCGACCGTGCCGATGAAATCCCCCAGCCCACACGAGCACCCGATGACCGCGGTGTCGTCCCGCTCGACCTGCACCACCTGGGCCTGCTCGATGATCCAGGGCAAGGTGGTGAGGCAGAAGGCCCAGATCAAGCCCTCGATCAAGCAGCACTGCTCGGCGATGAGGGTGTCCAACCGCTCGCCTTCGTCCAGCCCGGCCATCCCGCGGGATTCGACCACGGCGGTATATTGCTGGCGGGCGAGATCACAGGCATCGCGGATGATCGAATCCGGGGGGAGCTTGTCGTAGGTCTGGACCCAGCCCATCACATGCGCGAGTCCGGCGTGATAGTAGGTGCCCGCCGCGAGGGGAATCGAATGCGCTTTCCGGGCGATACCGTACCCTGATGGTCCCCAGGAGGTGTTGAGGTACCGATACCGCTGACAACGGTCCAGCCCGGCGTCAATGCGGGACCGATCCGTGAGTTGAATCACCGACGGAGTCATCCTCTCCCCGCTCGCTTCTTCAGATCCGCCAACAGCCCCGCCTGCTTCTCCGCCGTCCCGAAGCCCACGAAAAAGTCCTGCAACCCCTCGCGCATCCGTCGCGCCTCATCCACATCGTCCATTTCCAAGACCCAGCTCAACTCCGTCCAAGTCTTGTAGGTGCGCGTCTCGTAGTCGTAAATCGTGGGCTGCACGCGAATCTTCAGGGCGCGGTCCGGGTACGCCTCGGCGAGGGTCTCCAGGACCGCATCAATCGGGGGCTTCTCGTCCTGCGACCAGTTCACTTGCGCCATCTCACCCACCACCTTACAGATAACTTTCGCGCGTGTCAAGCACGAAATTTCCTGCTGTGCAACGCTGAAATTTACCGCCCGCAGACTCTACGCGCCTTCTCGCCGAGTGTCAAGGCCCCTACGGGTAGCGGTCCACGGCGCGCAGACCCCTCTGTGCCTGCCTTGTGTCGGGGTCGTGTGGGGTGGTAGGGTGGGGCCTTGCAAATGGGACGCCCCGCTGTGAGTCGAGGCGTCCCCGGCGACCAGGAGGTTGTCTGCGTGACCAGACCCGAGCACCCTATCATACCGCTGGAGGCGTCCACAAGCCCGGAGGATGTCCCCAGTCTGCTTGAACCGATTCTGCCCGCGTGCTCGGTCAACTTGCTCGCGGGGGCACCAGGGGCCGGAAAAACGACCCTGCTGGCGGGGCTCACGGTGCGCTTCCGCGACGGGCTCGATGTTTTCGGGTACCGCCCGACCTACATCCCCCGTCAGGTCTTCATCGGCGCCGATCGTTCGTGGCTCAAGTCCACCCGGAAATGGTTCATCTTGGCCGGCTACCCCGACATCGAAGCCTACTCGCTCCAAGACGACACGAGCTTCCGCAAGGCCCGCCTGCGCAAAAAGCAAGACCGCATGGCGATCCTCCGGCACTGCTTCACCCAGTTCCACCCCGCCCTCCAACCCGGGACCCTCATCTGGGTCGATCCCTTGTCCTTGTTCCTTGGAGGCAACCTCATCGACTACGACACCTGTTTGGTCGCCTGCTCGGAAATCCGCGAACTCTGCCAGGAGCACGGCGTGACCCTCATCGGCACCGCCCACGCATCGAAGCAAAAGGCGGACAAAGCCCAACGGTACCTCCGCCTGCAAGATCGCATCGCGGGTTCGGTCGCCCTCTTCGGCTACACAGACACCCAGATGTATCTGGCCGCCCCAGAGGAGATCAGCGAGGACTTCTCCCTCTTCCACTGGAACCCCCACCACAGCAAACCCGAGAGCTTCAAACTCACCCGCGCCGAAAACGGCCTGTTCGTACCGTACGAAGACCCCGAGTCGGGGCGCGAGGGCGAGCTGCTGGAGCTGATCCCCACCTCCCCGCAGCTGATCGGCGCGGGCGCCCTGATCGCGCTCGCCGCTGAGCGGGCCATCAGCAAGGCGACCTGTTATCGATTCCTTGAAACCCTCCGCGAGCACGGCGCCGTGCTCAAGGTTGGCCACGGCAACTACACCCGGCCCAAGACGCACTAGAAGGCGCCCTCGCCAATCACCGCGTACAAGGCCGTGTCCGCGTCCTGCTCGGTGGCCCGGTAGATGCTCACCCCGTACTCGCTGGAGGCTTGTGTGGCCTCCCTGAAGGCATCGAGCACGTCTTGCGCTTCTACCTCGGTCACTGCCGCCGCAATCTCCACGACGCATACTAGACGGACCACAGCCCCCTCCAATCCTTCCGAGTTTCGCTGTCCATTCGCCCGAATCCACCCTTACCAGTCCGCTTACCCCATCGTAGGTGTATGGGGTATTCGTGAGACTATGCCATAAGTACGTACTGGTACAGGTACATAAGGCACTATATGAGAGAGTTAAAGGCGTGAGACTTTGTGAGACGATGAGACGATCGTACCATTTTGGTACCAAAGTCTCACGGCAGTCTCACGATAGTCTCATGGGCTTAACTCCTGTGTATAGTAGGGGTTAACCCAGATCGTCTCATCTTTTTCCCCCTACGATACGGCTCCGTGGAGGGGCTGGGAAGAACTCTCGTACGATGAGCGCTGCCTCCGCTACCTCCGCTGCCCACGCTGCCTCCGCTACCTCCGCTGCCCGCGCTGCCCACACTGCCTCCGCTGCCCACACTGCCTCCGCTACCTCCGCTGCCTCCGCTGCCTCCGCTGCCTCCGCCAGAGTTCGATCCGTGCCGTTCAGATATGACACAGCCCATGCATCCCAGCCCGTGATCACGGCACGCCCCGGAATCCGCTGCACAATTCGGATCGCCACGCACGTCAGGGCCTCGATCGATCCCGGCGTATCTGGTAGCGTCTTCCCGAGGTACCACAACAGCCAATCCCCCCGTGGGCACGCCTCCCACGCCGCTGTGAATGTCGTGTGCGTCTTGGCGTACGCTACGGCCTCCGCACACGCGCCCAACGCCACTAACCGATCCGCCCAGTGTTTCGGCTGGCCTGCCTGTTCGAGCTTCTCAATCGCTTTCATCGATCCCCCCTTGTTTTCCACCCCTCGGAC
>VFSW01001356.1_pt1 | contig 37359 bp, 36 predicted proteins | sample 5358111 | NCBI WGS metagenome assembly VFSW01 (sample SAMN11554181, study PRJNA540505) | mine drainage metagenome | isolation source: sediment from site ElyBrook_90M | place: USA: Ely Copper Mine, Vershire, VT | collected 2017 | reverse complement strand
GGCGCCGACGGCGAGACTCGCCTGAGCATTCCCGCAGCTCGTGATCGTCGAGTCACCGAGCGTCCACGAATTGCAGCCGCTGCCCCCGGCCTGGCCTGAGGAACCGGCGGCGCTCGCCGGCGGCGTGGCGGTACCGCTCACGGTCGCGCTCACCGTCAATGCCGCGCCCGTGCCCGTGGCAGTCAAACCCGCGGACAGGTTGGCGATTGCGCAGTTCGTGACCTCGGCCGAGCACTCGATCGCAGTCGGCGTGAACCACGCGGGCAGGCTCGCCAGGGTCACCGTATACGTCATCGGGTAGACCTCGGCGAGGGCCCTGGCGCCGCGAATCACGTTCATTTCCTCGTAGCCGACGGGAAAGACCGTCACTACGGTCAAGGCAGCCGGGGTGGAAACGCCGGGCTGGACGGACGTCGGATTCCACGTGTAAGTCGTCGTCGGCGGCTCCAAGACGTAGGACATGAAGGCGAAGCTCGTCAATGGGACGGCAGGCTCGCCGACCTCGATGGCCGCGCCTCCGTCGGCCGCCCCGCCGCCCGCGTACGGGACTATGGAGTAGCTGAACCCGATCCCGAACCCTCCGGTGTCGATCGACATGGTGAACGGAGTGCCCGCGACTACGCTGGGCATGGGCGCGCCGAAGATGAAGTCGGAGTAGAAGCTGCCGTCGGAGCAGTAGCCTGTGGCCGAAGACGTGCCGACGCGCAGGATCACGGGCATGCTGCCGCCGTCGGCGACGCAATCCATCTGCACGCGGGTGAGGATGCCGGAGTGACTCGGCGTGATCGTCTGCGTCAACCCGGCGGAGCCGGACCAGTAGAAACCCATTCCCCCATCCACGGGAGTGCCGGCAACTCCCTGGTCGAAAACACCCGGGACGAATACCGGTTTGGCCAGGGCCACGCCCGGCAAAGACGCAAACAGAACAGCCGCCGCGACGACGGCAGCCAACGAGGAACGCTTCACTCCGACCTCCAGGGACGCCAGCAATTGCAGGCGGCCGGAGCGGGGAGCGGCTGGCCGGCCAGGGCATCGCCAGCCTGATCCGGGAAGACTGCGGGTGGGATTACCCGTTCGTGCTATCCGGCCAGCCGTTCCGCCCACCGGAGGCGTGGAGCGGGAGCGGCTTCAGACGGCGCCGCTTCAGTCGAGCGCCGCGCTAGACGGTGCCGCGCTCGAGCCAGGCGAGCCACTCGTCGATGCCCTCGCCGGTGGTGGCGGAGAGGCCGAGGATCGGCACGGCCGGGTTGAGCAGGCGAACGTCGGCCTCGAAATTCGACCGGTCGAATGAGACGTACGGCATCAGGTCTATCTTGTTGAGAAGGAGCAGGTCCGCCTCGTTCACCAGATATGGGTGCTTGCCCGGCTTGTCGTCGCCTTCGGTGGTGGAGAAGATGCCGACTTTCGCAGCCTGGCCCAGGTCGAAGCCGACCGGGCAGATCAGGTTGCCGACGTTCTCGATGAAGAGGATGTCCACGGCCGCGAGGTCCAGCTGGGCGAGGGCATCGCGGATCTGCCCGGCTTCGAGGTGGCAGCCCTGGCCGGTCGAAATCTGGACGACCTGATCGCAGTAGCGGGCCAGCCTGTCGCCGTCCCGGCGGGTGGTCAGGTCGCCGACCAGCACGGCGGGCTTGCGCCGGCCCGCGAAGGCCCGGAGAGTGGCCTCCAGGATCGCGGTCTTGCCGCTGCCGGGAGCACCGATGATGTCCACGGCGAAGATGCCGCGGTCCGTGAAGCGGGCCCGGTTCTGGGTCGCGATGTCGTCGTTGATCTCCAGTACGCGCTCGGATATCGGAACGCGAACCGTTCTGGGTTGGGTCATTGGTCGTCCTTGCCTGCCGAGGACGGTTCGTCCTCCTCGATCGTCATGGAAATCAGGTCCAGCTCATCGCCCCCCGCCGGAGACGGACTCTCGTTGCCGCAGGCGCAGACGTTGAACGGCACGTTGCTCGTCCATGTCCTGCCGCACGCGGAACAGCTGACCGCCCACGGCTGGATGTCCATCCGCAGGATGGAGCCTTCGAGCGGCGAATCGGCCGTGACCGCCTCCCAGCTCATGGCCATTGCCTCGGGCTCGAGGCCGCGCATCACTCCCACGCGGATCTCGACCTCACGGACGCGCGCGCCCTCGGGGGCGTGCTTGATGACCTGGGTGGCGAGGGCTTCGGCGATGGAAAACTCATGCATTTGCGAAGATCCTAGCCCATTTCTGTCAGGCGTCATGTCCAAAATGCCATGGAAACTAAGCCAATCGGCCCCGTAAGTCAGTGGGTCACGAAGGCTAGGGGCCAAAGAGACTGGCTAGTCGGGCCGAACCGCGGACGGCCTGGGACGCCCGCGCGGCTAACCTTGGGACGCAAACCCATAAGCGCACGACCACGCACCTGGACTTTGCGCCGTCCCGACTTCGGAGCGGCGTGTGTCCGAAGAGTGGAGGGCATGGCACACATTCTCCTTGTCGACGACGATCCAGCTGTCGTTGCCGACGATGTCGCCGCTCTGGAGGCCGACGGCCACACTGTCACCACGGTGCCGACGACCTGGGAGGCCTTTACCGCCATCAACGGCGGGCTGCCTGACCTGGTAATCATGGAAGCCATGCTGGACGGCAAGTTCGCAGGCTTCGATCTGGCCCGGACGCTGGCCCACGAGTACCACGAACTGCCGCTCATCATGGTGACTCGGGCCGACGAGTTCCTCAGCCAGGCCGAACTCGACAGGCAGGACTGTGATGGGTGGCTGCCGGTCGCCCGATACATGGAGAAGCCGGTGTCTCCCGACGTGCTCGTCTACGAAGTCGACCACCTGCTCGACCGCGGGCACTGAGCCATGAGCTCACTCATCTCCTTCCTGATCGCCTTCCCACTCCTGATCGGCACCCTCCTTCTCTTCACCTGGTGGCCGAAGGTCCGCAACCTCATCGTGGTGGCGTCGTGCGTAGCAGTCGCCGCCGTGTCGATCGCCACCGTCATCCAGTTCGGCAATGGGAACGGTGTGTTCTTCGGGCTGCCGGGCGGCGTGGAGCCGGGTGCGGCCCTGATCGTCTCCGAGATCGCCATGACCGCCTTCGTCGTCGCGATCAGCATCTACAACCGGCGCTTCTTCGCCCCGGTCCTCGCCCTCATCCAGCTGGGCATCGCGCTCTATCTGGAGCTTGCCGGCAAGCTGCCTGAGGCCGATCCGCAGCGCCTCTTCTGGTTCGATCGCCTGTCGATGGTCATGGTGCTCGTAGTCGGCATCATCGGGCCGCTGATCTGCATCAACGCGATCGGCTATATGCGCGACTACCACCGCTCCAGCCCGATGGTTAAGGGCCGGCGTAACGTGTTCTTCTCGCTGCTGTTCATCTTCCTGGCCGGGATGTTCGGGCTCGTCGCCTCCAACTACCTGCCGATGATGCTCGTCTTCTGGGAGGTCACGACACTCTGCTCCTTCCTGCTGATCGGCTACAGCCGGACGGACGAGACGATCGGCTATGCGTTCAGGGCCCTCAACATGAACCTCATCGGCGGCGTGGGGTTCTCGGTGGCGATCGCGCTGCTCGCGGAGCAGCCGAACGGCCTGGACCTGGCGATGTTGACCTCCGGGCCGGTCTCGGGGGTTCTCCTGCTCGCGGTCGCGCTGCTGGCCCTCGCCGGGATCACCAAGAGCGCCCAGATGCCGTTCTCGTCGTGGCTGCTCGGAGCCATGTACGCGCCGTCCCCCACGTCGGCTCTTCTCCACTCCAGCACGATGGTGAAGGCCGGAGTCTTCCTCCTGCTGCGGCTGTCCCCGGCAATGGCGGGGTCGTCGGTCGGCTATCTCGTGGCCTTCGTGGGCTTGCTGACCTTCCTGTTCGTGTCCCTCGTAGCGGGCACCGAGGAGAACCTGAAGAAGGTCCTCGCCTACTCCACGATCGGAAGCCTCGGTCTGATCGGCGGCTGCGCCGGAATCGGGACGCCGGAGCTGGTGTGGGCGGGAGTGATGATCATCATCTTCCACGCCATGGCCAAGGGCCTGCTGTTCCTGACCGTAGGGACGCTGGAGAACCGGCTCTACACGAAGAACATCGAGAACTTCGACGCATTGCTGAGCTTGATGCCGCGCGTGAGCGTCCTGATGCTGGTCGGCATCGCCGGCATGTTCATCGCCCCGTTCGGCATCGTGATCGCCAAGTGGGCGGCCATTCGCGCCTTCCTGGCGGTGCCGGGGATAGCGGGCGCGGCCCTCGTCACGATCATGGCCTTCGGCAGCTCACTGACGATCTTCTATTGGGGCAAGCTGCTGATCAAGATCATGTCGGCCCGACGCCAATCGGACTACGAGCGGTCTATCGAGCGGCGGATCTCCTGGTATGAGTGGCTCAGCGAAGCCCCTCTCGCCATCGGGGTTATCGCCGCCACCCTGCTGATCGGGCCCCTTTCGGACAATGTCGTCGGCCCGTGGGCCACGGCGGCATTCTCCGCGGCGCCGCGAACGTTCCTCACGATGGACCCGGCCGCGCTGCTGATCATGATGGCGGCGGTCGTGTTCCTCCCGGCCGTCGCCTACTGGTCGTGGCGGCACCCCAACTACGATCACGCGGACTTCTACGCGAGCGGCCGCTCGACCAACAACGCCCATGTGATGGGCATGGCGCTCGGCGGCATCCATCGGGTGTCGCTGCGCGGCTACTACCTGAGCGGGGTCCTGGACGGAACCCTGGTCTTCAACGCCGGAACGCTTGCCTGCGCCGCGACCTTGTTGGCAATGGTGACGGCAGGAGTGGTGGCCCGCTGATGACCCTCGCTTTCTACGCCCTTCTGTTCGTGATCGTGGCTCCCGTGTTCGGCGGGCTGCTCGCCGGAGCGGACCGGATCGTGACGGCGCGCATGCAGAGCCGCGTCGGTCCGCCTCTCCTCCAGCCGTTCTACGACGTTGGGAAGCTGTTCCAGAAGCAGTCCCGACTGCTCAACCCAATCCAGGAGCCGCTCCTGCTCGGGCACGTCGTGATGATGGCCGCCACCGGCGCGATGATGGTGTCCGGCACGGACTTGATCCTGGTCACTTTCGTCTTCGCCCTCGCCTCGCTCCTTCTCGTGCTGGCCGCAGGCTCGGCCTACTCGCCGTATAGCTTCGCCGGCGCCGAGCGCGAGCTCATCGTTCTGCTGGCGTCCGAGCCGTTCTTCATCCTGATGATGGCCGCGATCTGCAAGGTGACCGACGCGAGCACCTTTGGGGCAGTGCTCGCCTCGCCCACCTGGGTCGCCTTCCAGCTGCCCGGCATCCTCATCGCGTTCCTGATGGTCGCGACGATCAAGCTACGCAAGTCGCCGTTCGACATCTCCACATCGCACCACGCCCATCAGGAACTGGTGAGCGGCCTCACCTCGGACATGTCGGGGCGGTTGCTCGCTTACGTGGAGCTGGCGCACTGGTACGAGTCGGCCCTGCTGTGCGGCTTCGCGGTCCTGCTCTTCAACTGGAGCATCCCGCTCGGGATCGGCGCGTTCCTCGTCGCATACGCCGCGGAAGTCCTCGTGGACAACGTCACCTCGCGAGCCAAGTGGCAGCTCGTACTGCGTTCCACCTGGGTGGCCACGCTGCTGTTCGCCGGAGGAAACGTGCTGGCTCTGTTCGTGGTGGGGAGGTAGACGATGTCGTTCTTCTCCAAGTCCCCCTGGATCTTTCACTACGACGCCTCGAGCTGCAACGGCTGCGACATCGAAGTCCTTGCCTGCCTGACGCCGTTCTATGACCTGGAGCGCTTCGGCATCGTCAACACCGGCAATCCCAAGCATGCCGACATCCTGCTGATCACGGGCTCGGTCAACGAGCGGAACATCGAGATCGTCCAGAACCTCTACCGCCAGATGCCCGATCCAAAGGTCGTCGTGGCGGTCGGCGCATGCGCCTGCTCGGGCGGCATCTTCGCCCGTGCCTACAACATCCAGGGCGGCGTGGACAAGGTCGTGCCGGTGGACGTGTACGTCCCCGGCTGCGCCGCCAGGCCGGAAAGCATCATCGACGGCGTGGTCCAGGGGATTGCCGCGCTCGAACAGAAACGGAAGAAGACCGCTTGATGGACCGCGAACCGTTCCTCGCCCGCGTCGAGGGGTACCACAAGGGCGGCTGGCGCCTGGCCCTGATCAACGCCGCCAGCGTCCTCACGGCCGACGAAGCCGAGCAGGGCGCCGTGGACGTAACCTGGGCATTCGCCAGGGACGCCGAGTTCGAGCACATCCGCGAGCGGATCATGCCCGGCGACGAAGTCCCGAGCATCTCGCCGTCTTTCAGCGCCGCGTTCCTCTACGAGAACGAGATGCGCGAGCTGTTCGGCTTGAACGTGACCGGCATAAACGTGGACCTGCAGGGCCAGCTCTACAAGACCTCCCAGAAGGTGCCGTTCTCGCCGTCGGCGATCCGGGCCCGCCTGGAGGCCAACGCCGCGGCCGGTATCGCGAGCGCGACCATGCCGGTCGCCGGAGCGCCGGCGCACGGGGCAGCCAAGCCGGCGGCCATTGCCCCTGCCGCTGCGCCTGCCCCGGCGGCGTCCAAGCCGGGAGCCGCCGAATGAAGAAGACGATCATCCCGTTCGGACCGCAGCATCCGGTTCTTCCGGAGCCACTTGTCCTCGACCTGATTCTCGACGACGAGAAGGTCATCGACGCCGTCCCGACGATCGGGTACATCCACCGCGGCCTCGAGATGATGGTCGAGCGGGTCGAGTACACCGAGATGGGCTTCGTCGTGGAGCGCATCTGCGGCATCTGCAGCTTCATGCACGGCATGGGCTACGCGGTCTCGCTCGAGTCGATCATGAACGTCGAGGTACCGGAGCGCGCGAAGTGGCTGCGCCTCATCTGGGCCGAGATCTCCCGCGTCCAGAGCCACCTGCTCTGGCTGGGCCTCGGCGCCGACGCGTTCGGCTTCGAGAACCTGTTCATGCACTGCTGGCGGATGCGCGAGGAAGTTCTCGACATCTTCGAGAAGACCACGGGCGGCCGGATCATCCATTCGGTCAACCGAATCGGCGGCGTCAAGCGCGACGTCTCGGACTCTGAGCTGGCGGCCATTCTGGCCAGGCTTCAGGAGCTCGCGAAGGCGTTCGAGGAGACTGCCCGCATCTTCGCGTCGGATCCTTCAATCGCCCACCGCCTCGGCGGCGTCGGCGTGCTCTCGGCCGCGGACGCGCTCGAGACTGCCGCCGTTGGCCCGATGGCCCGCGCGTCCGGAATTCGGACGGACACTCGGCTTTACGGCGCGAACCTGTACGACCAGATCGAGTTCGAGCCGGTCGTCGAGACCGCCGGCGACTGTCTCGCCCGCGCGGTCGTGCGCATGCGCGAGATCCCGCAGTCGATCGACATCGTCCGCCAGGCGATCGAGAAGATGCCCAAGGGCGAAGGCCTGCCGCTCGAGAACAAGCCTCGCGGCAACCCGGTCGGCGAGACATTCACCCGTCTCGAGCAGCCCCGCGGCGAGGTTCTCTACTACGTCAAGGCGAACGGGACCAAGTACCTGGAGCGTTTCCGCGCCCGAACCCCCACGTTCGCCAACATCCCGGCGATGATCAAGCTGGTCAAGGGCTGCGACCTCGCGGACGTGCCCAACATCATCCTGACCATCGACCCCTGCATCAGCTGCACGGAGCGCTGAGATGGCCAACCCACTGAACCTGCCGATGGTCCCGCGGGCGCTCCGAAACGTGGTCTCGCGGCCGGCCACTCGCCGCTACCCGGCGGAAGTGCGGACGCCGTTCGAGGGCGCGCGCGGCAAGATCGAGTTCGACGTCTCGACGTGCAACTACTGCATGCTCTGCGCCCGCCGCTGCCCCGCGGCCGCCATAACGGTCAACCGCGAGGAACGAACCTGGGCCATCGAGCACCTCCGCTGCATCGCCTGCAACGTCTGCGTCGAGGTCTGTGCCAAGAAGTCGCTCGCGATGAGCAACGAGCCGCGCAAGCCGCACACCCCGGCGGACTCTCGCGACGGCCACCGGCCCGGCCACGAGGAGTGGCACGGCGAAGCCCCGGATGCCGCGGTCACGGCCGCCCGAGGGTCCGGCGCCTGACGGGGCTTCGATTGTCGAAGGCGCAGCCCGCGGCACCGCCTGGTGCGCGGAGGGCTCTATCCGCCGTCCGGACAGGGATTCCGCACGACTCGGAATAGCATCTGCGACCGCTTTCGCGACGGGGAGTTAGGACCCCTATGTGGCGGGCCAAGCGGCCCTTTGCCCACCGCCCGGCCGTAGGGAGAATTCGGTCAGGCAGTCAAGCTCCTCAACGCGTGTTCTCGCCAACCCGAGCGAGACCGCAGTGGTCGCGATTGGCCTGTCCGCCGCACATAGGTGTTCGCGAAAAGAAGAACGGACACCGGCTACGGCGCAACCAGTGACGGCCCCGTGCGATCCCGCCCGTCCACTAGAGGACGATCGGATGGTCGTGACCGAATCTTCGCCACAGGCAGGCTCGAACCAGAGCTTCCTGGAGGAAGTGAGCGCAAGGACCGCGGGCGTCTCCCGGCTCGAGATGTGCATCCAATGCGGAACGTGCGGCGGATCCTGTCCGTCGGCTGACGCCATGGATCACACGCCGCGCATGCTCTTTGCCATGATCCGGGCGGGCATGGAGGAACAGGCCCTCCGCAGCAACACGCCGTGGATGTGCGTTTCCTGCTACCACTGCGTGGTTCGCTGCCCGCAAGGCGTTCACATCGCCGACGTGATGTACGCCCTCAAGTGCATGGCCGAGCAGTCCCACTCGTACCGGGACAAGACGCCGCCGCATTTTGCGGGCGTTTTCGTCTCGCAGGTTGAGCGCTACGGCCGGAGCTGGGAGATGGGCCTGACCGCCCGGCACTACATGCGCCACTTCGTCACCCGGCTGCCTCGAATGGCGCCGATGGGCCTCAAGATGTTCAGGCGGGGAAGAATCGCGCTGCTGCCTCATCGGATCAAGGGGACGGATCAGCTCCACGCAATCCTGGACACGGCCAAGGAACTGGAGCGGGCACGATGAGCCGGTACATGTACTACCCCGGCTGTTCGACCGAGCGCAGCGGCCGAGCCTATCGGGAGTCGCTTTCGGCCGTCTGCGATCGGCTCGGCGTGAATCTGGTCGAGATCGAGGACTGGAATTGCTGCGGAGCCACGGAGTACGTGGGCGTCAGCCTGAGCCCCGCCTACGCCCTCATCGCCCGCAACCTGGCCCTCGCCGAGGCCGCGCGCGAGAACGGCGAGCCAGTAGTCGCCTCGTGCAGCGCCTGCTACCTGAACCTCGCGAAGGCCAACCAGTACATGCGCGAGAGCCCGCAGCTCAACGCCCACGTCAACACCGCGCTGGCGGCGGGCGGACTCCACTACGACCCCGGCACAGTGGAGGTGCGCCACCTGCTCGAGGTGGTCATGCACGACGTCGGCCTCGACGCGGTTCGCGAGCACGTGGTCAAACCTCTCCAGGGTCTCCGCGTGGCTCCGTACCTGGGCTGCATGCTCCCGCGGCCCGACCCGGACCACCGCTGGAAGAACCATGAGCGACCCGACGATCTCGACCGACTCCTGGCGTCGCTCGGAGCGGAGGTCGTGGACTATCCGCTCAAGACGGAGTGCTGCGGCGGCCACATGACCCAGATCGCCCCGAAGGTCGGCCTGGAGCTCATCAAGCGCCTGATCGACGAGGCGGAGCGCCAGCAAGCCGACATGATGGTCACGGTCTGCCCCATGTGCCAGATCAACATCGACGCCTACCAGGGCGAGCTCAACGCCCGATTCCACACGAAGCACCGGATGCCCATCGTCTTCTTCACCCAGCTCATGGGCGTCGCGTTCGGCTTCGACGCGAAAGCGATGGGCTTTGGCCGGGAGCTCACGGACGCTCGCGCGGCTCTGCGCAAGGTCGGGACCGCGCCCGAACCGGCGCCCGTGCCAGCCGGCGGTCATCGGCCGAGGCCGGACAAGCGCGCCCTGCCGATGCCTCGCCCGCTCGACGACGGCAACGGCTCGGCGAGCGGGGCGACCAGTGAGGTCGTCCGATGAGCGGCAACGGCACGACCCCCGCGGAAGGCGAGATCAGGATCGGCGTGTACGTCTGCCATTGCGGCAGCAACATCGCCGGCACGGTAGACGTGGTCGAAGTAGCGCGCTGGGCCGGCGAAGCGCTCAAGGACCGGGGCGTGGTCGTCGCCCGTGAGTACAAGTTCATGTGCTCCAGTCCCGGCCAGGAGCTTATCACCGACGATATCCGCGATCTGGGTCTCAACCGGATCGTGGTCGCCGCTTGCTCCCCGCACCTGCACGAGAGCACGTTCCGCGGAGCGACGGCGCGGGCGGGCCTGAACCCCTACCTGTGCGAGCTGGTATCCATCCGCGAGCAGGATTCGTGGGTCCACAGCGACCGGTCCGCGGCCACGACGAAGGCCAAGGCGATCCTGGCCGGGGGCGTGGAGCGGGTCCGCCGCAACGTCCCACTCGATCCGATCGACGTGGACATCAACCCGGCCACGCTCGTGGTGGGCGGCGGTATCGCGGGGATTCAGGCCGCGCTCGAGATAGCGGACGCTGGTTTCCACGTCTACATGGTCGAGCGGGAGCCGTCGATCGGCGGCCACATGGCCCAGTTCGACAAGACCTTCCCCACTCTGGACTGCGCGGCCTGCATCCTCACCCCGCGAATGGTCACGGCCGGCACGCATCCGAACATAACCCTGATGACGTGGAGCGAGGTCACGCGCGTCGAAGGCTACGTCGGAAACTTCACCGTCACCGTTCGCAAGAAGGCCCGCTACGTGGACGCCGACCTGTGCACGGGCTGCGGCGTCTGCGAAGAGAAGTGCCCCAAGAAGGTCATCGACGAAACCTACGAGGCGGGCCTGGGCTACCGAAAAGCGATCTACACGCCGTTCGCCCAGGCGGTCCCCCGGGTCCCTGTGATCGACCGCGAGAACTGCACCTACTTCGAGAAGGGCACCTGCAAGGCCTGCGAGAAGTTCTGCGAGAAGGCGGCAATCCGGTTCGACCAGCAGGACGAAGAACTGACTCTCCAGGTCGGCAACATCATCATGGCGACCGGCTATGACATCTTCGACGCCCGCGAGATCGCCCAGTACGGCTACGGGCGCCTGCCGAACGTCTTCACCAGCATCGAGTTCGAGCGCCTATCCAACTCGGCCGGCCCGACGAACGGCCGAATCGTTCTGCGCGACGGCGTGACCGAGCCGAAGACGGTGGGCGTCATCCACTGCGTCGGCAGCCGCGACCGCAACTTCCAGAACTACTGCTCGGCGATCTGCTGCATGCAGAGCCTCAAGTTCGCCCATCTGGTCAAGGAACGGACCGGAGCCACGGTCTACAACTTCTACATCGACATGCGGACGGCGGCCAAGGGCTACGACGAGTTCTACCAGCGGGTCCTCGAAGAAGGCACTCTCTTCGTCCGAGGCAAGCCGGCCGAGGTGACGGAGGCGGGCCGCCTGCCGGGCGAGGACGGCAAGATGGTCATCCAGGTCGAGGACACGCTGGCCGGGCGCCAGCGGCGGATTCCCGTCGACATGGTCGTCCTCTCGGTAGGTCTCAAGCCCAGATCGGACGCCCGGGAAGTCGCCACGAGGTTCGGGATTTCGTCGAGCAGTGAAGGCTGGGCCATCGAGAAGCATCCCAAGCTCGACCCGGTGGCGACCATGACGGAAGGCGTCTTCATCGCCGGCTGCGTCAGCGGGCCAAAGGACATACCCACGTCGGTGGCCCAGGGAGCGGCGGCCGCCGCGCGAGTCCTCAGCCGCATCCAGAACAAGAGCATCCGCCTCGAGCCAATCAAAGCGGAGATTCACGCCGAGCACTGCTCCGGCTGCCGGATCTGCAACGGGCTGTGTCCGTTCAACGCCATCTCGTTCGATTCCGTGCTCGCCGTCAGCAGCGTCAACGCGGCCATGTGCCAGGGCTGCGGAACGTGCGTGGCCGCATGTCCGGCGGGCGCGATCAGCGGCAGCGGCTTCAGCGACGAGCAGGTGATGGCCCAGATCGAAGGCCTCCTGAGGATCGGAATGAACGGAACCGCGCCCGACAGAAGGCGCTTCCCCGTGGCCTCGGGCGAGACGACCGGCGATCGGACTGCCGAGGAGGTGCGCGCGTGAACGCCGCGCCTGTAAGCCCCGTCCCCACCGAGGTGGACCTCCAGACGGTGTTCGAGCCGACTGTCATCGGCTTCACCTGCAACTGGTGTAGCTACCGCGCCGCCGACCTGGCAGGCACGGCTCGCACCAAGTACCCGCCGAACGTGAGACTCATCCGCCTCATGTGCTCGGGCCGGCTCGACCCGGCATTCGTGCTCAAGGCCTTCGCCGAGGGTGCCGACGCGGTGATGATCACCGGCTGCCACCCCGGCGAGTGCCATTACATCGAGCAGAACCTCAAGGCCCTGCGTCGCTTCCGGTTGCTGCGGCGCACGCTCGAGGCGCTCGGCATCGAGCCGCAGCGAGTGCAACTGGTCTGGGCCAGCGCTGCGGAGGGCGTCCACATCGCGGCCGAGATAGCCCGAGTCACCGACGAAGTTCGCGCTCTCGGTCCGCTCGATTGGCCTGCGGATGCCGCGGCGGACACCGGCATAAACCTCGACAGCGCCTGGGAGGCGACCGGGGGGCAAGAGGCCGAACTCGCGCCCGCCGAAGCCGAACAGGCACCGGAGGCGGATCGATGAGCCCGCTGCCGACCACCAAGCCCAAGCTGGCCATCTTCGGGGCGGCCTCATGCGGAGGCTGCGACATCGCAATCGTCAACATCCACGAGCACATCCTCGAAGTCGCGGCCGTTTTCGACATCGTCCTCTGGCCGACTGTTACAGACGGTAAGTACTCCGACATCGAGGCCATGGCCGACGGCGAGATCACGGTCAGCCTCATCAACGGCAGCATGCGCACGGACGAGACCGTCCACCTCGCCAGGCTCCTGCGCCGCAAGTCGCAATTCCTGGTCGCGTTCGGGTCGTGCGCCAGCGAGGGCTGCATTCCCGGCCTGGCCAACCTGTCGAGCCGCGAGCAGATCCTCGACACGGTCTATTCGACCGACAGCACCGAGAACCCCGACCGGGTCCGTCCCCGCTGGCAGGTCGGGATCCCCGAAGGCGTACTCGACCTGCCCGAGTTCGAGCCGATGCTCCGGACGCTAGACCAGGTGGTTGACGTGGACTACACGATTCCCGGCTGCCCGCCCGAGTCGGACCAGATATGGGCCGTGCTCCAGGCTCTCGTGGCGGCCCTCGACGGCACGGGGCCGCTGCCGCCGCGGGGCTCCATCCTTGGGGCCGGCGACTCCACCGTCTGCGACGAGTGCGAACGCAAGCGCGACGTCAAGAGGATCAATAAGTTCGTCCGCATCACCAGCCAGGCGTCCTTCGATCCCGAGATCTGTCTGCTGGAGCAGGGGCTGCCCTGCAACGGGCCGGCCACACGCAACGGATGCGGAGCCAAGTGCCCCGCGGCCGGCGCGCCGTGCATCGGCTGCTACGGTCCGGCCGAAGGCGCGGCCGATTTCGGCGCACGCCTGATGTCGGCCTACGCATCGGTAATCCAGGCGGACAAACCCGAGGCGATCGACGCTGCTCTCAACGGCATCGTGGACCCGGCCGGGCAGTTCTACCGCTTCAGCCTGGCCCACTCGCTGCTCCGCGGCTCCAGGGCCGCCTGGAAGACCGACGGGGAGCACTGAACATGCAGAAGATCACGATCGACCCCGTCACGCGGCTCGAAGGCCACGGCAAGATCGAGATATTCCTCGATCCGGACGGCGAGGTCGCGAACGCCTACTTCCAGGTCCCCGAGCTGCGTGGCTTCGAGCGGTTCTGCCTGGGGCGGCCCGTGGAGGAGATGCCGACGCTCACCGACCGCATCTGCGGCGTCTGCCCGGAAGCGCATCACATGGCCAGCGCCAAGGCCGGGGATGCCGTCTATCACGTCGATCCGCCGCGTCCCGCCAAATTGCTGCGCGAGCTGCTGTACAGCGCTTTCTACGTGACGGACCACACCACCCACTTCTACGCACTCGGCGGCCCCGATTTCGTGGTCGGCCCCGACGCGCCCGCGGCCGAGCGCAACATTCTCGGGGTCATCGGCAAGGTCGGCCTGGAAGTCGGCGGGCAGGTGATCCAGGCTCGCAAGTACGGCCATTCGGTCATCGAGATGATCGGGGGACGCAAGATCCACCCGGCTACCGCGGTGCCCGGCGGCATGACTCGGGGCATCACCGAGGAGCAGCGCGCCGAGATCGAGAAGATCGGCCGCTGGTCTATCGAGTTCGCCCATTTCTCGCTGGGGCTGTTCGAGAAGGTCGTCCTGGCCAACGACGCCTACCGCGAAATGATCCTGTCCGACGCCTACAGCCAGCGGACCTACTACATGGGCATGATCGACGATGCCGGGAAGATCAACTTCTACGACGGCCGGGTCGGCATCATGTCACCGGAGGGCCGGCGGATCGGAACGTACGCACCGGCCGAGTACCGCGACTGGATCGCCGAGCGCGTCGAGCCGTGGACTTACCTCAAGTTCCCGTACCTGCGCAAGGTCGGCTGGAAGGGGTTCGTGGACGGAGAGGACTCCGGGGTCTACTGCGCCACGCCGCTGTCCCGCCTCAACGCCGCCGACGGCATGGCCACACCCGAGGCGCAGGCCGCCTATGAGCAGTTCTACGCAACGCTTGCGCCCGAGCCCGAAGCCGGGGGCAAGAGGATCGTCCACCATCAACTGGCGACCCACTGGGCTCGCCTGGTCGAACTGCTGTATGCCGCCGAGCGGATGGTCGAGCTGGCTACGGATCCGGAGATAACGTCGCCGAACGTGCGCGTTGCCCCGACCGAGACTCCGACCGAAGGCGTCGGCATCGTCGAGGCACCCCGAGGCACGCTGACCCACCACTACGTCACCGACGAACGAGGGCTGCTGACGCGAGTCAACCTGGTAGTGGGCACGACCAACAACTACGCGCCCATCTCCATGTCCATCAAAAAGGCCGCCCAGAGCCTGATCCACAAGGGAGTCGTGGTCCATCAGGGATTGCTCAACCGCGTCGAGATGGCATTCCGGCTCTACGATCCGTGCTTCGGCTGCGCCACCCACTCGATGCCCGGCCAGATGCCGCTCCAGGTTGCGATTCGCAACTCGGATGGCGAGGTCATCGAAGTCCTCGAGCAGAACTGATGCCGCGGTTCAGCTGTGGCTGACTGCCGATTGGGGAGGCGTTGAACGAAGATGGGGCCGACCCTGGCCCGCGCGTGATCGTGGTTGGCCTGGGCAACCCGGTGCTCGGCGACGACGGAGTGGGCTGGCGCGTCGCCGACGAGGTCGAGCGACGCCTGATCGACGGCGCGGCCTCTGGGGAGCTCGATCCGGGCCGATCGGAGGCGGTCGTCGAGAGGCTCGGTGTCGGCGGAATTCGCCTGATGGAGACTATTTCGGGCTTCAACGCCGCGATCCTGATAGACGCCGCCGAGTTCCCGGGCCAGGTTCCGGGCGAGGTACGGACGTGGAGCTTCGATGAGCTGCCCGACCACGGAGCCGGTCATCTCGACTCCGTGCACGATGCTTCGCTGGTTACCGCACTGGCCCTGGGCCGCCGCCTCGGTGCTGTGATCCCGGCCCGGATCGACGTGGTGACCATCCAGGCGGGCTCGACGGACGTCTTCGGCGAGGAGCTCAGCCGAGAAGTGGCGGCCGCGGTGCCGGCGGCGGCCGAGGCAGTGCTGGGTCTCCTGTCGAAGGGGCGCTGACGACGGCCCTACCGGACGGCACGCCCTATCCGCGCCGCTTCCGAACCGCTTCCCCGCCCGCCCGCGCCACACAGCAGCACGCACGGCTCGCCGCCGGCGTACGAGTTATGTCCGTGTGCGTCGGCGAATACACGTGGGGGCTGGAACCGGGTTCGGTGCGCCCGCAACGCGTCGCTGAGGCCTGATTCGAGCTCGCCGTCGGGCTCTCGCCGCCTGAGCCGGCCGCAATCGGGCCCGGCGGACGCCAATCCGTGACCTGGCAGGGACATTCGGCCCTCTCACAACCCTGGAGCCACGCGACGTGTATCTGCGCGTGCACGCCCCGGCGGCCCAAGGCCGGCGCCAAGCGGCGGATTGCGGGCTCCGGAGGACCCGGGCGGGCAAGGGAGGACTCGGTTGAGCTCGCGGGCTCTCACGCTGCGGCGCCTCAGCGCCCCGGCTGCTAGGCTGAGCCGGACGTGGTTTCCCACCCGACTGGACAGGACGTTGTGACCTTCGGCCCCGATGATGAGGCAGAGTGGTCGGTGTCGAACGCCCGCCAGTTCGGCGACCATGCTGGTAAACACTGACCGACTTACTATCAAATTGCCGCCGCCGGTCGCAGGGCCGGAGCACAGTCGGAGCCATTCGGAGCGATATGCATCCCATCGTGAGTAAGGCGCAGCTGTCGCCCAACGTCACTCGCCTCGTGGTCGAGGCACCTCGGATCGCCGAGATCCGCCGGCCGGGCCAGTTCGTCATCGTCCGCCGCGGACCGGGCGCGGAGCGCATCCCGCTGACGGTCGCCGACGTGGACAAGGCCGCGGGCACGATCAGCCTGGTGATCCAGGCCATCGGAAAGAGCACCCACGAGCTGACGTCGCTCAACGTCGGCGACGCGATCCAGGACATCGCCGGGCCGCTCGGCAATCCCACTCACCTCCTTGCCGGCGGCCACGCGGTCTGCGTCGGCGGCGGGGTGGGCACCGCGGTCGCGTACCCGATCGCCCAGGCGCTCGCCGCCAACGGAGTCCACGTGACCAGCGTCATCGGCGGTCGATCCAAGGAGTGGGTCATCTACGAGCAGGAGCTCCGAGCGGTCGGCGACGTGGTCGTCTGCACGGACGACGGCAGCTACGGCCGGCCCGGCTTCGTGACCGAGGCACTCAAGGAGCTGTGCGAGGCCGGCGGGATCGACGAGGTCTTCGCCATCGGCCCGGTGCCGATGATGCGGGCCTGCTCCGAGCTGACGCGCCCGTTCGGCATCAAGACGACGGTCTCGCTCAACTCGATCATGATCGACGGGACGGGGATGTGCGGCGGCTGCCGCGTCTCCATCGACGGCAAGACCGAATACGCCTGTGTCGACGGCCCCGAGTTCGACGGCCATACGGTCGACTTCCGCCAGCTGGCCGACCGGCTGAACACCTACCGCGAGTTCGAGCAGGCGGCACTCGAACGCTGGACGAGCGAACATGCGGGAGCCGCCCGATGACCGACAACCTGACTCTCGCCGAGCGCCTCGCGGCGCACCTGGAGCCGCTTCCCAAGAAGGAGCGGATGAAGATCGATCGCCACTCGATGGTCGAGCAGGATGCGCTCGCCCGGGCGAAGAACTTCGCCGAAGTGAACCTCGGCTACACCGAGCAGCTCGCGATCCTCGAGGCGGACCGCTGCCTCCAGTGCCCCAAGCCGTACTGCATCGACGGCTGCCCGGTTTCGGTGAACATCCCGAACTTCATCCGACTCCTCGGCGAAGGCGACGTCAAGGCGGCGGCCGACTCGCTGCTCGGCGACAACGCCCTGCCGTGCGTCACCGGCCGCGTATGCCCGCAAGAAACTCAGTGCGAGCAGGTCTGCCTGCGCGGCAAGACCGGCAAGCCCGTCGCCATCGGCTACCTCGAGCGCTTCGTGGCCGACTGGGCTATCAACCATCGCGACGCGTTCGCGGACGCCCGGCCCACGCCCACAGGCAAGACCGTGGCAATCGTCGGTTCCGGACCGGCCGGCCTCACCGCCGCCGGCGAGCTGACCAAGCGCGGCCACAAGGTCACGATTTTCGAGGCGTTCCACGCGGCCGGCGGCGTCCTGATCTACGGCATCCCGGAGTTCCGCCTGCCCAAGGACATCGTCCAGAAGGAAGTGGACCGGCTCGTCGCGGATGGCGTGGACATCGAGCCCAACTCGATCGTCGGCAAGACGTTCACCCTGCCGGAGCTTCGCGAGAAGTTCGACGCCGTGTTCGTCGCCGTGGGCGCGGGTCTGCCGGTCTTCATGGGCGTCCCGGGAGAGAACTTCAAGGGCGTCTACTCGGCCAACGAGTACCTGACCCGCGTCAACCTGATGGGCGCCTACAACCCGGACTCCGACACGCCGATCCTGCGCGGCAAGCGCGTGGCAGTCGTCGGCGGCGGCAACGTCGCCATGGACTCCGTCCGAACCGCCAGGCGACTCGGGGCCCAGGAAGCGGTCATCGTCTATCGCCGTTCCCGGACCGAGCTGCCCGCCCGCGTCGAGGAAGTCCACCACGCCGAAGAAGAAGGCGTCCGGTTCGAGTTCCTCACGGCGCCGACGGAAGTCCTCGCCGACGAGAAGGGCTGGGTCTCGGGTCTGAAGTGCGTCCGGATGGAGCTCGGGGAGCCCGATGCGTCCGGCCGGCGCCGCCCGGTCGAGATCCCCGGATCCGAGTTCATCTTCGAATGCGACATTGTCGTGGCCGCGATCGGCACGCGCTCCAACCCGCTGCTCACCTCAACCTCCCCGGACCTGAGGGTCAACAAGTGGGGCTACATCGAGGTGGACGCCAACCTCCAGAGCTCGATGCCGGGCGTGTTCGCCGGCGGCGACATCGTCCGCGGCGCGGCCACGGTCATCCTGGCCATGGGAGACGGCAAGAAGGCGGGCCAGAACATCGACGCTTACTTGCGCGGCGAACTGGCCGCGCCCCAGCCCGAAGCTGAGCCGGCGTCGGCGACCGCCAGGGGGCATTGAGCGTCGGTCGAGCGCAGCGTGGCGGCCGAGCGGCCGCGAACGAGAGCTCGACCAAAGGCTCGCCACCTTCGTACACGCCAGAAACGCCGGGCCCGATTGGCCCGGCGTTCTTGTGTCTGGCGGGAGGTCATGCCTTTGGCGTTCGCCGGTCAGGCGACCTTGGATTTGGTCGTCCAGGCCTTGAAGATCACCGAGCCGCCGAGGCAAAGGACGATGAGGGGCCAGACGCGATCCCAGTCGATCTCGTCGAGAGGCAGGCCAAAGGTGTTGCGGAGCAGATACCACACGCCGGTGGTGAGCAGAACCAGTCCGAAGATGATGCCGGGGGCGTCCAGTCGCTTGATGTCGTTCATTTTTCTCTCCTCGTTGTCGTGGTGGCTGACTGATGCAGCGATGCGACAATGACTCGCCGGCGCCGCCGGGTCATTGGAGCGGACACGCAATCCGGGTTGGGGCTAGCCCCATAGTCGAGTGACGGCCCGGAGTGGCAGGATGCCGTCATGAACGACTATCTGCGGGCTGTTCGAGGAGACGGATCCAGACTCGTGCCCTGCGCGTCACGGGCGATCCTCGGTGGGCTCTTCGCCCTCGCCGCCCTCGAGGCAAGCGGCATGGCCGCCCTGCGCCTGGCCGTCACCGAGACCGGCCCGGTCGTGGTCCTGGCCAGCGCCGCCGTCGGCCTGTCGTTCGTGACAGCCGGGCTCGTCGCCTGGGACCGGCGGCCCGGCAACGTCATGGGCCCGCTGATGGTTCTGGCCGGTTTCCTTTGGAACGCCGGCCGACTGCAGGGACCGGCCCCGTTCCCAATGGTCGCAGTCGCATTCGTGGCGACTTCCGTCGGGCTGGCGCTGGTCATCTACATGCTCCTCGCGATTCCGTCGGGGCGGCTGGGCTCTCGCGTCGACCGGGCGATCGTGCTTTTCGCGTTCCTGGCCGGCATCCGTGACATACCGAGCGTCAGCGGCGACAACCCGCTCCGGGGCGTCCTGGAGACGGCGCCCTGGCCGACTCTGTCGGCGTCGCTCGAAGTCGTGGCAGATTTCACCGTCGCGGCGGCTATCGCCAGCGTCGTCGTGCGGTGGTGGCGCTCATCTCCCGCCGGCCGACGCCCCCTCGCGCCCGTCTACCTGGCGGCCCTGGTGGTGGGGTTGCGAGCGATCCTCGAGGAAGTCGTAGTCGCCGTCGGGCTGGTCAAAGACGGCAGCGACCTGCTCAGGCTGGCCGAGCTGGCATCTTTCGCCCTGATTCCGCTCAGCGTTCTGATGGGCCTGCTGGCTGCCAGGCTGGCGCGAACGGCAGTCGCCGATCTGGTCATCGAGCTCGGCAAGACGCCCGAGCCGGCTCGCCTGCGAGCGGCCCTCGCTCAGGCCCTCGGAGATCCCGAGCTCGAGCTGCTTCGCTGGTCGCCCGAGCGCGCGGCATACGTCGACGATTCGGGACAGGCGGTCGATCCGTCGGATCGAGCTGGCTCTCGCGCGGTCACGCTACTCGAGCGCGCCGGCATCCCTCTGGCGGCGATCGTCCACGACCCCGCGCTGCTGGACGACCCGGGTCTGATGCCGTCGGTCGCCACCGCGATGCGTCTCGAGGTCGAGAACGAGCGCCTCCAGGCCGAGGTGACTCGACAGCTGGCCGAGGTCCGGATCTCCCGGGCGAGAATCGTCGAGGCCGGAGACGCGGAGCGAAAGCACGTGGAGAGGAATCTCCATGACGGAGCCCAGCAGCGGCTTCTGTCGCTCTCCCTGGCGCTCCGCCTCCTTCGCTCCAGGCTGGGGCCGGACGCGGATCCCGCCGTCCTCGCCGATGTCGACGCCGTGTCGAAGGAGCTCAGGGAGGCCATCTCCGAGTTGCGTGAGCTGGCTCGTGGGATCCACCCGACGGTGCTGGTCCAGGCTGGACTCCGCGAGGCGCTTCTTACGCTCGCCGAACGCTCGCCCGTCCCGGTCGTGGTCGAAGCGGCTCCGGCGGAGAGGTTCGAGCCCACCGTCGAAGCCACCGCCTACTTCATCGCGGCGGAGGGGCTCGCGAACGTTGCCAGGTACGCGAACGCTGATAGGGCGGCGATCACAGCCGCCATCTGCGGCGACCGCCTGACCATCGAGATCCGGGACGATGGAATTGGAGGCGCGGATCCCTCACGCGGCAGCGGCCTGCGCGGCCTCTGCGATCGCGTCGAGGCGGTCGGCGGCAGGTTCGAGATCGACAGTCCCGTCAACGGCGGGACGCGCCTGCGGGCCGACATCCCCCTCGACAGCCACGAGCTCTGGCAGTGAGCGGGACCAAGGTGCGCACGATCCTGATCGTCGACGACCACCAGGGCTTCCGGTCCCTGGCCCGAACGCTGCTCGAAACTGAAGGCTGCGACGTGATCGGCGAGGCGTTGGACGGCCGGAACGCGATAGAGATGGCCCGGTCCCTCCGACCGGATCTCGTGCTGCTCGATATCGGCCTGCCGGATCTCGATGGTTTCGACGTGGCCCGGTCGCTCACCTCGGGAGAGTTCGCGCCTCTCGTCATCTTGATCTCGAGTCGCGACGCGGCCGCCTATGGGTCGCGAATCGGGGCCAGCGGGGCGCTGGGATTCATCTCTAAAGACCAGTTGTCGGGCGCGGCAATCGCCGCCCTCGCCGACGGGAGGTGACCGTGCGCGTCGTCCTGGCCGACGATTCGGTCCTGTTCCGGGAGGGCATGGCTCGGCTCCTTCGAGAGGCGGATCTGCAGGTCGTCGGACAGGCGGCCACCGGCGATGAGCTCCTGGACCTTGTCCGGCTTCAGAAGCCGGACGTAGCCGTCGTGGACATCCGCATGCCCCCGACGCACACGGACGAGGGCTTGCGCGCGGCCGAGGCGATCCGCGCCGAGCACGGGCAGGCCGTCGGAGTCCTGATCCTGTCTCAGTACCTCGATGCCGGGTTCGCGGTTCGCGTCGCGACCGAGGGCGAGGGTGGACTTGGATACCTGCTCAAGGACAGGGTCTCCGATCTCGAAGATTTCGCCGAGGCGGTTCGCCGTGTCGGCCGGGGAGGCGTCGTCATCGACCCGAGCGTCGTCGCCCAGCTGGTCGGTCGGCGCCGGGTCAAGGGTCCCCTCGACGAGCTATCGGACCGGGAACGAGAAGTCCTGGCGCTCATGGCCGAGGGTCGCAGCAACCTCGCCATCGCCGACCGGCTCTTCGTGACGGAGAAGACGGTCGAGGCGCACATCGCCAGCGTCTTCTCCAAGCTGGGACTGCTGCCCGCGACGGACGACCATCGACGGGTCCTGGCGGTCCTGACCTACCTGCGAGCCAGCTGAGGCCAGTCGCAAACGCGAGCGGCACCGCCGCGGCGCCAGGAGGCGGCGGCGCGAGCCCACCAATCCGTTTAGCGGGCGGTTCGAGGCCGCCCTGCCTGATCAGTGCGGGTATTGGGGCGGCTGAGGCCCTTGCGGTCCCTGCGGCGTCTGCGGCTGCAGCAGCGGCGTGGGCGGCCGGCCGAACAAGGCCCGGATCGAGTTGAGGTTGAGGTAGTAGAGGACCGCGGCGTCGACGCCGATGTTGATGGCCGCGGACACGATCGTATCGCCATGGACCGCCAGGCAATCAGCAGATAGACGGCCGCGGAGGCGATGCACAGCCCGACCCCGAGCATCCAGGCCCACGGGCGAATCTGCCACAGGCCCCAGGCAAGGGCGAACGCGGCCACGGCCCCGGCCACTGACACGAGCGCGGCCGCCGGTGGCTCGCCCCCGACCCACCCGCCGGCCTCAAGCGGCCCGGAAGCGGCTCAAAGGCGCCGGAACGTCTCGGGGGCCGCCCGCGTAGCTCGATTCGATCGATTCGCCGCCGCCGGTCACGCGGAACCGATCGACGAGAGCATCGAGGTTTCGAGCCATCTCGGCGAGCGAGGCGGCCGCCTCGACGACGCTCTGGACCTGCGCGGACATCTCCTCGGATGCGGCCGAGACTTCCTCGGCAGCCGCGGAGTTCTCCTCGCTGATGGCCGCGATCGCCTGCGTGGACTCGGACACGGTCCGCGCCGAGGCTTGCATCTCAACCGCGGAGCGACTCGTCTCGGCCGCGATAGTGGCGATCGCGTCCGAAGCCGCAACGGCGGCATCTGAGGCGGCCGTGATTTCCTTGACAGCCTCGGAGATGCGGCTCGCGGCGTCGCGAGTGGCCGCCACCGAGGTCGTGATCGTTCCCAGGCATGCACCCGCGTCCGCGGCGAGGCTCGACCCGGATGCGACGTCCGCGGCGCCGCGCTCCATAGCCGCAACCGCGTCTGCCGTGCCCCGCTGAACCTCGCCCACGAGGCTTCCGATCTCCTTGGTTGCCTGAGAGCTGCGCTCGGCCAGCTTGCGCACTTCGTCGGCGACCACCGCGAAACCCTGCCCGGCAGAGCCGGCTCGGGCCGCTTCGATTGCGGCGTTGAGGGCGAGGAGGTTGGTCTGGTCGGCGATCTCGGAGATGGTGTCCACGATGACGCCGATTCGGTCGCCCTTGGTTCGCAACTCGCGAACGGCGCCGACCACGGCTGTGTTCGAGGTGCTGATTCTGTCCATGCCGCGAATTACTTCGCCAACGGATGCGAGGCCGGTCGTCGTGGCTTCGGCCGCGCTGCCTGCGGCGGCAACGACTTCGGATGAGGCTCGCGAGGCGTCGACGAGGCCGCTAGCGACCGACCCGAGCGCTCCGGAAGCCGCGGCGACGCGGTCGTCGGTATCGGAGGCGGCGCGGTTGATTCGGGCGATCATTCCGCCCAGATCGTTCACCGAAGCCGCGGTAGCCGAAGCCGCGGCAGCCTGATCGCCGGCACCTCGCGCCACCTGCGCGATCGTCTGGGCGACCTGTCCGGAAGCGGCCCCGGTCTGGCTGGCCGTGTCGTCCAGCCGGCTGGATGCCTCGGTGAGTGCCACCGACGCCGACCGGATCTGCTCCACCATCTCCCGCAGGTTGGAGGTCATGCGGTTGAAGGCAAGCCCCAGTGCGTCCTTCTCCGACGCGGGCGTCACGGAAACCGTGAGGTCGTTGCTCGCGATCGCGGCGGACGCCTGGCTCATGGTTTGCAGATACGAGATCACACGGCGGATCGAGTCGGCCAGGAGGCCAACCTCATTCCGGCTCTCGTAGGTCACATCCTGGTCCACCTCGCCGCGGGCGAGGGCATCCGCGGCTCCGACGATGCCGCGGAGCGGCGACACGACTTTGCGCGTCGCGCTCCAGAGGATGCCGCCGCCGAGCACGGCCAGCAGGAGGCCAACGAGCACGAACGTCCACAGCATCTGATCTCGTCCGGCGACCAGACCTGCCGAGGCAACGGCCATGTCATCCCGATACGCCGACGCACCGATGACCCAGTCCCACTCCGGGTAGTAGCCGACGAGGGCAACCTTGGTACGCGGCTGGCTGTCACCGGGGTTCTGCCAGCTGTACTCATACGAGACGAAGGATCCTGCCGGGGCGGCTTTGGCCGCCGCGATTATGTCTCGGATTACGTAGTTGCCCTTCACGTCCTTCGTATCCCAGACGTTCTCACCGTCGCGCTTACCCCCCTGGCTCACGATGTACTGACCCTGCATGGAGCCGCTGCCGCCCAGCACGAAGACGTACCCGGACGCGCCGATCTTGGCCGCGATGATCTCGGTCCGGAGGCCCCCCGCGCTGTCCTGGGGGGTTCCGGCGAAGAGCATGCCGATGACCTTGCCGGATGCGTCGACCAGCGGCGAGTACGCCGCCACGTACATCTGGTCCACCACTTTGGCCACGCCGTGGTAGGTCTTGCCGGCGAGGACCGAGGCCACGACCGCGTTGGGCGTTCCGTCGGCGGCGGCCGCGGGTACATATGTCCCGATGGCGCGCTTGCCACCCGACTGGACCGTCGTGGAGACGCGCAGCATGTCCCCACGCTCGTTCATTCGCTGGAAGATGGTGATGTCGGTACCGCCCGCCAGGGCCTTGGCCTCGTCCACGAACGGGCTCGCGACCTTGGAATCGGCATTCTGGCCCACCCACGTGCCGCCCACCATCACCTTCGGCAGGACCACCTGGGACGCGACCTTGGTGTTCTGGTCGACCGCGGTCCAGGTTTCGGTGTCTGTCGAGAGCGATACTCCACCCGCCACCTCGAGGACGTAGCCGATGTCCGCAAGACCGGTCGCGACCGAGGCGTTGACCATCTTCGCCTGGGCATCTACCAGACGATACGTGGACGCCGCCTGGTCGCTGAGGTTCTGGTCCACCTGCGCGTTGTTCTGGGCGCTTGCCCGGTCCAGAAACGACGAGCTCTGAACGGCTCCGACTCCGACGAGGGTCACCACGGTGAGCAAGACCGCCCCCACGCCGATGGTGAGAAGGCGAGACTGGATGCCCGTGGGAACACGGAGAAGCCTGCGGGACACGACGGGGTCCTTTCTGAGGGGATACCCGCCCAAAGGCTGAGTGTCCCGCCACCGCCAGCCGGGCTGACGGCGACGAACAGCCCAGGTCGCGGCGATACCTGCCGACCATAGACCCAACGCTCGGTCCGCCCCGACCCCGAGTTGGTCTCGTTGCTGGTATCGGCTACCCGTGCCGCATCGTGAGCGGCTCCCGGTTGCGCGGACCCAACTCCAGGGCGATCGGTGGCGCCAATGGAGATGAGAATCGCCGCCGGCCGAGCTGTTGCCCCGGCCGACGGGCCTACTCGCGAGCCTTCGCCAACCGCTCCATGATCAACGGCTTGACCTGGCTCAGGTCGACCCGGATCTGCTCCATCGAGTCGCGGTCGCGGACCGTGGCCTTGCCGTCCTCGAGCGACTCAACGTCCACCGTCACGCACCATGGCGTTCCGATCTCGTCCTGGCGCCGGTACAGCTTGCCGATCGCGGCCGTGTCGTCGTAGACCGCGAGCATGTCCTTCGCCAGGTCGTCGCGGAGGGCGTGGCACTTCGCCACGATCTCGTCGCGCTTCTTGAGGAGCGGCAGGACGGCTACCTTGTAGGGGGCGAGGTCGGGGTTGAGTCCGAGGACCACGCGCTTCTCGCCGCGTACCTCTTCCTCGCGATACGCGTCGATGAGGAACGTGAACGCCGCCCGGTCGCCGCCGGCCGACGTTTCCACGATCCACGGCACGTAGTGCTCTTCGGTGGCCGGATCGAAGTACTCGAGGTTCTCTCCGGTGGCTTCCTGGTGACGGCCGAGGTCCCAGTCGCCGCGGTTGTGGATGCCCTCGAGCTCCTTCCAGCCGAACGGGAAGCGGTACTCGACGTCCCAGGCCTCCTTGGCGTAGTGGGCCAGCTCGTCGGGGCGATGCTGGCGGAAGCGAAGCCGGGCGGGAGTAACGCCGTATCGCTCGTACCAGGCCTTCCGGCGAGGCTTCCACTCGTTGAACACCGCGGCGGCGGTTTCGGGCTTGACGAAGTACTGCATCTCCATCTGCTCGAACTCGCGCATCCGGAAGACGAAGTTGCCCGGGCTGATCTCGTTGCGGAAGGCTTTGCCGATCTGGGCGATGCCGAACGGGAGTTTCTTGCGGCTGGTCTCCCGGACGTTTCGGAAGTTGACGTAGATCCCCTGGGCCGTCTCCGGCCGGAGGTAGACCTGGGCAGCCTCTTCCTCGACCGGGCCCATGTACGTCTTGAACATCAGGTTGAAGCGGCGCGGAGCCGAGAGCGGACCGGCGTCGACGGGGCACTTGAGGCCAAGGCGGTCGACGACGGTCGGGTCGGAGAGCTCCGTGTTGGTCAGGTTCTCGGCGCCGGGCAGCTCGTCGAGGCGGAAGCGGCGACGGCAGGTCTGGCACTCGACCAGCGGGTCGGTGAAGTTGGCGACGTGGCCGGAGGTGACCCAGACCTGGGGCGCCATGATGATGCTGGCATCCAGGCCGACGATGTCCTCGCGCTCCTGGACCATCGCCCGCCACCAGGCTCGCTTGACGTTGTTCTTGAGCTCCACGCCGAGTGGCCCGTAGTCCCACACGGCATTGATGCCGCCGTAGATCTCCGAGCTCGGGAAGATGAAACCGCGCCGCTTCGACAGCGAGACGATGGTGTCCAGGTTGGCGACGGACGGTCCCGGATCCTCGGCCGGGGTTGTCGGGTTGACGGCGGTCACGGTCTTCTCCTGAGCGCAGGCGCTCGACCACTGGCATGGGCCGATTGCCTGGGCGGGTATTCTCGCACACGCTTCGGCCCCCGGGCCCAAGCCCAAGCGTGAGCCCGAACGCGAGCCCGAACGCGAGCCGGACCCTAGGGCCCACGCCGCTCGCCAGGCGCCAATAGATAAGGAAACCTAGCGCCCCTTCCCGATCGATCGCGCTATCCTCATGCGGCCCGGAGGTGCGACTGCGATGAGCTCGGTCAAGCAGTCCAGACAATCCGTCCGGCCGCAGGCGGCCACGATCCTCCTCGTCGAGGACGATCCGCTGGTGGCGGCCTCGACATCGGCGTGGCTTCGAAGGCTCGGCTACCACGTTATCGTGTCCGCCGACGGGAAGTCGGCCAGTGAGCTCGCGGCCAAACGGACCGAGCCAATCGACCTTCTCCTGACAGACGTGATGCTGCCGGGCATGCGTGGCCCTGTTCTCGCCGGCGTCATCAGAAGCCGGCATCCGGAGATGGCGGTCCTGTTCAGCTCCGGCTACTCGCCGGAGCTCGTCGGCGAGCTGTTCACGGCCCATGCCAACAGGGCGACGCTGCTTCGCAAGCCCTACGATGCGGACCAGCTCGCCGCCCAGGTCCGCCTTGCCCTGGACCGCAAAGCGCGGGGCATGAGGGTGCCCGACACGCCGATCCGGCGACCCGCGGGTCCGGGCGCAGCCACAAGAGATCCCGAATCGACGACGACGCGACACTAGCGGGCGGTCCGGAAGCCCCCCGGAACGTGCTCGCGGTCAACCGGCGGAGCCGTGGATCGCGCGGGCGTGCATCATTGCGTGGTTGCGATCAGACCACGCGGTCTGGGCAAGCCTGCCTACCTGGAGTCCAGGTGCCGGCGTGCCCTCGAAGTGGACAACCTTCAAGAAATGAGTCCGGCCATGCAGACGACCGACGACGACGCGACTCCAACCAGGGACAAGGAGACCCCGACCGAGGACGAGACGGGCCAATCGAACGGCTTCGACGACTCCGCATCCGAGGTCGGAACGGCGCCGGCCGAAGACGGCGAGGTGGCGCCGGTCGACGAGGGGGAGGTGGCGCCGGCCCGGCCGGTGACGACGACCGTGAGCCACCCGGGCCTCGGAGAGGCCACGGGAATCCTCGACAACCGCGAAAAGACCCGGCGCGATCTCTTGATAGCGGCGCTGACCGCGGCGATAGGCCTGCTTGGGTTGGTCATGGGCATCGGGGATGCCAGCAACGGGGACGAGGTGGGCCTCCTCTTCGCCGGCATCGGCCTGATCCTGCTGGCCTACGGGCTGAACGAGCTCCGGGCGGGCGCGGCGCGGATGATGCGGCCGGTGCGGCTCGTGGTCGCGGATCGTGGCTTCGACTTTCCGTCGGGCCTGGGCCCGATTACCTGGGACGAGATCGCGGCCGTCGGCTTCGAGGACTTTCCTGAGAACGGCCAGCCCACCGTGCTGAGGGCGCGGGTGCGGGCGCCCGACGAGTTCGCCGAACGTCATGCCCTGACGAATCGGGCGCGAAACCGGCTGCTGAGCCGGGACGGCTGGATCGCGATCGGCGGGGGCATGGCCATGCCGCTCGAGGAGGTCCTGGGAATGATGAAGGAACGACTGGGGCAGTCTCGCGGACGGACCCGACCCGACGGCGCGGCGTCCGGGCGACACAGACACACGAGCCGGACGTCGCGCCACTGAGCTCGGACGAAACGGGCGGCTGCTGTGACGACGCGGGTCGGCGGAGCCGTCAGCCGGGCTTCCGACTCGCTCGCGCCTTCGGGTCGTCGATCGGGCCCGCGTGCCTCACCTCGTCGAGGAAGCCGAGCGATCGAGCCTCCCGTTCAAGTGAGATGCGCAGGAAGTCGCGCATCGCCTGCTCGACCTCGCGTTCGACCTCGGCGGGGAGCCGCAAGCCGGCCAGCGCTTCGACGTCCATCCGCTGGTAGGCCTTGAGGAGCTTGAGCCCGTCGAGGGACAGCCCGGTCCGCTCCTCGGGCGGGCCGGGGCAGCGGTAGCAGAGGACGCCGCCGAGGGGCGGCACCCAGCGGAAGCGTTCGTCCGCCTCCAGCATTCGGTCGCATTCGACACAGCGGTCGACCTCTGGCCGGACGCCGAGCTCATCCGCGAGATGCATCTCGTACCAGCGCGCCACGCGTCCGGGGTCCATACCTTCGTCCAGGAGCTCGTACGAGCGCCGCAGGAGCGCGTACAGGCCTTCGGCCTCGTGGCGCTCCTCTATGGATCGGTCCGCCAGCTCCGCGAGGTACCAGGCCGTCGCCGCGCTCTCCAGCGAATCGCGCAGGCGCAGCCACGCCCGCCCGACCTCGACCTGGGTAACGACGTCGAAGGTACGGCCTCGGGCGAGCGCGACGCGCAACTCGGCGAGAGGCTCCAGGGCGCCGCCCAGCCGGCTGGTCGGCCGCCGGACCCCTTTGGCGATCGCCTTGAGCTTGCCGTACTCGGGGGTGAACAGCGTCATGATCCGGTCCGCTTCGCCGTAATCGAAGCGCGACAGGACGATTGCGTCGGTTACGTAGAGGCGAGGCGCGGGCACCCGCTCACGCTACCACTTGCGCCCGCGCACGGCCCCGCCGGAGAGGTACCGCGGACACCGTTCGCGGCGCGAGATCAGATCCGCCGGTCGTACGTGGCCAGCCGCGGGGACGATTCCGCCTGCCCGAGAACCAGCGTGTGAACCCACTCGGAGAGCCGCCGGCCAAGGCGCAGGCAGGCTTCCCGATCCGCCTCGTCGCGCGGGCGTCCGGCGCAGACCGCGCCGTAGTGGAGCGTTCGACCCGGGGCCACGTAGTCCGGCACGCCGAAGGTCAGGAAGCCGAAGTTCATCAGCACGGTGAGGAGGGCCAGGCAGGTCAGCTCACCGCCGCCCTCGAGACCTCCGGACGACGAGAACGCGCAGCCGATCTTGCCCTCGAGCTTTGGCCAGAGCGGCGTCACCATGTCGTCGAGGAACTTCTTCATCTGCCACGACATGGTGCCAAGACAGGTAGGCGAGCCGAGCGCGACGCCGTCGCACCAGCTGAGGTCGTCTTCGGTGGCCTCGGCGATGCTTCGCAGCCGAACGGTCGTTCCGGGCACCGCCTCGGCGCCCCCGGCCACGAGATCGGCCATGAGGCCGGTATTGCCGGTCTCGGAGTGGTAGAGCACGAGGACGTGGGCGTTTCGCTCTTCTTGTGTCTGCATGCTCGCGATGATATCGGGCGGTAGCGGGCTCAAAGGGAGCCGTGCGGTGACATCTGAGCGGCCCGAAGGGCACCTCCTGATATGCTCCGGCCATGACCGACGAGACCTCCGCCGCCCGGCCCGTCCCCGCTCCACGAACCGATCGAACCCGGATCCGCCGGCACGCCGACCGCGCCGTCCCCGAGCGGATCGAGGAGTTCCTGCTTCGCGGCGAGGTGGCGCACGTGGCCCTGGTGGATGGCGGCGAGCCGCGACTCATCCCGTTCCTGTATCACTACGAGGCCGGCCACATCTACCTGCACGGCTCGCCGGGCAACGCCACTCTCCGGCTCCTCCGCGATGGACGGAGCGTCGTCGTGGCCGTCACGTCGCTCGTGGACCTGATCGCCTCGAAGACCGCGGCCGACCACTCCGCCAACTACCGCAGCGTGGTGGCGTACGGCCGCGGCCGGCAGATCGCCGACGTCGCGGAGAAACGCCGCGTCCTCGAGGCCATGACCGTCCGCTACTTCCCGGGTCGTGAGCCCGGCCGCGACTACACCGCCGCCTCGGACGAGGATCTCGCCGGGATGGAGCTGACCGACGTCGAGGTGGACGAGGCATCGGCCAAGATGCGCGACGCCGGTCCCCTCGGACCGCACGACGACGACCCCAACTTCCCCGGCAGCGCTTTCGTCAGGCCCGCTTAGGTCTGCGTCGCCGAAGGGGGGCGGGCCGGCGAGAGCACGCGCGGCAATTTCGGGACCAAAGCCTCTGTCCGGGCGGTTGCGCAATCCAGAATCCTGACCGGGCACGGGGGAGCTTTGAGGCACGGCCCCTTGAGGTGGCCGCCCGGCTGTGCCGAGCCACTGGCGAAACCGACCCGTTCAATGGCGCACGCCACTCGAAGTGGATGCTGCGTGGCGGGGAGGCATCGCATGCGCTTCATACAGGAATCGGGGTTCACGACTCGGCCGGGCAAGTACGTGGAGCTCCAGGAGTGGGTCAAGGCAAACCAGGCCAGGTTTGCCGCTTCATATCCCGAAGGTGTCAGCCTCATCGGCATCTTCACGGTCACGTTCACCTCCGAGAAACAGGCCGGCGAGGTCCAGATACTCGAACAGCTCGACAGCTACGGCGCGCTCGACCGGATGGCGGCCCTGCACAAGGATGCCGGCAGCGAGTTCACCAGGCTCTACCACGAGTTCTTCTCGTTCGTGGACATCAGCCCCACGGCGGGCTGGTCCCAGTCGCTGCTGAAGGACATCGTGGACGCCACGATCTACGATTTCGCGGCCGAGGACGAGCCGAGCAAGGAAGCCGTCGGCACCGGGAGCTGACGCAGCCAGGCACGCTCCGTGGTTCCAATGGGCGGCGCGCGGAGCATCGCGAGCGGTTTCTGAAAGCCGCTTGCTATGATCCGCGCGTGGACACAATCGTCACCTTGCCCGAACTGATCTCCGCGACGGAGCAGGAGATACTCCGCCTCGTTTCGGACCGGGACGTCCCCACGTCCGGCCTGTACGCCATGTGCCGCTACCACCTGGGGCTGGACGGCAGCGGGTCTTCCGGCAAGCGGATCAGACCGCTCCTGGGCCTCCTGACCTACGCATCCATCGCCGGCGACTACCGCCAGGCGCTCCCCGGTGCCGCGGCCGTGGAGCTCGGCCACAACTTCAGCCTCGTCCACGACGACATCGAGGACGGCGACCGCGAGCGACGCCACCGGCCGACTCTCTGGGCCATCCACGGCATTCCCCAGGCGATCAACGCCGGTGATCTGCTGTTCACCCTGAGCCGCAAGGCGCTCCACCGCCTGACGGACCTCGGCTTCTCGGATTCCAAGGTCCTGAGGCTCATGAAGCTGCACGACGACACCTGCCTGGCGCTGTGCGAGGGCCAGTACCTCGACATCTGGTCGAGCGAGCGAGCCGACCCGGTCTCCGTGGAGCTCTACTTCGACATGATCGGCCGGAAGACGGCGGCGCTGATAGCCGCGTCGGTCGAGGCGGGCGCGGTCCTGGCCACCGACGACGAGCACGTCATTGCCCGGTATCGAGCCTTCGGTTGGGCGCTCGGCATCGCCTTCCAGCTCAACGACGATCTACTGGGGATCTGGGGCGACCCGAGCAAGACGGGCAAGGCACCCACAGACATCGCCCGCCACAAGAAGACGCTGCCCCTCATCCACGGCTTCGAGCACGCCAATCCAGGGCAACGCGAACGCCTTCTGGCAATCTGGCAGACCGAATCACCATCCGATGCCGAGGTCGCCGAAGCCGTGGCCCTGCTCGAGACCCTCGGCAGTCGCGACTTCACCCGCGATCAGGCCCGCCGGTACCGGGACACCGCTCTCGCCGAACTGTCGGCGGCCGGAATCGTCGATGCCGAGGCCCTCAACTCGTTGCGCGACATCATCGTGGGCGTAATCAAGGCATAGCCCTTCGCGGCCGCGCCGCCGCGCGGCATGGCCCAGAGCCGGTGCTAGCGGGCGGCGCCCCGGGCCGACTCGCCGTTCGCTCCCGTACCGTCGGCTTCCTGATCCGCAGGATGCCTTCGGACGAGAACCTTGCCGACGCGCCGGCCGTCGGTGACCTCGACCGTCAGCGTCAGCCCATGGTCCGGCAGCTCGATCCGATCTCCCGGCCGCGGCACGCCGCCGATCCGGTGGTATATCAGCCCGCCGACCGTGTCGTATTCGTCGGCGTCTTCCAGGCCGGCGAGATCGATGTCGAACAGCTCGCCCAGGTCGTCCACGGAAGCCCGGCCGTCTATCCGCGCCTCCGTGTCGGAAAGCTTGACCGTCAGCGGCTCCTCAGTGTCGTACTCGTCCTGGATCTCGCCGACGATCTCCTCGAGCAGGTCCTCGATCGTGACCATGCCCGCCGTGCCGCCGTACTCGTCCAGGACGATCGCCAGGTGGACCTTGCGTCCCTGGATCTTGTGGAGCAGATCGTCGACGGACATCGACTCCGGGACGTAGAGCGGGGTCCGGAGGAGCTTGCGGAGGTCCGGCTTCTGGCCTCCCTTGAGGAAGGGCAGAAGGTCCTTGGCGTAGAGGACGCCGACCACTTCGTCGACGGACTTCCGGTACACGGGAATCCGGCTGTGGCCCTCGGCGATGAACGTGTCGATGACCTCGTCCATCGCGGCCGTTAGCGGCAGGGCGGTCATCTCCGTGCGCGGCACCATGATCTCGTGGACCCTGCGATCGCCGAGCTCGATGACGGCGCTGATCATCTGCTCTTCCTCGGCTTCGAGGACGCCCTGCTCCCCTCCCCGCTCCACGATCAGCCGCAGCTCCTCGGCGGTGATCTGGGCGCGGCCAATGACCGACTCGCCGCCCAGCGCGCCGGCCACCTTGCGGGTCGTCCAGGTCAGCAGGCTCACGATGGGCGCGAGGATACGGCCGAGCAGATCCACCGGGCCGGCCAGCGTAAGCGCGGTCCGATCGGGGTGGGCAAGAGCGAGAGATTTGGGGACCAGCTCGCCGAAGACGATGGTGAAGGCAGCAAGGAGGCTCGTGACCACGATGACGGCCACCCCGACGGCGTAATCCTTGAGAACCGGAACGTCCGCGAAGGCACTCGCAAGCCTGTCGGCAAGGTTGACGGCCGCATAGGCTGAGGCAAGGAAGCCCACGAAGGTGACGCCGATCTGGACGACCGCCAGGAACCTGGTCGGATCCTCGATCAGCCGCCTGACGGTCCGTGCGCCGCGTTGTCCCTCGTCGATGAGCTGCTCGGCCCGAGTCCGGCGCATCGTCACCAGGGCGATCTCCGCCGCAACGAAGACGGCCTCGAGCAAGATCAGGATCAGGACGACCAGCAGCTGGAGGATCACATCGTTCATCGAGTGACCGGTTCGGCTCCCTGCGCTCCGGGCGCCTCGGGCACGGCCGGCGCCTCGGGCGTGGCCGGCTCCTCGGCCGGCGGCGAGGCAGCGGCGCGCGGTTTGCGCAGCCGTGCGGGAACGCCCACCGCGAGCATGCCCGCGGGTACATCCCGAGTAACCACGGCCCCGGCCCCTGTCCTGGCGCCGTCACCGAGTTCCACGGGCGCCACCAGCATCGTGTCGGAGCCGATGAAGACGTTCTTGCCGATCCGCGTCTTGTGCTTGCGCACGCCGTCGTAGTTGCAGGTGATCGAGCCCGCGCCGACGTTCGTCCGCTCGCCCACCTCCGCGTCGCCGATGTAGCTGAAATGGTGCTGCTGGACGCCCGGCTCCAGGCGGCTGGCCTTTACCTCGGCGAAGTTGCCGAGCCTGGCCTTCCGGCCGATCGAAGACCCGGGCCGCAGGTGCGAGAACGGCCCGATCTGGACCTCGTCCTCAACCTCGGAGGATTCGAGCACGCTGGCCCAGACCAGGCAGTCCCGGCCGACGACGGTGTCGATGATCTGGGAACCGGCGCCGATCCGCGTGCCCTCGCCGATCCGCGTCTTGCCGCGAAGGATGACGCCGGGCTCGAGCACCACGTCGGGTGCCAGCTCGACCGCGAAGTCGACATACGTCCGGAGCGGATCGACGATCGTCACGCCTTCGATCATGTGGCGCTCGTTGATCGACAAACGAAGGTCCAGCTCCGCCTCGGCTAGCTGCGAACGGTCGTTGATGCCGGAAAGAGTCCCGTCATCCTCGACCTCGACGGAGACGACCGCCCGGCGATCCTCGCGGGCAAGGACGACCAGGGCGGGCAGGTAGAACTCGCCCGACACGGGCGACGGCTTGACGTCGGCGATCCGGCGTCGCAGCCAGGCGGCGTCGAATGCGTAGACACCCGCGTTGACCTCGTCGATCTCGAGCTCCTCGGGCGTCGCGTCCTTCTGCTCGACGATCCGCAGCACCTGGCCGCCGTCGTCGCTTCTGACCACTCGACCCAGGCCCGTGGGGTTTACGGAGTGGACGGCGACCACGGCCATTGCGGCGTTGCGGGCCCGGCGCAAGTCGACCAGCTCGGCGAGCAGATCGGACTGGACCAGCGGCACGTCGCCGGAGAGGACCAGGATCTCACCGACCTCCTCGGGCGCCACTGCCAGGGCGGCTCGGACGGCGTCAGCGGTGCCGAGCGGCATCTCCTGGATCGCGAAATCGGCCTCGTCGCCGAACGTCTCCGTCACCTCGGCGGTGGCGGGCGAGTAAACGACGAGCGGCCGCCTGCCTCCTACCTCGCGCGCGGCGTCGAGGACGTAGGCGAGCATCGGCCGCCCGCACAGCTCGTGGAGAACCTTGGGGGTGCGGGACTTCATGCGGGTCCCCAGGCCCGCGGCCAGGATAACGGGCAGTACCGCGTCCGAGGTGTTGCTCATGCCACGTGACGGTAGCACGGATATACCCGTCCGAGGGGCCGTCCGGCGATTCGACCGGCCGGCGTGCCGGCGAACGGATGGGCGGGGGCGGCCACGAGACGCTCCGCCGTCCGGGGTTCAGCTGCTGTCGATGGGGCAGGCTTCACCGGCCGGTCCGCCTCGCGATCGCCTCGATCTCAACCTGTGCGCTGCGAGGTAGCGCCGCAACCTGCACGGTGCTCCGCGCCGGGGCCGGATCCGCGAAATGCCTCGAATAGACGGCGTTCACCGTCGCGAAGCTGGCCATGTCCGCGAGGAAGATGGTCGTCTTGGCCACGTCACCGGTCGTCAGACCCGCGGCGGCCAGAACCGCCTCCAGGTTGAGCAGGGCGCGCTCAGTCTGGCTCTCGACGCCGTCGAGCAGCTGGCCGGTCACGGGATCGAGCCCGAGCTGGCCCGAGCAGAAAACGAAACCGTCGACTTCCACGGCCTGGCTGTACGGCCCGATCGCGGCCGGCGCCGATTCTGTGGAAACCTCCTTGCGCGTCATCGAGTTCGTCTCCTCCTTCTATCTCGGCCGCGGCCGCGTGAGCGGCGAATTCCGCCAATGTGGCGAACGCCGCCTGCTCACGACGATTCTCGAGGGCCGCTTTCCGGACCGTCGGGACCGGGGCCGCCGGGTTCCGTGCCCGGGCCGAGTCGCTTCTCGGTTGCGTCGCCGCTTCGCGATCTCCGGTTGGTCCAATTCTGTACCGTGGCGGGCCGGCCGGTGCGCAGCCGATGCCCGACCTCCGGCCCACGGGCTGCATCCGGGCCGTACCCGGCATTCCCGGCCGGCACGTCCCCCGCCGGCGCGTTCTCCGGCACGCCCGGCGCGACCGCGCCGGCCAGAAGAGTGGCCGCGACGAAAGGTTCACCGTCGCCGATGAGCGGCAACGTGGCATCGACGATCGCCTGGCGAACCGCCCGGGCAGCTCCCCTGGCTTCGTCGAGGGTGGCGTAGAGGGCCCACAGGGTCGGGCCCGATCCGGACTGGCAGACCGGGCGGTCCAGGATGCGGCCGAGCATGGCAGTGAAACCGGCGAGTCCCGGCGCGGTGGTCACGGCGGCGGGGATGAGGTCGTTGGCCAGGGCCAGGTCTCGGGCGCGCTCGAGCAGCACGCGAGGGCTCGGGTCGTTGCGCATCTGCGTCGCAAGCTCCTCGGAAATGCGAAGAGCTCGATCGCCGCTGGGCCGGTATCCGTTGGCATAGGCCCGGAACACGGCCGCCGTGGAAACCGGCTGGCGCGGCGTGACGAGCAGGATCGCGACGGTCCCGACCATGGCCGGCAGGGGCTCGACGTTCTCCCCGCGGCCGGTCACGACGGCGCCGCAGCCCGCCTGGAAGAAGGGCACGTCCGAGCCGAGGGACGCCGCCAGGCTCGACAGGGCCTCCGCCGGCAGGGTCACGCCCCAGGCACCGAGAGCCGCGTCGATCGCGGCGGCCGCGTCGCTGCTGCCGCCTCCGAGGCCGGCCGCCACGGGGATGCGCTTGCTGAGCAGGGTCGCCAGCAGCGCCGGAGGAGCTTCCGACCTTTCGTGATGGATGGCGACCGCTTCACGAGCGCCGGCGATGGCCCGCAGAACGAGGTTGTCCGGTTCGGACGTCACGGGCAAGCCCGACACCCGGAGGCTGTCGCAGGTGGCGTTCGAGCCGGCGATGCGGACGGTGAGAGCGTCCCCGAGGGTCAGGGGCACCATGATCGAGTGAAGGGCATGGAAGCCGTCGGCGCGCCGGCCGGTGACCGCCAGGGTCAGGTTCAGCTTGGCCGGCGCGAACCGGACGACGTGAACGGCGGTCGTCTCCGGGCTCATCGCCGTATCTCCGGGCTCATCGACGGGTCTCCGGGCTCATCGACGGGTCTCCCGGCCCTCATGAGCCGCCCGGCCGCCGGGAATGGGCCCGATCGCGCGGCTGAGGTCCAGCCACTCCGCCACGGACAGCGTCTGAGGCCGCCTGTCGCCGTCGATCCCGGCGGCCTCCAGGGCGCGCCCAACCGCATCGCCGCTGATGGGGAGCTGTCGCGAGATCACGTTCTTCAGCTTCTTGCGCCGCTCGCGAAAACCGGCCTGGACGAGGCGCCACAGCTCGTC
>VFSW01001355.1_pt1 | contig 37372 bp, 37 predicted proteins | sample 5358111 | NCBI WGS metagenome assembly VFSW01 (sample SAMN11554181, study PRJNA540505) | mine drainage metagenome | isolation source: sediment from site ElyBrook_90M | place: USA: Ely Copper Mine, Vershire, VT | collected 2017 | reverse complement strand
CTAGAGCATTCTGCCGAGCAGCGGCACCAGCAGCAGCGCGACGATATTGATGATCTTGATCAAGGGGTTGATCGCCGGGCCGGCCGTATCCTTGTACGGATCGCCGACGGTGTCTCCGGTGACCGCCGCCTTATGCGCGTCCGATCCCTTGCCGCCGTAGTGGCCTTCTTCGATGTATTTCTTGGCGTTATCCCAGGCGCCACCGCCGGTGGTCATCGAAATCGCGACGAACAGGCCCGTCACGATCGTGCCGATCAGCAGTCCGCCGAGCGCTTGCACGCCCGCACCCGGACCCATCAGCCAATTCACGATGAACACGAGCGCGATCGGCACGACGATCGGCAGAAGCGACGGTACGATCATTTCCTTGATCGCGGCCTTCGTCAGCATGTCCACGGCGCGCGAATAATCGGGCTTCGCCGTGCCCTCCATGATTCCCTTGATCTCGCGGAACTGGCGGCGCACCTCGCCGACGACGGCTCCCGCAGCGCGACCGACGGCTTCCAGCGCCATCGCGGCGAACAGGTAGGGCACGAGACCGCCGATGAACAGGCCGATGATCACCGCGGGGTTCGACAAATCGAACGAGGTCGGGTGCCCATAGGTCTCGGCGAGCTTGTGCGTGTAGTCCGCGAACAGCACCAGCGCCGCGAGCCCTGCGGAGCCGATCGCGTAGCCCTTGGTCACGGCCTTGGTCGTGTTGCCGACCGCATCCAGCGGGTCGGTGACGTCCCGGACCCTCTTGTCGAGCCCCGCCATCTCGGCGATGCCGCCGGCGTTGTCGGTGATCGGGCCGTAGGCGTCGAGCGCGACGATCATGCCGGTCATCGACAGCATCGCCGTCGCCGCGATCGCAATGCCATACAGGCCCGCGAGCTGCTGGGCCGCCCAGATGCTGAGGCATACGGCGATCACCGGCAGAGCGCAGGCCTTCATCGAGACGCCGAGGCCGGCGATGATGTTCGTCGCGTGGCCGGTCTGCGAGGCCGCGGCGACGTGCTGCACCGGCTTGTATTCGGTCGCGGTGTAGTATTCGGTGATCACGATCATCGCCGCGGTCAAGCCCAAGCCGACGAGCGTACACAGCCAGATCGCGAGCGCATGCTCGCCCATGATCCACTTCGACACGAAATAGAACGCGACCGCCGATATCGCGCCGGAGACGATGACCCCTTTGTAGAGCGCGTTCATTATTTTGCCGCCCGGCTTCGTCGAGACGAAGAACGTGCCGATGATCGACGAGATGATCGATATCGCACCCAAAACGAGCGGGAACAGCACGGCTTTTTCGCCGAGCTTGACCATCACCAGGCCGCCCAACAGCATCGTCGCGACCAGCGTGACCGCGTAGGTCTCGAACAAGTCGGCAGCCATGCCGGCACAGTCGCCGACATTGTCGCCGACATTGTCGGCGATCACGGCGGGATTGCGCGGGTCGTCCTCGGGAATGCCGGCTTCGACCTTGCCGACGAGGTCCGCGCCGACGTCCGCGCCCTTCGTGAATATGCCGCCGCCCAAGCGCGCGAATATCGAGATCAGGGACCCGCCGAACGCGAGGCCGACGAGTGAGCGCAGCGCCGCGTCCGAGTCGCCGAGCAGATGGCGCATTGCAAGGTAATAGCCGGCGACCCCGAGCAATCCTAAGCCGACGACGAGCATGCCGGTGATCGCGCCGCCGCGGAACGCGACCTTCAGCGCGGCATTGATGCCTTCATGCGCGGCCTGGGCCGTGCGCACGTTCGCGCGCACGGAAATGAACATGCCGATGTACCCGGCGGCTCCCGAGAGCACTGCGCCGACCGCAAAGCCGCCGGCCGTCGGCCAGCCCAACGCGAATCCCAACGCGAGGAACAAGACCACGCCGACCATCGCAATCGTCGTGTATTGACGGTTCAAGTAGGCGCGTGCGCCGGCCTGGATCGCAGCGGCGATCTCCTGCATCTTTGCGTTGCCGGCCGGCTGCGCGAGCACCCAGCGCATCGAAAACAGCCCGTAGAGGATGGCCACCACGCCGGCTGCCAAAGCCAGCCAAAGGGCATTATCAAGGTTCATTATCCCGTCTCCGTATCGCCTAGTTTCGAGGGTTATCCAACTGAAAGTTATGGTCTTATTCGAAAGCGGCCGCGACTATAGCACGAAGGAGCGCTTGAGCCGCTTCGGCACGGCGATGCCTTTCATCTTGACATAGATCGGCAGCCCATCTCGATACGGCGGGTAATCTTCACCGCCGATCAATGGGGACAAATAGCGGCGGCACGCCGCCGTGATGCCGAAACCGTCCGCCGAGACGAAATTGCGCGGCACTTTCTTTTCCTTGTTCGCGATCGCCGCGAGCGGCGCTTCGCCGATCGTCCAGCGGTACGGCTTGGACGAGGTTCTGACAATGATCGGCAGCACGGCGTTCTTGCCGCCGACCGCGAATTCTACCGCCGCCTTGCCGACCGCATAGGCCTGTTCGACGTCCACCGCCGAGACGATGTGCCGTGCCGAGCGCTGCAGGTAATCGGCGACCGCCCAATGGAACTTGAATCCGAGCGCCGCGCGCGTCATTTCCGCGACCAGGGGTCCCACGCCGCCGAGCTGCGCATGCCCGAACGCGTCCTTCGTGCCCGCCTCGGCGAGAAATTTCCCGCTCGCGTCGCGCACGCCTTCCGAGACGACGATGACGCAATAGCCATAGCGCTCGACCGACAATTTGACCTTCGCCAGGAATCTGTCTGCGTCGAACGCGACCTCGGGGAATAGGATCACGTGCGGAGCGTCCGCGGCCTTTTGGCCGGCGAGGCCCGCGGCCGCCGCGAGCCAGCCGGCGTGGCGGCCCATGACCTCGAGCACGAATACCTTGGTCGACGTGCGCGCCATCGAGGCTACGTCCAGCGCCGCCTCGCGCGTGGAGATCGCGATGTATTTCGCGGCCGAACCGAAGCCGGGGCAGCAATCGGTGATCGGCAAATCGTTGTCCACCGTCTTCGGCACGCCGATGCAGGTGAGCGGATAACCGAGGTGCCGCCCCATTTCGGCCACCTTTTGCGCGGTATCCATCGAATCGTTGCCGCCGTTGTAGAAGAAATAACCGATGTCGTGCGCCTTGAACACTTCGATCAAGCGCGTGTATTCGGTGCGGTTCGCATCGAGGCCGGCGAGCTTGTAGCGCGCCGACCCGAAGGCGCCGCCCGGCGTGTGGCGCAGCGCCCTGATGTCGACAGCACTCTCCTTGCTCGTGTCGATCAAGTCCTCGGTCAGCGCGCCGACGATGCCGTGACGGCCCGCATAGACGTTGCGGATCGCGAGTCTGTGCTTGCGCGCAGTCTCGATGACGCCGCAGGCCGAGGCGTTGATGACGGCCGACACGCCGCCGGATTGGGCGTAAAAAGCGTTCTGCGGGCGCGAACGCCCGGTTTCTTGCCCGGTCATGGGTCCCTTCCGGCCTAAAATAGGTGCCGAGAATAGCCGATTGGAGCGGCCGGGGCACGCATTGCGGGACCCCCGGCGCGGCGCGGCGACCGCGAGCGAAATATGTCGCGCACCGCGACCCGGTAAGGTTTGACGATCGCGGCCGGCGAAGGTAGGTTAGCGCGCTTTGAACATCGAACCATAATTACACTATGCGAATCGTCTTACTGGGCGCGCCCGGATCGGGAAAGGGCACGCAATCACAACTGTTGGTCAAAACCTACCGCGTTCCGCAGATCTCCACCGGGGATTTGCTGCGCGAGGCGGTCGCTTCGGCTACGGCGCTCGGGCGGCAGGCGAAGACGGCCATGGACCAGGGCCACTTGGTCGAAGACTCGATCGTGCTCGGCATGATTCGAGAGCGCCTCGCGCGCGCCGATGCGGCCAACGGCTTCATCCTCGACGGCTTTCCGCGCAACATCGCGCAGGCCGCGGCGCTGGAAAATCTGCTCGCCGAGCTGAAACAGCCGCTCGAGGCGGTCGTGCTCTTGAATCTGGACTTGGGCATCTTGTTCAAGCGATTGACCGGCCGGCGCATTTGCGAGGACTGTGGCCGGGTGTTCAACATCCTGACCTCGCCCCCGGGCACGCCGCCGCATTGCGAGAAGTGCGGCGACAAGCCGCGGCTGCTGCAGCGGCCGGACGACCGGGAAGAGGTCATCGGCAAGCGCCTCGAAGTCTACGACGCGCAGACCAAGCCGCTGATCCACCATTATAGGGAGAACGGTCTCTTGCGGGTCGTCGATGCGGACGCGGATGTCGCTACGGTGTTCGCGAGCCTGCAGCGCGCGGTTCAGGGCTCCTAATCGAGGTTCGACAACAATAGCTCGCCGATCTCGGCGCGGCGCCAGCCCTCGAGCGCATGGACGTCGCGGCCGCCCAGCACGAGCGTCCTTAAGTCGCCGCGCGTCGCGAGTATCTCGGCGCTTACTTGGAGCTCGGCGGCGCGCGCATCGAGCACACCGACGAGCCGGCGCAGCAGAGCCTTCTGCGCGTCCGTCGGCCGCGCCTCCTGCCGGGGCGCCGAATCGGCGACGGCGCCGCGCGACGCCTCGGCGAGGACTTCGACGAGGCTTTCGGCGAATTGCCGGTTGAACGTCGGCGCAATCCCGCGCACCGCGTACAGCGCCGCGGCGCTCGCCGGGTTCGCGTGCGCGACGTCGAAGACGGACGCGTCCGCGAGTACCCAGGAGCGCGGCAAATCGCGGTCGCGGGCCAGACGCTCGCGCCATATCGCGATGGCTTTCGCGCGTGCCCGGGGCTCGGGGTCGAGCTGGGCGAGGCCGCGCAGCCGCTCCCACGCGAATTCCGGGTTGGGCTCGTAGAGCCGCGCGTCCTCGAGCGCCGCGCAGTCCTCGGCTACCCAGGTGGCGCGGCCGAGCTCGCGCAGCCGGCCGCTCAGCAGGTCGGCGATGTCGCCGAGATAGCGCACGTCATCGGCCGCATAGATGAGCTGTTCCGGGGTCAGGGGCCTGCGCGACCAGTCGGTGCGCGTATGCTCCTTGGCAAGGTGAACGCCGAGCAAAGTGCCCGCGAGTTCCGCGTAGCCGATTTGCGCCTTCAAGCCCGCGCAGCCGGCGGCGATCTGCGTGTCGAATATCGGCGTCACCACGCGCCGCGTCGAAAAATGCAGCGCCTCGAGGTCCTGGCGCGCGGCGTGGATGATCTTCTGCGTCGCGCCCGCGGTGAACAGCGGCAGAAGGGGATCGAGCCGGCAGCGCATCGCGTCGACGCAGAAGACCTCCTCGCCGGCCGCAATCTGCAACAAGCAGAGCTTGGGGAAGAATGTCCGCTCGCGCAGGAACTCCGTATCGACGCCGATGCGCTCGTGCGCCTCGAGCTTGCGCGCGAGCGCGGAAATTTCATCGTCCCGATCGATCCAAATCTGGTCCGGCATGCCGTTGTTCCACGTGTACAATCCGTCGAATCACGATTATGACCGAATAGAACGCCTTAGCGATGCACGTTCATATATTGGGTATCGGCGGAACCTTCATGGGCGGGGTCGCGGCGATCGCGAAGAGCGCGGGCCACCGCGTGACCGGATCGGACCGGAACATGTACCCGCCGATGAGCACGCAGCTTCAGGCGCTCGGCGTCGAAGTGATCCAGGGCTACGACGCCCGCCAGCTCGAAGAGCGGCCTGACATCGTCGTCGTCGGCAACGCGTTGAGCCGCGGCGTTCCCGCCGTCGAGGCGATGCTCGACCTCGGCCTTGCGTACACCTCGGGACCGGAGTGGCTCGCCGAGCACGTGCTGCGCGGCAGGCACGTTCTCGCGGTCGCCGGCACGCACGGCAAGACGACGACGACGAGCATGCTCGCGTGGATACTGGAGTATGCGGGACTCGCGCCCGGATTCCTGATCGGCGGCGTGCCCGCGAACTTCGGCGCAACGGCGCGGCTCGGCGAGCCGCCATTTTTCGTGATCGAGGCGGACGAATACGACACGGCGTTCTTCGACAAGCGCGCGAAGTTCGTCCATTACCGCCCGCGCACGGCGGTGCTCAACAATCTGGAGTACGATCACGCCGACATTTATCCAGATGTCGATGCGATCAAGCGCCAATTCAACCAGCTGCTGCGCACGGTTCCCGCAGCGGGGCGCGTCATCGTCAACGCGCGGGATGAGAATATCGCCGCGACCTTGGGGATGGGATGCTGGACGCCGCGCGAGAGCTTCGGTACGGCGGAATCCGGAGCGGATTGGGTCGCCGACGTCGACCCGGGCAGCGCCTGCGGCCGGTTCGAGGTGCGCGCCAACGGCCGCACGGCCGGCCGGGTCGAATGGCCCCTGTTCGGCGAACACAACGTCATGAACGCGCTCGCGGCGATTGCCGCGGCCCATCATGCGGGCGTCGACCCCGAACGCGCCGTGCGCGCGCTCGCGGAGTTTCGCGGCGTCAAGCGGCGCATGGAAGTGCGCGGTTCGGCCGCGGGCGTCACGGTATATGACGATTTCGCGCATCACCCGACCGCGATCGCGACATCGCTCGCGGGCTTGCGCGCGCGCGTCGGCCGGGGGCGCATCGTCGCGGTCGTCGAGCCGCGCTCCGCGACGATGCGGCTCGGCGTGCACCGCGAGCGGCTGGCGCGCGCGCTCGCGCCGGCCGATGAGAGCTGGTTCTTCAGCCCGCCGGATCTCGGCTGGGACCTGCCCGGGGCGGTCTCGGAGCTCGGACGCAAGGCGCACTTCGCGGACAGCGTCGATGCGCTCGCCGCCGAACTCGCCGACGAGGCGCGCGCCGGGGATCACGTGCTCATCATGAGCAACGGCGGCTTCGGCGGCCTGCACGACAAATTGCTGCTTGCGTTGCGCGCGCGGGCCGCGCCGTGAACGAGATCGCGCTGTTCCCGCTCAATGTCGTCCTGTTTCCGGATGGACCGCTGCCGCTGCGCATATTCGAGACGCGCTACGTCGACATGGTGCGTCGCTGCCTGCGCGAATCCCGAGGCTTCGGAGTCGTCCTGATCCGCGGCGGCGCCGAGGTGAGCGCGGCGCAATTCGGCGATGTCGGCACGATGGCCGAGATCGTCGATTTCCATCAGTTGTCGGACGGTCTGCTCGGCCTGTCGTGCGTCGGCCGGCAGCGCTTTCGCATCCTCGAGCGGCGGCGGCAGCCCGACGGCTTGAATCTCGGGCGGGTGGAATGGCTGCCGCCGGATCCGGCCGCGGCCGTGCCGGAACGCCATGCGCAACTCGCCGAAATGCTGCGCACCGTGCTGCCGCAGCTCGGAGAAGTCTACGCGGGCATGGAAATGCGCCTCGACGATGCCGCTTGGGTCGGCAACCGGCTCGCGGAGATTCTCCCCTTGGACGCGAGCGACAAGCAGCTCTACCTCGAACTCGCCGATCCGCTGCGGCGGCTCGATGTGCTCGCTCCGTTGATCCACGTCAGCCGCTCGAGCGATGAATCCGCCGATTCGGGGCCGGCGTCAGCCGTTCATTGACGCGCGCGGCACCCACCATTTTCGCAAGCTCCACAGCGCGATCGCGATCGCGATGCTCCACGGCAGCATCCAATAGCCGAGCAGGCCGTCGAATTTGCCGACCCAGATCGAGTCGGCGGTCGCAATGTTGCGCACCGTGCCGAGCTGCAGCATGCGCAGCACGAGGACCCAGCCGGCGTGCAGGCCGATCGCAACGGCGATATTGCCGGTCAAGACGCGGGTGAGGCTGAGCAGCAGGCCGACGGCGAGCCACGAGAGGAAGGAGTCGAGCACCGTGAGCGGTGCCGCGAGCGGCACGAACGAGCGGTGCAGCAGATCGAAGCCGCTCCACCAGCCGAGCTCGGCCGCGGGGATGCCGGCTTTCGCGAAGAAGTGCAGGACCGCGAACAGCGGCGCCGTCAGCAGCGCGGCGGCCCACGGCCCCGATTCGCGTTGGATCGCGGTATGCATCGCGCCGCGCATCACGGTCTCTTCGATCAGGGCGACCGCGATGCCGGAGGACAAGCCCATCGCGGACATGCGCAGCACGGCGGCCGTCGAGAACACGACGTGCGGGTCGGCGATGCGGATTTTCGACAGCAGCAGGAACGCCGCGCCCGCGGCGCCCGTGACGATGCCGACGCCGCCCCACAACAGCGCTTGCGCGATGAAGCGGCGGCGCGCCAGGCCGTAGCCGAAATCGCCGCGTTTGCGGATGCCGAGGCGCCGGCACAGCCACACGAGCTCGAGCGCGAGCACGAGCATCGCGATGCGCTCCGCGACGCGGTGGAACGCCCAATGACCCAAGCCCGCGACCAGCCAGTACGCAGGGTACGCGATGCACGCGCCGACCATGAGAGCGAGCACGACGACACCCAGGAACCATGCGAACGCGCGCATCGCTTAAGGCGCCGCCGGCCGGGACGACCCTGCGGCGCGGACTTCAGCGCGCAAACGCGCGCTCCGCCGCCGCGACGGTCGCGTCGATATCCGCATTGGTGTGCGCGGCGGAGACGAACCCAGCTTCGAACGCCGAGGGCGCGAGGTAGACGCCTTCGTCGAGCATGCCGTGGAAGAACCGCGCGAAGCGCGCGGCGTCGCAGGCCATGACCTGCGCGTAGCGGTCGATCCGGGCTTCAGTCGTGAAGAACAATCCGAACATGCCGCAAACGTGGTTCGTCGTGAAGCCGACGCCCGCGCGCTGCGCGGCGCGCGTGAGTCCGTCGATCAAGCGCGAGGTCGTCGCGCCGAGCCGCTCGTGGAATCCCGGCGCCGATACGAGGTCGAGCGTCGCAAGTCCCGCGGCCATCGAGACCGGGTTGCCGGAGAGCGTGCCGGCCTGATAGACCGGACCCAAGGGCGCGAGCTGCTCCATGATGTCGCGGCGGCCGCCGAACGCGCCGACCGGCATGCCGCCGCCGATGATCTTGCCGAGCGTCGTCAGGTCGGGCCGTATGCCGCAGAGCGCCTGGGCGCCGCCCAGGGCGACGCGAAATCCGGTCATCACCTCGTCGAATATCAACAGCGCGCCGGCCCGGTCGCATTCGGCGCGCAGCGCGGCGAGAAAGCCGGGCGCGGGCGCAACGCAGTTCATGTTGCCCGCGATCGGCTCGACGATCACGCAGGCGATCTCGCCGCCGATCTGGCGAAACGCATCGCGCACTTGGCTTGCATCGTTGAATGCGAGCGTGACCGTGTGCTTCGCGAGATCCTTCGGTACGCCCGGCGACGTCGGCACACCGAGAGTCAAGGCGCCGGAGCCGGCCTTGATCAACAGCGAGTCGGAGTGGCCGTGGTAACAGCCCTCGAACTTTACGATCGTTTCGCGCCCCGTGAATCCGCGCGCGAGCCGGATCGCGCTCATCGTCGCCTCGGTGCCCGAGCTCACGAACCGAACCATTTCGATCGACGGCACCAGTTCGACGACGCGCTTGGCGAGCAGCGTTTCGAGCTCGGTCGGCGCGCCGAAGGACAGGCCGTCCGCCGCGACGCGCTGCACGGCGCCGATCACCTCGGGGTGGGCGTGGCCGGCGATCATCGGGCCCCAGGAGCCGACGTAGTCGATGAATTTCCGGCCGTCCGCCGCGAACACGTATGCGCCGGCCGCGCGCTTGAAAAAGATCGGCTCGCCGCCGACTCCGCGAAACGCGCGCACCGGCGAATTCACGCCGCCGGGAATGTATTTGCAAGCTTCCGTGTACAAACTCACCGATCGACCCTCTATGAGCTACGCGCGGGCGCTGCCGCGCGCATAGTCTAAGCCTTGCGCCGGCAGGCCGAGCAACACTTCGAGGCCGCCTTCGGTCCGGTTGCTCGCGCGCGCAAAGCCACCGTGCGCCTTCAAGACTTCCGCGGTGATCGCGAGTCCGATGCCTTCGCCGCCGCTGTCGCGGTCGCGCGCCTCGGCGACCCGGTAGAAAGGCTCGAAGATGCGCGTAAGGTCGGTTGGCGGAACGCCGGGTCCGCGGTCGCGCACCCGAATCAGCGCGCCGCCGTCGGCGGCGCCCACGCTGACGTCGATGGCCGCTCCGTCCGGACTGTAGCGCACGGCATTGCGCAGTACGTTCTCGATCGCGCTGCGCAGCAGTTCGCGATTCGCCGACAGCGCCACGCCCGATGCGGCCTCGAGGCGCACGGCGCAGGCCTTCGCGGCTCCCTCGAAATTCGCATCGCGCACGACTTCCTCGACCAATTCGTCGATATCGACGGATTCACGCCCGAAGCGCGGCTCGGCGCCCTGAAGCCGCGCGAGCTTCAGGACTTGGCTGATCAGCACGTCGAGCCGTTCGATCTCGCGCTCCATGCGGTCGAGCTGCTTCGTGGTTTCAGGCTGCGCCTGCCGCGCGAGGCCTACGGCGACGCGCATGCGCGCGAGCGGCGAGCGCAATTCGTGGGAGATATCGCGCAGCAGTTGGGTGCGAGCGGCGCGCGTCGCGCGCAGTTGGTCCGCCATCGCGTCGAAATCGCGCGCGAGCACCGCGAGTTCATCCTTACGCCCGTCGAGACCGGCGCTGACGCGCACTTCCAGGTTCTCCGACGCGAGCGCCCGGGCGCCCGCCTGGATGCGCCGAATCGGCGCACTCAGGTGCTCGGCGAGCCACCAGCTCGCGAGCGCACTGACGATGAGCGCGATCGCGAGCACGGCGAGCGGTATGCCCGGCAGGCTGAGCGCGCCGAACAGGGTCGATCGCCGCGGCGCGACCAGCACGGTGTAGGTGGATCCGTCAGCCAGGACGATTTGCGGCGCGAGCCGCTGAGGCCGCAGGTCCATCGGCGCGCCGCCGCCGAAACGGCGGTTCTCGAAGCCCATCGAGGCCTCGCGCCGGATGAACGTCATGCGACGCGTGGCGTTCTGCGACAGCGGCCGGCCGAGGATGTCGGCGCCGTTCGGACCGATGATGAAGATATCGTGCCCGAGGATCCGACGACGGTTCGCTCCCAGCCACTGCCGCAGGGCCGCGACGCCGCCGCGCGCGAGAACTTCGGATGCGTCGAACGCGACCGAGGGGCGGCGCTGCAATTCCTGCGATTCGAACTCCCGCGCCGCGACCGCGTTGGTGATCGCGATGCTGCCCGCGGCGATGACCGCCATCGACAGCCAGAACAGCAGGAAAATGCGGAAAAACAGACTATGCATCGGCGGCGGTCAACATGTATCCGGATCCGCGCACGTTCTTGATCTCGGGATTCTTGCTCTTTTCGAGGTCGAGCTTGCGGCGCAGATTGCTGATGTGCGTGTCTATGCTGCGGTCGTACGGCACGAGCTTGCGCCCCAAAGCCTGTTCGGTCATCGCTTCGCGCGAGATCACATGGCCGGCCGAGCGCATCAGCAATTCGAGTACGCGAAATTCCGCTCCGGTCAGGGGCACCGGGCTGCCGGCGACGCGCACTTGATGCATGCCGACATTCAGCGCGATCGGCCCGACCTCGAGAAGGTCGTGCGATCCTGGGCGCGCGCGGTTGCTCACCCGGCGCAGTATCGCCCGCATGCGCGCGACCAGCTCGCGTGGATTGAACGGCTTGCTGAGATAGTCATCCGCACCCAATTCGAGGCCGACGATGCGGTCGACGTCGTCGCCGCGCGCGGTCAACATGAGGATTGGAGTCGCGTGCAGGGCGCCGAGCTCGCGCAGGACGTCGAAGCCGCTGATGCTGGGCAGCATGACGTCGAGAACCACGATCTCGAATTCCCCGGAGCGCAGTTCGCGCAGCGCCTCGCCGCCGTCGTGGACGCTTTTCACGTCGAAATTCTCGGTGGTCAGATACTCGGCCAGCATCTGGCATAGCTCGCGATCGTCGTCGACGAGCAGCACGCGCGGGTCGCGCGCCGCTTTCGTGTCGTTCGCGGCGGGATGGGGGTTATTCATGATCCGAGGGTTCGCATGTTCGCCGCGTATTCTCCCGCATGAGCGCCTGCCCGGGCGGCCCCTTTGCGCGCGCTTGACCTATCTTTGCGCAACCTTGCCCCGTCTATGACACAAACCGTAGCGCCGCGCGCCTAGACTTCAGCGCATGCGATTGTCGCAGACATCCGAGGAGCATGACATGTATGTAATTCGAAACGGCTGGACGGCAAGCCTGATTGCCGTTGCGGCGCTCGCCGGCGCAGCGGCGCCGTTGGCGGCGAGGGCCGCGGCCGATGCGCCGCAGAATGCCGCGGCGCCGTGGACGCGCGCTCCCGCCTGCAGGCCGGATGCGCGCCACTGGCATCGCGGCAGACCGGGCTGGGATCGCGGCCGACCGGGCTGGCATCGCGGCGGGCGGCCCTGGGAGGCTGCGCGTATGTTCCGCAAATTGGGATTGAACGGTGAGCAGCGTCAAGCGGAACGCGCGATCATGCAAGCCGCGTGGCCGGACTTTCGCAAGCTTCACGATCAGATGCGCGCCAATTCGACGAAGCTTCGCAAATTGACGCCGGACGACAAGGATTATTCCGCCGTCGCCGCCGAGGTCGGCCGGGACAACGGATCCGTCTTCGCGCAGATCATCGAGAAACAGGCGCGGGTGCGCGCGAAGATGTACGCGGTGTTGACTCCGGCGCAGAAGAAGCAGCTCGTGGACTTCCGCGCGCAAATGCGTTCGCACCAAAACTGCGGCTGCGCGGGCGCGCGCATGGCGCCTGCCGACGGTGCGCCGCCGCCGGCCGGGCAATGAGATGACGGGTGCATGCGGTGGCGCGGCCGTCGCGCCGCCGCATTGCCGGGCGCGGGATCGCGTTCAGAGCGCTATGGCCTGCCGCATCGGCATCGCCTCCAGCCAATGCACTTTCGATTCCAGCCGCCCGTCGGCGTTCAGATTGAAATGGCGGTAGGCGGGCGGCCGCCGGTCGAGCGCGAATTCGTCGCTGCCCGGCAGGAACTGCGCCCCCGTCGACGGAGTCGCGTACAAGCGGACCGCGCCGCGCCGTCCCTCGAAGGCCTGATGCACGTGGCCCCAGGCGACCCCTCTGACCTTGGGATGCGCGTCGATGACGCGCCAGAAATCGTCGGCGTTCGCGAGCCCGAGCGCGTCGAGCCAGCGGCTCCCCATGTCGATCGGATGATGGTGCAGGCATACGAGCGCATTTGGCTGCGGACGGGACAATTCCTCGTCGAGGCGCGCGAGCTCCGCGGCGCTCAAGCGGCCGCCGACCTCGCCGGGAGCGTAGCTGCTCAGCATGACGATGCGCCACGAGCCAATCGTACGGCCGCCGCAATATTGAAACGGAGAGCCGAACAGCTCGCGCACCATCGCGGCTGGCTGGTCGTGGTTCCCGGGGATGCAGAGCACGGGTTTCGGCATGTTCTGGCAGATGCTGCGGAAGCGCAGATATCCGCCTGGATCGTCCTGCACGATATCGCCGGTGACGAGCAACGCGGCGTAGTCGGGAAATCCGGCCAACGCGGCGTCCAGCACGCCGCGAAAGCTCGCGTCGGTCTCGACGCCCCGAAGTTTGCCGTCCGCGCGGCCGTGCAGATGGGGGTCGGTGATTTGCAGAATCTTCATGCGAAAATGCTACCAAGGCGAATCCGCGACTACGGTGAACTGGGTCATAAGGATGCACGCGGCCACTGCACATAAGATGCGGGAAACGCCGCGCGCCGACGCACTTGCGGCCGCCACGGCGACAAAGCGCGAACCAATTCGCGCTTTTGCCGCAAGGCGCGCGCGGCGCCATCCTTGGGTCGGCGCAAGCCGCGCCGCGGCCGGCCCGTTGCTGGCGGCCTTTGCATCGGGGACAATACCGCCCCCCAGCCCTCCATACAGAAGAGCGTCATGCCTACCCGCCGACAGCTTGCGAACGCGATCCGGATCCTTTCGATGGACGCGGTTCAGAAGGCCAAATCCGGGCATCCGGGCGCCCCGATGGGCATGGCCGATATCGCCGAAGTCCTCTGGCGCGACGTCCTCAAGCACAACCCCTCCAACCCGAACTGGTGGGACCGGGACCGCTTCGTGCTGTCGAACGGCCACGCGTCGATGTTGCTGTATTCGCTTCTGCATCTGACCGGCTATCCGCTATCGCTCGACGACTTGCGCAATTTCCGCCAATTCGGCTCCAAGACGCCCGGTCATCCCGAACGCGACACGCGCATCGGAATCGAAACGACGACCGGCCCCCTGGGCCAAGGCCTTGGGAACGCAGTCGGCATGGCGCTCGCGGAGCGCGCTCTCGCCGCGACCTACAACCGGCCCGGGCATCTCGTCATCGATCATCGAACCTACGCCTTTTGCGGCGACGGTTGCCTGATGGAGGGGATTTCGCACGAAGTCGCGTCGTTCGCGGGCGCCCAGAGGCTCGGCAAGCTCATCGTGATTTATGACGACAACGGCATATCGATCGACGGCAAGGTGCGCGGCTGGTTCGCGGACGACACGGCGATGCGCTTCGAGGCCTACGGCTGGCATGTACTGCCGCGCGTCGACGGCCATGACAGCGGCGCGATCAGCGCGGCACTCGCGGCGGCGACAGCGGCCGACGGCCGCCCGTCGCTGATTTGCTGTCAGACGGTGATCGGCTGGGGCGCGCCCAACAAGCAGGGCAGCGCATCGATGCACGGTGAGCCTGTCGGCGCGGACGAAATCGCGGCGACGCGCGCGAATTTGGGCTGGACCCTGCCGCCGTTCGAGATTCCCGACGATATTCGCGCCGCCTGGGACCTGCGCGCGAAGGGCGAGCGTGCGGAGCGGCAATGGCGCGGCCAATGGGAGGCCTACGCGGCCGCGTATCCCGAACTCGCGGCCGAACTTGCGCGCCGCATGTCGGGCGAATTGCCCGACGGCTTCGCGCGCGGCGCGCATGCCTATGCGGCGCGAATGCAAGTCGACGGCGCCGCGCTCGCGACGCGGCAATCGTCGCAGGGCGCGTTGAACGAGTTCGGGCCCGGGCTTGCGGAACTCATCGGCGGGTCGGCGGACCTGACGCCGTCCAATGGAACGCTGCGCAAGGACTCGGTCGTCCTCACGCCCGATCGACCGGCCGGCAATTACGTGCATTTCGGCGTGCGCGAATTCGGCATGTCGGCGATTCTGAACGGCATCGCGGCGCACGGCGGATTCGTCCCCTACGGCGGGACCTTCCTGACGTTTTCCGACTATGCGCGCAATGCCGTGCGCATGTCGGCGCTGATGCGCCTCGGCGTCGTCTATGTCTATACGCACGACTCGATCGGGCTCGGCGAGGACGGACCCACGCACCAGCCGATCGAGCACATCGCGAGTCTTCGAATCATTCCGCAGACGGACGTCTGGCGGCCGTGCGATGCCGTCGAGACCGCGACCGCCTGGCGTGTCGCGATCGAGAATCGTTCGGGCCCCACTTGCCTCGTGCTGACGCGGCAGGCGGTCGCGCATCAAGCGCGCAGCGCGGCGCAGGTCGCGGCGATCGCGCGCGGCGGCTACGTGCTGATCGACTGCGGCGCAGCCCCCGAGGCGATCGTGATCGCGACCGGTTCGGAGGTCGGGATCGCCGCGGAGGCGGTGCGCGCGGCGAATGCGCGCGGCCGGCGCGTCCGCTTGGTGTCGATGCCGAGCACCAACACGTTCGAACGCCAGGACGACGCATACAAGCAGGGCGTCCTTCCCGATGCGGTCGCCGCGCGGGTCGCGGTCGAGGCGGGCGTGCGCGAGCCGTGGTGGCGCTACGTCGGGATCAAGGGCCGGATCGTCGGCATCGATCATTTCGGCGAGTCGGCCCCTGCGAAGGATCTTTTCCAGCATTATGGGTTCACCGCGGAGCATGTCGGCAAAGCGGTCGACGCCGTGTTGGCCGGATAGAGTACGAGTAGCAAGTACGACATTAACGAGGACGGAGAGAAGATGGCAATCAAAGTGGCAATCAACGGGTACGGCCGCATCGGCCGCAATACTTTGCGCGCGCTGTACGAGGGTAAGCGCCGCGGCGAGATACAAATAGTTGCGATCAACGATCTCGGCGACGCCAACACCAACGCGCACCTGACGCGTTACGATACGGCGCACGGCCGGTTCCCGGGCGAAGTTCACGTCGAAGGCGACGCGATGGTCGTCAACGGCGACCGAATCCGCGTCGTCGCGGAGCGCGATCCGTCCAAATTGCCATGGCGCGACCTCGGGGTGGATTTCGTTCTCGAATGCACGGGCCTCTTCACGAGCAAGGCCAAGGCCTCGGCGCATCTCGCGGCCGGCGCCAAGAAAGTCATGATTTCGGCGCCCGGCGGCGACGATGTCGACGCGACCGTCGTCTACGGCGTTAATCACCGCGTACTCAAGTCGAGCTTCACCGTGGTATCGAACGCTTCGTGCACGACGAACTGTCTCGCGCCGGTCGCGATGGTGCTGCACGAGAAAATCGGCATCGTCGCGGGGGTCATGACGACGATACATTCCTACACGAACGACCAGGTGCTGACCGACGTCTATCATTCCGACCTGCGCCGCGCACGCTCGGCGACGATGTCGATGATTCCGACGAAGACCGGCGCCGCGGCCGCCGTCGGCCTCGTGCTGCCGCAATTGAAGGGAAAGCTCGACGGATTCGCGATACGCGTGCCGACGATCAATGTCTCGCTCGTCGACTTGAGCTTTACCGCGGCGCGCGCCACCAGCGTCGAGGAAGTGCACGCGGCGATCAAGGATGCCGCAAACGGCGCGCTCCGGGGAATCCTCGCGTATTGCGACCAACCGCTGGTCTCGGTGGACTTCAACCACGATCCGGCGTCGGCGACCTATGATGCGACGCTGACGAAGGTCCTCCAGGGAACGCTGGTAAAGGTCTGCGCCTGGTACGACAACGAGTGGGGCTTCTCCAACCGCATGCTCGACACGACGATCGCCTGGTCGAAGGCCGTATGATCCGGCACGGAGCGTAGCCAGTGAAGATCAACAAGATGGCCAATTACGATCTCGCCGGCAAGCGCGTGCTGATCCGCGAGGATCTGAACGTGCCGATCCACGACGGAGTCGTCACCAGCGATGCGCGCATCAGGGCGTCGCTGCCGACGATACGGCTCGCTCTCGAGAAAAACGCACGAGTGATGCTGATGTCCCATTTGGGCCGGCCGGAGGAGGGCAAATTCTCCGAAGACGCCTCGCTCGCACCGGTCGCGAAGCGCCTCGGAGAACTTCTCGGCGTCCCGGTCGCGCTGAAGCGCGACTGGCTGGACGGCGTGGAGGTCGCGCCCGGTTCGGCGGTATTGCTGGAAAACGTCCGCTTCAACAAGGGTGAGAAGAAGGATGCCGATGACCTGGCGCAGAAGATGGCCGCGCTTTGCGACATCTACGTCATGGACGCGTTCGGAACCGCGCACCGCGCCGAAGCGAGCACGCACGGAGTCGCCAAATACGCGAAGGTCGCATGTGCCGGGCCGCTGCTCGTCACCGAGCTCGCGGCGCTCGAAACGGCGCTCGAGAAGCCGGCGCGGCCGCTGATCGCGATCGTCGGCGGCTCCAAGGTGTCGACGAAGCTCACGGTGCTCGAATCTCTGCTCGCGAGAGTCGACGGCTTGATCGTCGGCGGCGGCATCGCCAACACGTTTCTCGCGACGCACGGCTACAGCGTCGGCAAGTCCCTTTACGAACCGGACATGCTCGACATCTGCGCGCGCCTGATCGAGCAGTCGAAGAAGCGCGGCATAGAGATACCGATGCCGACGGACGTCGTCGTCGCCAAGGAGTTTTCGGCGAAGGCCGAGGCCGACGTCAAGCCGGTCGGCGCCGTCCTGCCGGACGAGATGATCCTGGACATAGGCCCCGATACCGCCGAACGCTTCGCGCAGGTGCTCGCGGCGGCGGGCACGATCCTGTGGAACGGTCCCGTCGGAGTGTTCGAGTTCGAACAGTTCGGCGAAGGCACCCGCGCCGTCGCGAACGCGATTGCGCGCAGCAAGGCGTTTTCCCTCGCCGGCGGCGGCGATACGCTCGCCGCGATCGAGAAGTACAACGTCGAGGAGAGCATCTCCTACATATCGACGGGCGGCGGCGCGTTCCTCGAATTCGTCGAGGGGAAGAAGTTGCCGGCCGTGGAAATGCTGGAGAGCCGGGCCGAATGAGTGCGCTCATCCGACGCACCAAGATCGTCGCGACCTTGGGGCCGGCGACCGACGATCCGGCCGTTCTCGACGGCGTCGTGCGCGCGGGCGTCGACGTCGCGCGGATCAACTTCTCGCACGGCGAGGTCGACGACCACGCCCGCCGCGTCGAGAAAATTCGCGCGGCCGCGAGCAAGGCCGGCCGGTACATAGGCGTGCTCGGCGATCTGCAGGGCCCCAAGATCCGCATCGATCGATTCGCGCAAGGTCCCGTGCAACTCGCCGAAGGCGCGGGGTTTGCGCTCGACGCGTCGCTGGATGCGAACGCCGGCAACGAGCGCGAGGTCGGCATCGCGTACAAGAAGCTTCCCGCGGACGTGTTCGTGGGCGACGTGCTGCTGCTCAATGACGGCCAAATCAGCCTGCAGGTGGAGGGCGTCGACGGACCGCGGATTCGAACGCGGGTGCTGGTCGGCGGCGAGCTCGGCAACAACAAGGGCATCAACCGTCAAGGCGGCGGCCTGTCGGCCGGCGCGCTCACCGACAAGGATCGGCGCGACATTCGCACCGCCGCGGATCTACAGGTGGACTACCTCGCGGTTTCATTCGCCCGGGACGCAGCCGACATGAACGAGGCGCGCGCGTTGCTGCGCGAAGCCGGCGGATTTGCACACTTGATCGCGAAGATCGAGCGCGCGGAAGCCATCAAGAACCTCACCGCCGTGGTGCGCGCGAGCGATGCGGTCATGGTCGCGCGCGGGGATCTCGGCGTCGAGATGGGGTATGCGGAACTCGCGGGACTGCAGAAGCAGATCATCCAGGAGGCGCGCCACCAGAATCGCGTCGTGATCACCGCGACCCAGATGATGGAATCCATGATCGTCAATACGATCCCGACCCGGGCCGAGGTCTCGGACGTCGCCAATGCGGTCATGGAAGGGAGCGACGCGGTCATGCTGTCGGCCGAGACGGCAGCGGGCAAGCACCCGGTCAAGGTCGTCGAGGCGATGTCGCGCATTATTGTCGGCGCCGAGAAATACCAGGGCGCGCACGTGCGCATCCGGCAGCGCAGCAGCGGACAGTTCGAGCGCAGCGACGAGGCGATAGCCGCCGCGGTCATGTATACGGCGAACCATCTGAACGTCAAGGCGATCGTCGCCCTGACCGAGTCCGGTTCGACGACGCTGTGGATGTCGCGCGTGCGGTCGGACATCCCGATCTATGCGTTCACGCGGCAGGCGAGCACGCTTTGCCGCGTCACGCTGTACCGCGGCGTCTATCCGGTCGCCTATGACGTCACGCATACGGATGCCGAGGCGCTCTATCGGTCGGTGTTCCGCCAGCTGCTCGGCTTGAATCTCGTCAAGGAGGGGGATCTCGTGATCCTGACCAAGGGCGAACTGCGCGGGGTCTCCGGCGGAACCAATTCCATGCAGATCGTGCGCGTGACGGCGGAGTAGCGCGATGGCGAATGAATTTCGCGGAAGTGAACGCTATGTCGCGACGCCCGAACTAGAGTCCGCGGTCCGCGCCGCGATGGTGTTGTCGCGCCCGCTGCTGATCAAGGGGGAGCCGGGCACGGGGAAGACGCTGCTCGCCGCGGAAATCGCCGCGACCTTGTCGAAGCCGCTGTTCGAGTGGCACGTCAAATCGACGACCAAGGCGCAGCAAGGACTGTACGAATACGATGCCGTGTCGCGCCTGCGTGATTCGCAGCTCGGCGACGCGCGCGTCAAGGACATCCGCAACTACATCGTGAAGGGAAGCCTGTGGGAAGCGTTCGACTGCGACGTACAGCCGGTCGTTCTGATCGACGAAATCGACAAGGCCGATATCGAGTTTCCGAACGATCTGCTGCGCGAACTGGACCGCATGGAGTTCTTCGTCTACGAGACGCGCGAGACCGTGCGCGCGAAGCACCGGCCCGTCATCGTGATCACGAGCAACAACGAGAAGGAGCTGCCGGACGCGTTCTTGCGCCGCTGCTTCTTCCATTACATCCGGTTCCCGGACGAGGAGACGATGACGCGCATCATCGACGTCCATTTCCCCGGGCTGAAGCGCGACCTGTTGCGCGAGGCGCTCGCGGCGTTCTTCAAGCTGCGCGAGACGCCTGGGCTGAAGAAGCGGCCGTCGACGTCGGAGCTGCTCGATTGGATCAAACTGCTCGTCGCCGAGGACGTCCCGCCGGAGGCGCTCGCCAGCGATGATCCGCGCAAGCTCGTCCCGCCGCTGTACGGCGCCCTGCTGAAAAACGAGCAGGACCTGCACTTGTTCGAGCAGCTGGTCTTTCTAAACCGCCGGAATGCTCGTTAAATTCTTCCGTCTGCTGCGCGTCGCCGGGGTGCCGGCGACGATCCCGGAATTTCTGACCTTGCTCGAAGCGCTGCGCGCCGGCCTCGCCGACGACGATGTAGAGCGGTTCTATTTCCTGGCGCGCTCCTGTCTGGTCAAGGATGAGCGGCATTACGACCGGTTCGACCGCGCGTTCGCGCTGCACTTCAACGGCAAGAGCGACGCGCTTGCCGTTGGCGCGCGTCAATTGCCCGAGGACTGGCTGGAGAAGCTGGCGGAGAAGAACCTGTCCGACGAGGAAAAAGCGCAAATCCGCGCGCTCGGCGATTGGGACGCGTTGATGAACGCACTGCGCGAGCGCCTCGAGCAACAGCGGGGCCGCCATCAGGGCGGCAACAAATGGATCGGCACCGCCGGCACCTCGCCGTTCGGCGCGTACGGCTACAATCCGCAGGGCGTGCGCATCGGCCAGGACGCGTCGCGCAACCGCCGCGCGGTCAAAGTCTGGGACCGGCGCGAGTTCGCGAACCTCGACGACGACGTCGAACTCGGCACGCGCAACATGAAATTGGCCTTGCGCCGCCTGCGCCGGTTCGCGCGGCGCGGCGCCGCGAACGAATTGGCGCTCGCCGACACGATAGATGCCACGGCGCGCGCCGGCGGCTGGCTCGACATCAAGATGGTGCCGGAGCGGCACAACATCGTGAAGGTCCTCCTGCTGCTCGACGTCGGCGGGTCGATGGACGATCACGTGCGCGCGTCGGCGGAGCTGTTCTCGGCGGCGCGCAGCGAGTTCAAGCACCTCGAACAGTACTATTTCCATAATTTCCCCTACGAAAAATTGTGGCGCGACAACCGACGGCGCTTCGATCAGCACGTCGACACCAACGAGGTTGTGCGCACCTACGGCGCCGACTACAAGCTCATCATCGTCGGCGACGCGACAATGAGCCCCTACGAGATCACCGCCGCCGGCGGCAGCGTCGAGCACTGGAACGCAGAGACCGGCGAGACCTGGCTGCGGCGGCTGCTGCGAGCCTTCCCGCGCAGCGCGTGGATCAATCCGCAGCCGGCCGGGGTATGGGGGCAAACCCCTTCGATCGCGCTCACGCGCGAATTGCTCGAGGGGAGAATGTACCCGTTGACGCTTTCAGGACTCGACGAGGCCATCGGCGCACTGTCCTGACGCCATGGCGCGGCGCGCGCCGCTCACGCCTGCGGCAGCGAATCGTGACGCGTAAGCACCTGCGGGCACGTGAGCCTGAAATGTTCGGCGAGGCGCTCGGCGACGTACACCGAGCGATGCCGGCCACCGGTGCAGCCGATCGCGATAGTGAGGTATCCGCGGTTCGCATCCGCGGATTCCTTGAGGCGCTTCGACAGGAAGGCGGCCAAGTCGGCGATCATTTCGCGCACGCTCGCATGGCCGCCGAGGAATTCCACGACCGCGGCGTCGCGCCCGGTCAGGTCGCGCAAGGTCTGTTCCCAAAACGGGTTCGGGAGGCTGCGCACGTCGAAGACGAAATCCGCATCGCCGGGAATCCCGTGTTTGTAGCCGAACGACTCGAACATCAAGGACACGTGATGCGGGCGCCGCGTGTCGATGCGCTCGCGGATGAGCTTGCGCAGCGCGTGAACCCCCATGTTCGAGGTGTCGATGATGAGGTCCGCGGCGGCGGTGATCGGCTCGAGCAGAGCGCGCTCCGAAGCGATCGCCTCGCGCAGACTGACGCCTTCGGTGCTCAAGGGATGCTTGCGGCGGGTCTCCGCATAGCGCTTCAGCAGGACCTCGTCGCCGGCATGCAGGTACAGAATGTCGCAGTCGATGCCGCTGCGGCGCAGTTCGTCGACGAGCGTCGGAACCATCGCGATTTCTTTCGCGCGGTTGCGTGCGTCGAGCCCGACCGCGGTCCGAGGATAGACGTCCTCGGAGCCGCCGCGGATGATGTGCGAGACCAGGGGCTTGAGCAGCGCCGCGGGAATGTTGTCGACACAGTAGTAGTCGCTGTCCTCCAGCATGTGCAACGCCACGCTCTTGCCGGAGCCCGACAGCCCGCTGACGATGATCAGGCGCATCGGCAACGGCCCCGATGCCTCAAGAAATGCGCGCCTTGATCACGTCTTCGGCGTGATGATCCGAGGATTTTTCCTTGTGCTTTTTGACGCTGCGGTCCAGCTTGTCCGTCAGCGCGTCGATCGCGGCGTACATGTCGCCTTCGGTCGCCTCCGCGTAGATCTTGTTTCCGCGCAGCATCAGCGTCGCCTCGGCCTTGTGCCGCAGCTTCTCGATCGTGAGGACGCAATGCACGTCGATCAGTTGTTCGAAGTGGCGCGCAATCTTTTCGAATTTCTTCGATACATAGCTGCGGAGCGCGGGGGTGATTTCCAGGTGATGACCGCTGAGATCGAGCTGCATGATGTTCCTCCGTTCGTCAAAATTCGTGTTGGCGCGCGCGCGCCGCAGCCCGCTTCCGTTCGCTGGACGGAGCGATTTGCATTCCTTCGCGGTATTTCGCGACGGTGCGCCGAGCCACCGGTATGCCTTCCCCGGAAAGAATCTCCGCGAGCTTGGCGTCGCTCAACGGATTGTCCGGGCTTTCCTGCGCGATCAGCTTCTTGAGCTTCGCGCGGATCGCGGTCGACGACATTTCCGTACCGTCGGCCGCGGCGACGTGGCTCGAGAAGAAATAGCGGAATTCGAACACGCCGCGCGGCGTATGCATGTATTTCGCGGTGGTCACGCGCGAAATCGTCGATTCGTGCATTTCTACCGCCTCGGCGACGTCCTTGAGAATCAAGGGCTCCATCGCCTCTTCGCCGCGCTCGAAGAAGCTCGCCTGGCGCTCTACGATGCAGCGCGCGACCTTGATCAGGGTTTCGCTGCGAATCTCGAGGCTGCGCATGAGCCAGCGCGCTTCCTGCAGTTGGGTGCGCAGCATCGCGTGGTCGGGAGCGCGGGAGATCAAGTTCGCGTAGCTTTGGTTGACGCGCACGCGCGGAACGGTCACCGGGTTGACCTCAACGATCCAGCCCTGATCGGTGCGGCGCACGAACACGTCCGGAATCACGTATTCGGCCTGGCCGGCACCCAGCGCGGCCCCGGGCCGCGGATGGCAGGAGCGCACCAAGGCGATGGCGAGTTCCAGATCGCTTTCGCTGCAGCGCAATTGGCGCCGCAGTACGACGAATTGTTGCGCAGCAACAAGATCCAAGTGTTCGAGCGCAATCCGCATCGCGATGTCGCGCCCCGGCGTTGCCGCATCCAGCTGGCCAAGCTGCAGCGCGATGCATTCGCCGAGATTGCGCGCGCCGATGCCCGCCGGCTCCAGGGCCTGGACGGCCGTGAGCATGCGCTCCATGTCCGCAATCGTCGCCGTCATCTCCGGCAGGAGGCTCGCGCGGATCGTTTCCAGGTCATCCAGCAGATAGCCGTCGTCGGATATCGAATCGGCGATCACGCGCGCGATCGCAAGATCCGTCGGCGACAGCTTCGCGAGATCCAGTTGTTCGATCAGCTGATCCTGCAGCGTGGGCGCGCGCTGGTCGCTGAAATCGCCGCCGCGGTCGTCGCCGCCGGACCAGGCCGAGTCCGAGGGCCCGACCACCTGTTCACCCCAGGCCTCGTCGGCGACCTCGACTTCCGGCTGTTCGCGCTCGTCGTCGCCGGCCGATTTGCCGTCGAGCTCGGCGTAAGGCTCGCGTAGCGGCCGATCTTCGGGATCCGGCGGCGCCTCGGCGACGACATCTGCGCCGGAATCATCGTCGGCCTCCAACATGACATTGGTCTCGAGCGCCTCGCGAACGTGCGCCTGAAGATCCAAGGCCGGCAGTTGGAGCAAGCGGATCGCCTGTTGCAGTTGCGGCGTCATCGTCAACTGCTGGCCAATCCGGAGCTGCAGACTAGGCTTCAACATAAGTTACCGGCAACCATTTAGCCTACAGTTTGAAATCCTGTCCCAAGTACACCTCACGCACCTGCGAATTTGCAAGAATCTGCTCCGCAGATCCCGCAGCGATCACGACACCCTGGTTCACGATGTACGCCCGCGTACAAATGCCGAGTGTCTCGCGTACATTATGATCCGTAATCAGCACGCCAATTCCCTTATCCGACAAGTGCTTGATTATTCGCTGGATGTCGGCGACCGACAGGGGGTCGACCCCGGCGAACGGCTCATCCAGAAGCATGAACCTGGGGTCCGCCGCCAATGCACGGGCGATTTCGACGCGGCGCCGCTCGCCGCCCGACAAGCTCAACCCCAAGCTGTCGTGCACGTGGTCGATGTGCAGTTCGCCGAGCAACTCCTCGAGCCTCGATTCGCGCGCCTCGCGATCGAGGCCGGGCCGCGTTTCCAGGATCGCCATGATGTTGTCCGCGACCGACAATTTGCGAAATACCGACGGCTCCTGCGGTAAGTAGCCCAAGCCCATTTGCGCGCGCTTGTGCATCGGCAGCCGGCTGATGTCGCGGCCGTCCAGCAAGATTTCGCCGTGTGCGCACTTGGACAATCCGACGATCATGTAGAAAGCCGTGGTCTTGCCCGCGCCGTTCGGGCCCAACAGGCCGACGACTTCGCCGCTTGCGACCGTCAGCGACAAATCGCGCAGCACTGCGCGCGCCTTGTAGCTCTTCGCGAGGTTGGTCGCTTGCAGCACGCTCATGGTTTTTGGTTGGAGCGCGGCGGCGTGATCGTGATGTGCACTCGCTGCGAGCTTTGATCCGCCGCTGCGGCGAGGACGCTGCGCGCGGCGATGTTGTACTTCAAGGATTCACCGCGAATTTCGTTCTTCCCGTCGGAAAGCGATGCGTTCTTGGACAGTTCGACGATCCCTTGGCGCACGTCATAGTCGATCCGTTCGGCGTGGCCTCGGACCACGCGCCCCGACTTGTCGTCGCGCTGTTGAAAATCAGCCGGCTTGCCGGTAACGCTCGCTTTCGCGAGGAGCTTGTTCGCAAACATGATGTCCGCGTCGTCGGAGTGCAGTTCACCCTGATTCACGATGATTTTTACGTGGCCTCGAAAAATCCAGTGGCTGTTCTCGAAATCCAGTCCGGTCGCGTGCGCAAGATCAGCCTCGACCGACATCGTACCCTGAGAAATTTTGACTTTGCGGAAAATCAAATCGTTGTTGCGGTAGTCGATTTCCGAGGACTGCGCGTCCAGCGATATCGGAGGCTGCGACGGCGAGACCTTCGCCGATCGCGCGCGCGAGCGCGGCTGCGCGGCGGCCGACGGCCGGCCGAACGGCGCCATCAGCGCGGCAGCCGCGAAAATGACGAATGCGCTACGGATGGAACGTGCCATTCACCCGCGACTCCAGCCGGATCGTGCGATCGTTCAAATTGGCGATGAGGCCCCGCGCGTTCAAGCTTTGATCCGCAAAATCGATGCGCACGTCGGAGCCTGTGCGCACGACCGCATCGGCGACGTCGTAAGTCATTCGATCGGTGCGCACGATGGCGGTGCCCGCGCGGTTCTGGTCGATGCCCTGGAGACGCACGTTGCCGCTCACGTCGACGGCCTTGCCGCCGGGTTCGACATGCGCGAGATCGCCGACCATGACCCAAACTTGGCCGCCCGGTGCCTGGTAATCCACGCGAATGTCATGCAGCGCGACCTCGGTGCCCGTGCCGATCTGGTCGATGCGCGCGGCCGCGATCTTCACCCCCGGAGCGCCGCTTTGATCGTAGTCGGTCAATACCGCGTCTTTCAAATAATATCCCGGGTGCGCAGCCGCGGCGGCGCCCGCCGCCGGCGGGTGCACGCGGCCCGGCGTGCTCAGGATCCACGTGCTGATCGCGAGCGCGACGACGGCGAGGACGGTGAAGATCCTGAACAGCATCAGCGGCTGCGGGCACGCGCGCGCAGGATCGCGTCGCAAAGTTCGCGCACGGCGCCCTGCCCGCCGGGGGATTTCGCGACCCAATGAGCGGCCGCGACGACGAGCCGATGGGCGTCCGCGACCGCGCCGGCAAAGCCGACGGCCGTCATCAACGGAAGATCCGGCGTATCGTCGACAAGGCACGCAGCCTCGAGCGGCGCTACATTCAGCTTGCGCGCCAACTGCGCGAGCGCGCGTACCTTGTCGCCGCAGCCTTGGACCACATGGGCAACGGCGAGTTCGCGCATGCGCGCCGCGACCGCCGGCGAGCGCCGGCCGCTGATCACGGCGACAGTGACGCCGCTCGCCGCCAACAGCTTGATGCCGTGGCCGTCGCGCACGTGGAATACCTTCAATGATTCGCCGCGCGCGCCGAAATAGAGCCTTCCATCCGTGAGCACGCCGTCCACATCCAGCGTGAGCAGCCGGATCTTGGCGAGCGGCGTGGGCTTGCGCGCGTTCAAACGACCCCCGCGCGCATCAAATCGTGGACGTTGAGCGCGCCGGTAACGCGTCCTTCGGCATCGACGACGAGCAGCGAGGTGATCCCATGGGTTTCCATCAAATGCACGGCTTGCGCCGCGAGCATGTCCGCGCAGACGGTTTTCGCGCTGCGCGTCATGACTTCATCCATGCGCGTCGCGCGCAGGTCCGCGCCGCGATCGAGCACGCGGCGCAAGTCGCCGTCCGTGAAGATGCCGATCGCCTTGTTCGCGTCGTCGACGACGGCGGTCATGCCGAGGCCCTTGCGCGTCACTTCCATGAGACCGTCCGCAAGCGCCGTGTCGGCGCGCACCGTCGGTATGCGCTCCCCGGTGCGCATGACGTCCTGCACGTGCAGCAGAAGGCGCCTGCCGAGGTTGCCGGCGGGGTGCGAGCGCGCGAAATCCTCCTCGGTGAATCCGCGCGCCTTCAACAGCGCGACGCTCACGGCGGCGCCGACGGCGAGGGCCGCGGTCGTACTCGCCGTCGGCGCGAGATTCAGCGGACAAGCCTCGGCCGGCACGCCGATGTTCAAGTGAACCGTCGCGAGGTGCGCGAGGGTCGAACTCGGGTTTCCGGTCATCGCGACGAGGGGCACCCCCAAGCGCTTGATTACGGGCACGATCGTGAGGATTTCGTCGGTCTCGCCGGAGTTCGAAAATGCCAATACGGCGTCCTCCCGGGTTATCATGCCGATATCGCCGTGGCTGGCCTCGCCCGGATGAAGGAAGAACGCGGGCGTGCCCGTGCTCGCGAGGGTCGCCGCGATTTTGCCGGCGATATGCCCCGATTTTCCCATGCCGGTGACGACGATGCGCCCGCGGCAGTCGAGACAGATGCGGCAGGCACGGGCGAACTCCGGCCCGAGACGGGGCAATTGCGCGCGCAGGCCGTCGATCTCGACGGAAAGGGCCTGGCGAGCGACCGTCACCAGGTCGAGGTCGGTGTAGACGCGTTGCATGGGTGCATGATAGCGCGGATGGGGCGGTCCGAGCGCATCGGGCCAGGGGTCGCTTTTTAAGTAGGAGAGGGCATGAATCCGGAACAGGTAGCGCAATTGATCCGCGCGGGATTGAAGGGAAGCAGCGCGACCGTCAGGAGCGACGACAACGTGCATTTCGAGGCCGTCGTCGTCGCCGAGGCGTTCGCGGGGAAGCGGGCGGTGCAGCGACATCAATTGGTCTACGCGGCGATCGGCAGCGCCGTCGGCAACGAGATTCACGCGCTCGCGCTGCAGGCGTTCACGCCCGCGGAGTTCGCGACCGAGGAGCGCGGCCCCCGGGGAACGCCCCTTGGATAAACTGCAGATTCATGGCGGCATCCCGCTCGACGGCGAGGTGCGCATCTCGGGCGCGAAGAACGCGACCCTGCCGATCCTCGCCGGCTGCCTGCTCGCCGACGGGCCGGTCACCGTGTCCAACGTTCCGCACCTGCAGGACGTCACGACGATGATCGAACTCCTCGGCCGCATGGGTGTATCGGTGACCATCGACGAGAAGATGCGCATCGAAGTCGACGCCTCCACGATCAAGGAGTACTTCGCCCCGTATCAGCTCGTCAAGACGATGCGCGCCTCGATCCTGGTGCTCGGCCCCCTGCTCGCGCGTTTCGGTCAGGCCGATGTGTCGTTGCCCGGCGGCTGCGCGATCGGCGCGCGGCCGGTCAACATCCACGTGGCCGGCCTGCAGGCGATGGGCGCCGACATTCGTATCGAAAACGGCTACATCAAGGCGCGCGCGGGCCGCTTGAAGGGCGCGCGCCTGGTGCTCGACACGGTCACCGTCACCGGCACCGAGAACCTCATGATGGCCGCCGCCCTGGCCGAAGGGCAGACCGTGCTGGAGAATGCCGCGCGCGAGCCCGAGGTCGTTGATCTTGCGAATTTCCTCAATGCGATGGGCGCGAAGATCCGCGGTGCCGGCAGCGACAAGATCGTCATCGACGGCGTCGAGCGGCTCAACGGAACCTCCTACGAAGTTTTGCCGGACCGGATCGAGGCCGGCACCTATCTGGTCGCGGCGGCGATCACCGCCGGCCGCATCCGGGTCAAGAGCGCGCGGCCCGATCACCTGGACGCCGTGCTCGCCAAATTGCAGGAAGCGGGCGCCGACGTTGCGAGTGGGGACAACTGGATCGAAGTGGACATGCGCTCGCGGCGGCCGAAGGCGGTCGACATACGCACCGCGCCGTATCCTGCGTTTCCGACCGACATGCAGGCTCAGTTCGCGGCTCTCAATACCGTCGCCTCGGGCGTCGGCACGATCATCGAGACGATTTTCGAGAATCGATTCATGCACATGCTCGAAATGCGGCGCATGGGCGCGGAGATTCGCCTCGAGGGCAACACGGCGATCATCAAGGGGGTCGAGCGCCTGACCGCAGCGCCCGTGATGGCGACGGACCTGCGCGCTTCCGCGAGCCTGATCCTCGCCGCACTGGTCGCGGAAGGACGGACCGAGATCGAACGCATCTATCATATCGACCGCGGCTACGAGGCGATCGAGGAGAAGCTCCAACAGTTGGGCGCGCGGATTCGGCGCACGCCGGGCTAGAGACCGACGCTTACCCCTCGAGGGGCGCCGCCGAGCGCGCCTCTGCGCTCATTGCTGCGGTTGGAATTTGCGCGTCGGTCGTTCGATGATCGGGAATTTATAGCGGAACGTCTGCGTTCCGTGCCGGCCCGCCAATTTGACCACGGTGCCCGGCTTCAGCGTCGCGACGCGGCTCACCAGCTCTTGGGCGCTCGTGATCGGCGCGCCGTTCAGGTTCGTGATCAAGTCGCCGGGCCGCACGCCGGCCTCGTACGCGGGGCTTTTCACGAGGATATTCACGACCGTGACCCCGCCGCCCGACGCGATGCCGAGCGCGCTCGCCTGTTCGTTGGAAAGATCCTGCGGCGCAAGCCCAAGCCAACCGCGAATCACACGGCCGTGCTCCAGGATCTGCTGCACGACGCCGCGCACCAAATTGACCGGAATCGCGAAGCCGATGCCTTCCGGGCCGCCGTATGCGCGGTTCAACACCGCGGTGTTGATGCCGATTAGCTCGCCGCGGACGTCGATCAGCGCCCCGCCGGAGTTGCCGGGGTTGATGGCGGCGTCCGTCTGGATGAAATTCTCGAACGTCGCGAGCCCCAGCTGGCCGCGCCCGGTCGCGCTGACGATGCCTTGCGTGACCGTTTGGCTGAGGCCGTAGGGGTTGCCGATCGCCAGCACGATGTCGCCGACCCGCAGAGTGTCGGAGCGGCCGAGCGGCATGACCGGCAACTTGCCGATCGACAAGCGCAGCACCGCGAGATCCGTATCCGTGTCCTGGCCGACGACCTTGGCCTCGGCGACGCGCCCGTCGGCCAATTGCACCCTGATCGAATCGGCGCCGGCGATCACGTGCTGGTTCGTGACGATCGTGCCGTTCGCATCGACGATGACGCCGGAGCCCAAGCTTCGTTCCACACGCCGCCGGTACGAGGGCCAATAGTCGCCGAACAACTGGGCGAGCGGCGAAGCCTGCGTCTGTTCGGTGACGACGCGCGCCGTGTACACGTTGACGACCGCCGGAGCCGCGCGCGCGACGGCGTCCGCGAAACTGTCCACGACGACGGTCGGTGCGGGGGCCGCGACCCCGCGCGGCGCGAGTGCGCCCGCCGGCTGCGCGGATTTCGGCGCATCGGCGGCGGGAACGCCGAGCAGCGACGGTTTCCACCAGACGATGACAAACCCCGCCGCCAATCCGACGATGACGGCACGAATCAGGAATTTCGCGATGATACCCGCGTTCTTCAATGAAAATTCCACAACAGAAAAAATGTGGGCGGCCGCAAGTCCTTACGTACCCGCCACCCGGACGCCGGCGAAGTCACGTGTTGCGAGCAGCGGGGACCGCCTACTGTGTATAATGCTCCCCCGTAATTGAATGTTAAACACCATCCTCGCGCGAGAATGTGCAAAGGTTTGTCAATCGTTCTTAGGGGTAAATGGAATGGATGATCAGGTTGATCATAGTCGCCGCCGATTGTTGACGGCGGCTACCGTCGGAACGGGTGCGATCGGCGTGGCATTCGCCGCAGTGCCGTTCTTGGCCTCGTGGAATCCCAGCGCCCGCGCGCTGGCGCTCGGCGCGCCGGTGGAAGTCGATGCATCCAAGATCGAGCCCGGTCAAATGATCAAGGTCGCCTGGCGCGGCCAGCCGGTGTACGTCGTGCGCCGCACACAGGACGTCATCGACCATCTCGGCAATCACAACGGCATGCTCGCCGATCCGAATTCCGAGAACTCCCTGCAGCCCGAGTACATCAAGGCGAGCGGCGCCGCGCGCGCGCGCAACCCCGAGTATTGGGTGGGCCTCGGTGTTTGCACGCACTTGGGCTGCGCGCCCTCCAGCGCGTTCGAGCGGCGCGGCGAGTTCCAATTGGCCGGGGTCGACCTCGGCGCAGACTGGCCGGGCGGTTTCTACTGCCCCTGCCACGGCTCGAAATACGACGCGTCCGGGCGGGTCTTCAAGGGCATGCCCGCGCCGAAGAATCTCACCATTCCGTCTTACGTGATCGGCGCGAACATGCATATCATGATCGGCGTCGACGACGCCTCGCAGAACGCTTAAATTCGCAGGAGAGGTCGACCGATGTCCGCAACATCCGATTCCGCCGCCGCCGGCAAGAGCCGCGGTTTCATCAACTGGATCGATCAGCGATTTCCGCTGACTAGCTTGTGGAAGGAACATCTCGCCGAATACTACGCGCCGAAGAATTTCAACTTCTGGTACTACTTCGGCTCCCTGGCGATGCTGGTTCTCGTGAACCAGATCGTCACCGGCATCTACCTGACGATGAACTACAGGCCGTCGGCCGCCGAGGCGTTCGGCTCCGTCCAATACATCATGAACGATGTATCGTGGGGCTGGCTCATCCGCTACATGCACACTACGGGCGCATCGGCGTTCTTCATCGTCGTCTACCTGCACATGTTCCGCGCGCTGCTGTACGGCTCGGCGCGCAAGCCGCGCGAACTTCTGTGGATATTCGGCTGCCTGATATTCGTGCTGTTGATGGCCGAAGCGTTCATGGGCTACGTGCTGCCGTGGGGGAACATGAGTTTCTGGGGCGCGCAGGTCATCACGTCGTTGTTCGGCAGCATACCGGTGATCGGCGGAACACTCGTCGAATGGATACGCGGCGACTACGTGATCGCCGACGCGACGCTCAACCGGTTCTTCGCGCTGCACGTCGCGGCCTTGCCGCTCGCGCTGATCTTCCTCGTGATCGCGCACGTGATGGCGCTGCACGAGGTGGGGTCGAACAATCCCGACGGCATCGAGATCAAGAAGCTGAAGGGGCCCGATGGGCATCCGCTCGACGGCATCCCGTTCCATCCGTACTACACGGTCAAGGACATCGTCGGCGTCGCCGGCTTCCTCCTGCTGTTCTGCGGCGTGATCTTCTTCGAACCGAGCTTCGGCGGGTTCTTCTTGGAAGCGGCGAATTACACGCCGGCCAATGCGTTGCTGACGCCGCCGGACATCACGCCGGTCTGGTACTTCACGCCGTACTACGCGATGCTGCGCGCGATTCCGTCCTTCGCCGGCACGCAGATCTGGGGTGTCTTGGTGATGGGCTCGGCCGTCGTCGTGCTGTTCTTCGTGCCTTGGCTGGATCGCTCTCCGGTCAAGTCGATCCGCTACAAGGGACCGCTCTACAAGATCGCGCTCGCGCTGTTCGTCGTGGCTTTCGTCATGCTGGGCGACTGCGGGATGCATCCTCCCGCGGGGATCTATCCGATTCTCGCGAGGATCGGCACCGGGGTCTATTTCGCGTTCTTTCTGCTGATGCCTTGGTACACGAAGATCGACAAGGTGAAGCCAGTGCCGGAGAGGGTGACGGGACATGCTTAAGCGCTTTTTGTTGATTGCTGCGGTTCTGGTTCCCGGCGGCGCCGCATTGGCGCAGGAGGCGGGCCCTGCCTTTCTGCACGCCGGCACGGACATCGACGACGTGCAATCCCTGCAGCGCGGCGCGCGCGACTTCATGAACTATTGTTCGGGCTGCCATTCGCTGCAGTACCTGCGCTACAACCGCGTGGCGAAGGACTTGCAGATCCCGAGCGCGGAGCTCGAGAAGAATCTGATGTTCACGTCGACCAAGCCGTTCGCCCACATCGTTTCGGCGATGCCGGCGGACGCGACCGCGTGGTTCGGCAACCAGCCGCCTGACTTGACGCTGATGGCGCGCTACAAGGGTGTCGACTACATCTATTCGTTCCTGAAGGGCTTCTATGCGGACAAGACGCGGCCTTGGGGCGTCAACAACCTCTACCTGGCGAATTTGGCGATGCCGTTCGTGTTGGCGCCGCTGCAGGGACTGCAGAAGCCGGTCTACCACAATGAGACCGATCCGTCGGGGCATACCAGCATGCAGTTGAGCGGCGTCGAGCCCATGACCCCCGGGTCGATGACGCCGGAACAGTACGACCGGTTCGTGCGCGACATCGCCAACTTCCTCGATTACACGGCCGAACCGATCAAGGCGAAGCGCGAGACGATCGGGATTTTCGTGACGCTGTTCTTGCTGGTGTTCTTCGTGTTCGCGTACCTTCTGAAAAAGGAATATTGGAAGGACGTACACTGAGAGCCGCGCAGTATGCCCGCGTTCGGTATGAGCGTCGCCCCTGCGGGGGTGGCCGTATCGCTATCAGGAGACAGCGTTAGTGGCGCGTCGGGCGGTGATGACATTGTTTTCGGCGCCGACTGCCCCCTGGAGTCACCGCACGCGGCTGGTGCTCGCGGAAAAAGGCATTGCTATCGACGTGGTGAACGTCGATGTCGGGAAGCTGCCCGAGGATCTGCTCGACCTCAACCCATACCACAGCCTCCCGACCTTGGTCGATCGCGACCTCGTCCTGTACGACTCGCGGGTCATCATCGATTATCTGGACGAGCGCTTTCCGCATCCGCCGCTGATGCCGATCGATCCGGTGACCCGCGCGCAATTTCGCGTGGCCTTGTACCGGGTGGAGCGCGATTGGTACGCGATGGCGGCCGACATCGAGGCGGATCCGCACGGCAAAACAGCCGCGCACAGCCGCAGAGTGTTGGGTGAAGCGATCGCGGCGAGCGCCGAGGTGTTCAAGGCGAAGCCTTTCTTTCTCAGCGACGATTTTTCACTCGTCGACGCGAGCATTGCGCCGATCCTCTGGCGTCTTGCGCGTTTCGGCATCGTACTGCCGCCGCAGGCTCAGCCGATCGTAAAATATATGAACGCGATATTTTCGCGGCCGACCTTTCGTGCGTCGCTGACCGACGCTGAGCGGAGCATGCGTCCTTGAAGGCGCGCCGCCCTTATCTGCTGCGCGCGCTGCACGAATGGATCGCCGACAGCGGCGAGACGCCGCATATCGTCGTCGATGCGACGGCCGAAGGGGTCACGGTGCCGCGCCAATACGTCAAGGAAGGCAAGATCGTGCTGAACGTGAGCGTCACGGCGACGCAAATGCTGCAGCTCGGCAACGATTTCGTGAGCTTTCAGGCGCGTTTCGGCGGCATGAGCCATGCGGTGCAGATTCCGGTGCGCGCGGTACTCGGTATTTACGCGCGCGAAACCGGGCAAGGCATGATTTTCCCCGAGGGCGACGCCGAACCCGATCCGACCGATGGACCGCCGACCGGGCCGCAGGGAACGGCAGACGCTGCCGCCGGCAGGACGGCCGCGCCGCGCCCTAACAAACGCCCGAAGCTGCAAGTCGTTAAGTGATAAATCGGTCAGTCGGCGTGAAACGCGCCCTTGATCCATTGCAATTCGTGCGCCCCGCCCGGATGGCCTTGAACGGCGACCACGTCGAAGCGCACAGGCCATGCGCGCAATGCCCGTGAGCGCAGCAGGAACACTTGCGCCGCCCGGATGATCCGCCGGCGCTTCAAATGGGTGACGGAGCCCAGCGCGCCGCCGTAATCGCCGCGCGAGCGCTGGCGCACTTCGACAAACACCAACACGCTGCCGTCCCCGCAGACGAGATCGAGTTCACCGAGACGGCAGCGGAAATTGCGGGCGATCACATCAAGGCCCTGCGCGGCGAGATGCCGCTCGGCCAAGCGTTCGGCGTCGATTCCGCGCGCCAGCCGCAGCAGGCGGGAAGCTTTGGCGGCGGCGCGGGCGTCGATCATCGGCGCAAGCTTGAACTGATTGCCGCGGCCGTGTCGTGCCGGATATCTGCCCGAAAGGCGTCCAAATTCACCGCGGCTGAGGTACGCCGTCCCTGATCACGGCCCAGCCGAGATTGCGGCGAACCCGGTTGTCTTGGTCGAGCCGCAAACTGCCCGTCATTCCCGTAAGGTCCGCGCCGCCCCGGAGGAATCCCGAGCTCAAGCTCGGCACCAGGCGGTAGGCATCGAAGCCGAACGCGAACAATCGGTCCCTGCGCGCGGTCGCCGCCGGCCATGCCGCGCGCACCGCGTCCCGAATCGAGACGACCTCGGGGTCCGTGGAGATCATCCACGGCATGTCCGGGAAATTAAGGCCGTCGATGTCCGCGTTCGCGCCGGGATCGGGCTTGAAGCTGTCCGGCATCGAGTACACGGGAATGTCGCCCGCGTAATGAAATTTCAACTGCGGCATGATCAGCCGCGCAATCTCGGGTGTGCCCGCGATGAAGACGAAAGCGGCATCCGCCCGATGGGTCACCGGTTCGCCCTTGACTTCGTGGATATCCAGGGCCGCGCGGATCATGCCGGAAAAATCCACCAGCGTGGAATCGTAGCGCTCTACGTCGAGTACGGCGCCGCCCAGACGCGACAGTTCGTCGGTGAACGCCGCGGCCACGCGATTGCCCAACTCGCCGTCGGGTATGAACGCCACGCCGCGCAGCCTACCGTCGGCGGCGAGACGGCGCGCGACGATGCGCGCCTCGTCCTCGGGCAGCAGCGCGAATTGATACAAGTTGCGCGCGGCCGCGGCGGGGCCGCCGAGGAAATTGAGCGCGAGCGTCGGAACGCCGCCCGCGGCGAGCGGCGCCACGGCCGCGACGCTTGATTTAGTCAGCGGTCCGACGACGAAGCCGGCGCCGCCTGCGAGCGCGCGCGCGTAGGCGCTGGCTACCGACTGCGCCGCGACATCGTAAATCTTCAGCCGCGGCCGCGTCGCGGCGTTTTGCTCGTAATAGGCGGCAATGAATCCATCGCGCACCGCAGCGCCGATCGATGCGGCGCGGCCCGAGAGCGGCAGGAGGAGGGCGACCTGGCTGGGATAGGCTTCAGCCGCCGGAAGCCGTGCTTGCGAGGCCCCCGCTCGCGCAACCTCGGCAGCGCCTCGCGGTGCGGCCTGCTCGGCCGCACCTTCGCCCGCGGGCGTCTCGGTCTGCGCGACCAGGGAGCAGCCGGACAACGTCATATACAGCGCGAGCGCCGTGCAAAGCATGAACGATGGACGTCGGCGGATCACTGCCATACCCTTGCGCATCTTTGCCCTTACGAGTGACGAGGCGCGGATTATAGTGGCAAACGGGGTTTCCGGCAGACTCTACGTCGTTGCGACGCCGATCGGCAACTTGGGCGACCTTGGTGGGCGCGCGCGCGAAGTCCTCTCGTCCTGCGCGCTCGTCGCCGCGGAGGATACGCGCCACAGCGGCGCGCTCCTCAGGCATTTGGGGCTGTCGACGCCGCTCTTGTCGGTGCACGAGCACAACGAGCGCCAGCGCGCGCCGGAACTCGTCGAGCGCATGCGCAATGGCGCAGACGTTGCGCTCGTCAGCGACGCAGGCACGCCCGCGATCAGCGATCCCGGCTTCGATCTCGTCTGCGCGGCCGTCGCGGCGGGCATCGAAGTCATCGCCGTTCCCGGCCCCTGTGCGGCGATCGCCGCGCTGTCGGTCGCCGCGCTGCCGACGGCGCGCTTCGCGTTCGAGGGCTTTCTGCCGCCTCGAGGGGCCGCGCGGCGGCGCCGCCTCGAGGGGCTCGCCGCCGAGGAACGCACGCTCGTTTTCTATGAATCGCCGCATCGCGTGCGCGAAATGCTCGATGATTGCGCTGCGATCTTCGGCTCCGTGCGCCGCGCGGCGGCCGCACGCGAACTCACGAAGCTGCATGAGAAGGTCTACCGTGGAACGCTCGCCGAGCTGCAGGCGTGCGCGGCCGCGGATGCCGACTTTTGCCGCGGCGAGATCGTCGTCCTGATCGACGGCGCGCCGCCCGCCGCCGCGGATGCGAATCGCGATCTCGATCGGGTGCTCGCCGAATTGCTCGCGGAGTTGCCGCTTGCGCAAGCAGCGCGGCTCGCCGCGAGGGTCACCGGTGCGCGCGCCAACGACGCGTACCGCAGGGCTCTCGAGCTGCAGCGTGAATCTCTCTCGCAATAATTTCCCTATCTGCGTATCGTGTTCCCCGAGAGTCGGCCAGACAGTCGCTGTGCGTGAACCGCATGGAGGAAAGTCCGGGCTCCATCGGGCGAGGTGCCAGGTAACGCCTGGGGGGCGCGAGCCCACGGAAAGTGCAACAGAAAGATACCGCCTAAGCGCCGCGCGAGCGGCGCCGGTAAGGGTGAAATGGTGCGGTAAGAGCGCACCGCGACGGTGGCAACATCGGCGGCACGGCAAACCCCACCTGGAGCAAGGCCAAATAGGGAAGCGAGCGGCGCCCACGGCCGCGATATGTGGCCCACATAGGCTTCCGGGTAGGTCGCTCGAGGTGCGCGGCGACGCGCATCCCAGAGGAATGACTGTCCACGACAGAACCCGGCTTATCGGCCGACTCTCACTTCGCACGATCTATGCACGTTCGCCGAAGTTCGGGGAAATTCGGCGAAAGCGATAGATGCGGCCGATTTCAGGAAAAGCTCCTAACAAATTGAAATGAAACAGACTA
>VFSW01001354.1_pt1 | contig 37377 bp, 34 predicted proteins | sample 5358111 | NCBI WGS metagenome assembly VFSW01 (sample SAMN11554181, study PRJNA540505) | mine drainage metagenome | isolation source: sediment from site ElyBrook_90M | place: USA: Ely Copper Mine, Vershire, VT | collected 2017 | reverse complement strand
TTCGCCAAACGCATCGAGTGCGGCTAACACCTCCGTGGAGCGCCACACTCGCCGTCCTCGGCTCAATGACCCGGTCTTAACCAAGATGCCGGCCTCCTCAAATGGTTGAAGAATGCGATCGACGTTGTTCTCACCAACTTCAAGTCGTTGTGCAACAAGTTCTCGCGTAACGACTGGCTGGCTAATGAGCATGTCCGCCAAACGCCACGCCATGGCACCTTTGCGAGCTTTTATGTAATCGTTCCATCCCTCGCGGATAGTGCGCAGATCTCCAACGAGTTGACGGCCGAGTCCAACCGCATGAACGACAGATCTGGCGGTCATCGAGATAATCGGGTCAGTGTCGCCGAATCGATATTGCGTGAGTGCCAAGAAATAGACGTCAGTGTTCGACAAGATTCCCGCCGAAATGGGAACCGTCGATTCCGTGGTGAGCCCCCGATCGCGAAGAATTGCGTGCATAAGCGTTCGACCGGTTCGACCATTGCCGTCTATGAACGGGTGAATGGTCTCGAACTGCGCATGGGCTAGAGCAACGAGAGCAATGACGGGCAAATCGGCCCGATGCATAAAGGCGACGAGATCAGCCATCAGCGCCGGCACGCGTTCGTGGGCTGGCGGCACGAAGCTAGCTAGTCGCGGACCAGCGTTTCCGGGTCCGATCCAGTTTTGTTCGACACGCCATTTGCCAGCAATCGACGGTTGGTCGTCCTGCATAAGGATGCGATGCGTCTGCAGGATGGCGGCTTCATCCAGTGACCCCGCCGCAGCGATTGCGGACTGCATTGCTCGCGCGTTGGCGACGATGACTTCGGCGTTGCCTCCCGTGCCGCCGACGCCAGTTTCAACAGTCGCAATCGCTCGAGCCGACGCGCTGAGTTGTTCGATCCTCGACGACGACACTGCTTCAGTTCTCAGCAACACGGACCCATAGGGACCGAGCACAGTACCGAACTCCGCGTCGAAACGGACGATCTCGTTACTGGCCTCTTCAATTTCGGCGGCCAGGATTGTCGGTACGTCGAGTTCTGCGTCAGTGATAAACGGTGGAATGGAGCGAAGGTAGCGGCCAGTCTGTTGACGACGTTCGCGGTTGGAGTGAGGAATGTTGAGGTCGGGCGTCCAAATCGCCTCTTCTTTTCCAACGGCTGGCCAGGAACCACTTCCGGCCCCAAGCGATTCAACTTCCAGTTCAGCGGTCGATTCGAGATTAGCAGAAAGTGCGAATTCGCCACCTATGGTGCTACCTCTCGGTCTGCGCTTCTGAGGTTCCATGGATTCATTGTACCTCAGTTGTGTAGAAAGTGAGGTAAAGTGGAAAATCTGACCCTCGGTTACCGGCTGAAATCCCCTGGCGTCTAAATTGCAGTGACTTCATGAATTAGGCACTTCTGTTCACCCTTCTCCAACGCCGTTCAGGAGTAGCGCTGATGAATAATCGAGGTGATCTCCTCACGACGCAGACCCTGTGTGCGCGCCAGGGCGATGAGTTCATCGACCTTGGAGAGAATCGCGCCGCGTTCCACGGTGCCGACGACGCGAATCCCTCGACCCCGGGTGAGCTCCAACAGCCCTTCGTCGCGCAGAATGTGCAAAGCCTTGATGACGGTGTTCTTGTTCACGCCGAGTTCCGCGGCGAAGTCCACGACCGGAGGAAGTCGTTCGCCGGAGCTGATTTCGCCTTCGGCAATTGCTCGGCGGATCTGCGCGGCAATTTGGAAGTGCAGCGGGGTGAACGGTTCACTTGCCACGTCACGAAGTTTCATTGTACTATGAATACTAGTACAACTAAGGAGAGTTCTGTGGTCCTCAATACCAATCGCCACCACGAGACCACGCCACCAACCCAGGACCTCATTCCCGAAGTTCGGCTGCGTACCCGCCGTCGGCGACTTCGTGTTGGAGGTCTCGCGCTGATTCTCCTTGTGGTCCTTGTACTGGTGGCTGGTGCCGGCATGCTCATCGGGCGTACCGGACTGTCCACGACATCGTCACCCTCATCACGTGTGGGAAGTATCCTGACGTTTTCCACCCTCGGGCCCAGCACGACCATCGGTGACGTGCAAATGCTGAGCGGCCAGCGAGGTGTCGCGGTCGCTTATTCCTACGTCCCTCAGGCCAGTCCGATGTATTACTTGGTGTCCACCTCGGACGCCGCGCGCACTTGGCACGTGGTCGCTCCTCTCGGCCGCGACGGCCGCGCGTACTTTTCACCCTCGTTGTACTTCGTCAACTCTATGGTGGGGTACGTCAACTTCGCCTCGACACCGCGCGTCGAAGTTACGGTGGATGGCGGCCTCTCGTGGCGGCGTCTGGCCACTACCGCACCGGGCCTCATCGAGAATCCGATGTCGTTCGCGGTGCTGGGCAACACGGCGACGACGATGTGGACTTCGTGCGTCCAAGGCGCGGTGGCCCAGTACTGCCACTCGTGGATCGAAACATTCCGCGTCGGTGCCACCACGCCGCTCAGCCGACACGCCATCCCTAACTACGATGGAAAATTCTCATCCGAGCGACTACTCGACGTGACCCCCTCGAACGCCATATTGATTGTGTCGTCCTTTGGACAGTTGCACGAGTCGCTCAATGCCGGAACATCCTGGCGTACCGTGGTCACCCCCTGCGCCGCCAACAGGGGCTCGTCGCTCTTTGTCATGGCTCCCGCGCAGTTCACCACATTCGCCAACGGGAACTGGTTGCTCGGCTGTGCGGTAGCGACGGGCATGATGCACGCGAACACCAGTCTGTGGTCGTCAACTGACCACGGCGCCACGTGGCACAATTTGGCTTACACCGGTCCCGCTCATTCCCTGAAGGGCAACCTCTACGGCGCGGCACTGACGTTCGTCTGGAGTAACGACCACCGAATCCTCTACGCCCTGTGGCAGAGTGCCCTTTCGGGAGTGGGATGGACCAGCAACGGTACGCAGTGGCACTGGACCCTCTTCGATGACGTCAACGGTGGTTCTGAAGCATTCCTCACCGCCTTCGGTCCGCGCGGAATGATCTACTCCTCACCCTCCGACGTCCTCGCCGCCACCTCGAACGGATCGACGTGGAGCGACCTGCGCAGTGAGGTGGGCACACCGACTCGTATCACGGCGGGCCATGTTGTCATCTCGACCACGACCACCACGACCACCACGACCACCACGACCAAGTCGTAGGCAACGCAGCGAAGTCAGCGGCGCTACTTCAACGAACGTTCGATCACCAATGAGATGTCAAGCACGGTGACGTCATCACCTCGACCGTTGCCCTTGACGGCGCGTCGAGGCCGTATGACAGGGCTCACGAGATGTTACGGATTTCCGCGACACTGGCCAGATCCCCGTGAACCCACTTAAGGTTGAGCACTGACGCTGCACGTGACGCGATTTGTGGAGCAAGTTGAGCGCAACGCTAATTGGGATCAAGTTCCTTCGCTACGTATTCGACACCCTTTATACCTGGTCACGGGGGCGTTAACAACACTACGTTCCGTGGGCGCTGCAGGACTCGAACCTGCGACCTCAGCCGTGTGAAGGCTGCGCTCTAACCAACTGAGCTAAGCGCCCCGAGTGGGAAAGTCTAGCCGCTCGAGATAGCTGGCACCGGGATGAAGGTAGCCTTAGCGTCGTGTCAGACCCCATCCTCTCTAACCCCGCACCTCGTAGGTTCCCCCAGTGGAGGTCGCTCAACCTCGACAAACTCGAACGGAACTTTTCGCTCGGCGGGGGCGTCGTCGCACTGATCTCCACCCTTTTCTTCATTCCCCACCTACTTCACAACACTGTCGTCACCCAGACTCAGACCCCCTCGGCTCACCACACCTGTTCGCTCGGCTACTCCCTGGTGAAGTCGACTTGCCAGAAGTCGGTGATGTACCACCCATCGGACTACTACGTTGTCTTCCTCGGTCTGCTCGTCATGGGCGCTTTGATTGCCATCTTCGGTTACCTGCGCAACCGCCCCGCCGTCGCGGTGTTCTCACTGATTCTCGGATTCCTCTCCGGGGCGGCCGGCATCTTGTACTTCGGCCTCGCGGGCTGGCTTCTCGTGCGGGGTTGGCGTATCCACAAGTTTGGTGACGCGTCCTTCAAGGGCGCCGCGAGTGCCGCTCGCGCTCAGCGCGCCACCCGCACTCCGCGAGCTCCGCGCTCACGTCGCGGTGCGAGTGTCCCCGATGCCATCAAGTCGATCGAGCCGTCGAAGCGCTACACCCCTAAGGGCACCCGACCCAAGCGTTCCTGACGATGAGTCGCGTCGGACTGGACTTTCCGACCCACTGGGGTCGACGACCCCTCGCTCGACTCGTGCGCGGGTTCTACTACGAAGGCGTCGTGAGCCCCCTCGTGCGGCGCATGTCACACCTCTCCGTCAGTGGACTCGAGAACTTGTCGGGCCCCGGGCCGTACATCATCGTCGCCAACCACACGACTCACCTCGACACTCCCCTTATTCTCAGTGCCCTCCCCCAACGAATTCGGCGCCGCCTAGTGGTCGCGGCGGCGATGGACGAGTTCTTCATGTCACCCTGGCGGGCCTTTAAAACCGTTCTGCAGTTCAACGCCATCCCGATTGATCGCCACAAAATCAATCGGCGCAGCTCTCAACTGGCCCTCGACCTGATCGAGGACAGGTGGAATCTTTTGCTCTACCCCGAAGGGGGTCGCAGCCCCGACGGCAACCTCCAGGACTTCAAAGGTGGGGCGGCCTACCTGGCCGAGCGAACCCGGATACCCGTCATTCCCACCTACATCCACGAAGCGGGGTATCTGCGGGGACCTAAGTACGCCAAGGCCCCCCGATTCACCGAGGGCCCCTCCCAGTCTCGTCATCCGGTGAGCGTCCACTTCGGCACTCCTCTCATCGCCGGAGACGATGGCTCCATTCGTCGTTTCGGATCCCGGATTGAAGAAGCCGTCGCCGAACTCGGTCGACGCGTCAGTGGAGATCCCTCCTACGGAATTACCCAGCGCGACGACGGCTACTAGTCGGCGATCTGACTCACTCGAGTCTCGTAGAGCCGGTCGGCGACGCTGACGAGAGGCGTCAGGTCCTTCCCGCTGATCGTTTCGAGGATCTCGTCACAGAACCACGGGTTCTGCGCGAGGACTGGACCGTGGGCGTACGTCGCCCAGAGCCGCGGGGCGCTAAAGCCGTCGACGTGACCGTCGTTACCAACTCCTCGCACCACCTCACCGAGGGCTCCGAGCCCCTCTCCGAGCGAGGTCCGTCCTCCGTGGTTCTCGAATCCGACGAGGGTGCGAGAACCGACTCGGACCGCGAGATCGCCGACCGCACGCGGAGTCCCGCGCACCGTCACGGCCGGCACGAGTCCGAGACCCGGGAAGAGGTCATCTCCCTCGACCGCGTAGTGGGAGCCGAGGATTTGGAGTCCCGCGCACACGGCGAAGACGTGAGCCCCTGCGGCAATTCGATCGACGAAGCCCACCTCTCGGAGCCGCTCGGTCGCGAGGCGCTGGGGTCCGTCCTCACCTCCTCCGAGGAGGTAGAGGTCGGCGTCGGGAAGAGGTGCGTCGAGGGCCACCTCCTCTACGCTCACGTCGATCCCACGGGCTCTGCCTCGCCAGGCGAGCGAGAGCGCATTACCGCCGTCCCCGTAGGTCCCGAGTAGCTCCGGAAAGACGACCGCGATCTTCACGAAGCTTCCAATCGAGCACGCCACTCCCGGAACGCGGTGTAGTTCGCCACGAGACAGATCTCTTCGGAACTCACCCCGAGTGAGTCGGGATCGTCCAGAACCTCCGCCGTGACGTTCCCGTAGACCAGACGCGTCGCCAGGTCGAGACGACGTTCTCCGAGGCACATCACCTCTCGCCCGGTGAGTGACGAGATATCGATGTCGTAGAGCCAGGAGGGATCCCTCCCATCGGCAATTCGGGCATTGATCGCGATCCAGAGTCGCTCCCGCGAATCCACACTCGCGAGTGCCTCTCCGTAGCCCGCGGGATTCTTCGCCAAGATCAACCGAATTCGACGACCCCGCCAGGTGAAGACTTGATATCTGCCGCCCACCGAGCGCAGCTCGGCGAGCCGCGCGCCGCCCGCTAGGGCGTCTCCTCCGAGCAGGTCGAGAGTGCTGAGAACGATGAGCGCGTTACCCTCATTGACCGCGCCGGGAATCGAGAGGTGGAGTGGTACGGAGCGTTCTCCGAGCCAGACCACACCGTCCCTCAAGTGCCCGCACCAGTCTTCCGGTCGACGAAACCCACAGTCGCACCACCACTCCCCCTCGGAGCCGAACCTCAGCGGTCGAGTGCAGTGGGGACACGACGCGGCGTCTTTTCGCCACGGAGTAGGAATGCGGACCCAGCGCACCTGAGTTGCCGTCTCGGCTGCGAAGACCACCAACGGATCGTTGGCGTTCGCCACGACTCCCGAGCAACCCTCCAGGGCCTCGCGCCAGCGCAGCGCCAGGTTACGAACCTCGGCCGCCCGGTCCAGTTGGTCTCGCGAGAGATTGAGAAGAAGGATTGCGCGGGGCCGAGTGCTGTGAACAATCTCGCCCAGGTAGGCCTCGTCTACTTCGAGCACCATGCGGGGGGACCGATCGGAGACGAGGGCGGCGACGTGACCTTGGGGCATATTTGCTCCCGTGGTGTTCCCCCCAGTTCCGTGCCCCCACGCCAACCTCATGAGCGCCGCGGTCGTCGTCTTCCCATTGGTTCCCGACACCAGGACTACTTCTCGAGAACGAGTCAAGTCGGAGAGGAGGTGGGGATCGAGGAAGAGACCCACCCATCCGCCCACGACCATTCCGTCCCCGCGACCCAACCGACGAGAGAGCCGATTCACGAGGGCGACGGCGCCACTGGCGACCCGGGCTCGGGGGGACATCGGGACTTTCACGTCCACGACGCTAACCGTCCCCGCCGTGCTAGAAAGTCACACGGAAAAAGCGAAAGGGCCGCCCTGGGGGGGTTGGGCGGCCCTTTCGTCAAACCGATGCCTCACCGAGGGGGGGTTCGGTGAAACATGCTGAGACCAGTATGCAGGTCGAGAACCTATCTTGCAACGGAATTGACTTGATAGTTTCCATCTGTATAATCGATACATGGAGATTCGTCAACTAGAAGCCCTGGTGGCGATTTCCGAGCATCACACCTTCTCGAAGGCGGCCGACGCTCTGGGTACGGTGCAGTCCAATATCTCGTCGCGCGTGGCTCGTCTGGAGGGAGAACTCGCCTCCGAACTTGTCGAACGATCCACCGGTCGACTGACGGAGTCGGGGGCGGTCGTCGTCGAGCGGGCCCGACGCATTCTCGCCGAACTGGCCGCCATCGCTTCCGACGTCTCGGAGTTGAACGCCGACATTCGAGGTGAGGTCTCGTTAGGCATGATTGGGACGGCCGGCCGGTGGATCGTTCCACTTCTTCTCCGAGCCCTCAAAAGCGAGTACCCCCACATACGGCTACGCATCACGGAGGGGACGAACTCGGTCATTGAGCCCCAGTTGGTCTCGGGCCAGTTGGACCTCGCCGTTCTCGCCTGGCCCATCGAGGCCCCGGAGTTATCCGAAACCGACCTCTTCAGTGAGGACCTCGTCCTCATCGTGGAAAAGACCCACCCTCTCGGCAACCACGAGAGCGTGAGTTTCCACGACTTAGCCCCCTTCGAACTTCTCTTGCCCTACCCCGGTACTCCCCTTCGACGAGAGATTGACGACGCCTCCTTCGCCCAGGGGGTCACCCTGCGCCCGCTCATTGAATTGGACGGTCTGCGCACCATCGCCTCTTTAACCTTCGATGGACACGGAGCCTCGATTCTCCCGGCCACCATGTTGACCCCCCACTTACGGGTCACTTTCGCCGGGATTCCGATTGAAGGAATCGCCCAGCGTCGAGTCTGCCTCGCCCGTCGCCGTTTCGGCTTTCCGGCCGCCCCGGTGCGCGCCATCGGCGCTCTACTGAGCGACGTGGTGGCCTCGGCAACGAGTGCACCCGCCGGGATCTACCTCTCGTGAGGGCCCGTGAGGCCGCCGCGGAGCTAGTCCGGCGAGACCCGGCGTTCGCCGTCGTGGTCGCCGCTCGAAGAGCCCTCCCCCTCTCCCGGAACTCCCCCGTCGCCGACCGATTTCCCTTCCTGTTGCGTACCGTCAGCTATCAGCTACTCGCCGGAGCGGCCGCGGAGACCATCCACACACGCGTCCTGACTCTCGTGGGCGAACCCACCCCGGACCGGGTACTCGCGGTCGGAGCCCCCGCGCTGCGCACGGCGGGACTCTCCACCACGAAGGCCGAGACGATGGTGCGTCTCGCCGAGGCGACTCTCGCCGGGTCTCTTCGTCCCGAACGCCACGGACGACTGGGGGACGCCGAGGTGAGTGCCGAGATCACCGCTCTCAAAGGGTTAGGGACCTGGAGTGCTCACATGTACCTGATGAACTGCCTGGGGCGACCCGACGTCTGGCCGTCGGGTGACTACGGCGTTCGAGTGGGCTGGAGCATGTTGCACGACCTCGACGAGACGATCAGTGAGCGATCCCTGCGCCACGACGCCGAACACCTGAGCGGACTGCGCAGTCTCGCCGCTCGCTACTGCTGGGCCGAGATAGATCGACGTCGGGGAAAGTAGCCTCACTCCTATGGCCTACACACTCGCTGACCTCGAACGTGACGTACTGCCCACCCTGGAGGCGTACTGCGCAATCCCCGCCCTCTCCCCCCACTTCGAACCGGACTGGTCGACGAGTGGCCACCTCGACGCCGCCGCCCAACTGCTCGCCGAGTGGGTCGCGGCGCGACTACCCGACGCCGACGTGCGCCTCGAGCGCTTAGCGGGACGCACCCCCCTCCTCCTCGTCGACGTGCCGGCCCACGGCGTGAGTACGGACGAGACCGTCGTTCTCTACGGTCACCTCGACAAGCAGCCGCCGCTCGGGGAGTGGAGTGAGGGACTCGCCCCGTTTTCTCCCGTGCGACGAGGCAACCGGCTCTACGCCCGGGGGGCGGCCGACGACGGCTACTCGACCTTCGCCGCCGTGAGCGCCCTCGAACAGGTGCGTCACCGAGGAGCGAGCCATCCCCGTTGCGTCCTCTTGATTGAAGCCTCCGAAGAGAGTGGTTCACCCGACCTCGAGGCCTACCTCGACCACCTGGGAGACGTTCTCGGTCGCGTAGAGCTCATGATCTGCCTCGATTCCGGCGCCCTCTCCTACGATCGACTCTGGGTGACGTCCTCTCTACGAGGTCTCGTCAACGTCGACGTCACGGTCAGCGTGCTCGAGCGCGCCCAGCACTCGGGAAGTGCGTCCGGTGTCGTCCCCTCCTCTTTTCGCCTACTTCGCCAGCTCCTCGATCGGGTGGAGAACTCCGCGACCGGGGAGGTTCTCCTCAACGAGGCCCACTGCCCTATCCCCGCGTGGGTGAGCGACGCGAACGCCGACGTCGCTCGCCAGTTCGGTGACGTCATCGCCCAGGAGATGCCCACCCTGGACGGAGTAGAGCTCATGGGTGCCGACGCCGCCGACCGACTCCTGCGTCGTACCTGGAAGCCCGCTCTCTCCGTCATCGGACTCGCCGGAGCTCCCGAACCCCGCCAGGCCGGCAACGTGCTGCGCACCTCGACGACGGCCACGCTGTCGCTGCGTCTCCCACCTCTCGTCGACTCCGAGCGAGCGGCCGCGGCCCTCGTTGAGACTCTCTCCCAGAACCCACCAGAGGGGGCCCACGTCGAGGTCGTCCTCGGCTCGGCGGCCAGTGGTTGGGCGGCTAGTGAGCTTCCGGCTCGCCTTCGCGACACTCTCGAAGAGGCCTCGCGGACGAGCTACGGTGCCCCCCTCGCGTTCACCGGAGAGGGCGGGACCATTCCGTTTCTCTACCAACTCGGTCAGCGCTACCCCGGGGTCCCCTTCATTGCGACGGGGGTTCTCGGCCCCGAATCGAACGCGCACGGCATCGACGAAATGCTCGATCTCGACGCGGTCGTCCACCTCGTGAACTCTCTCGCCCACCTACTCTCTCACCTTGGAGGAAATCAATGAACACCCCCGTCGATCTGTGGGTTGACCCCATCTGCCCCTGGGCCTGGATGACCTCACGCTGGCTCCTCGAAGCGGGCCGGGTCCGCGACTTCGACGTGCGCTTTCATGCGATGAGTCTCGCCGTCCTCAACGACGGACGGGACCTGCCCGAGGAGTACGTCTCCTTGATGGCCGAGGCGTGGGGACCGGTACGAGTCATGATCGCCCTGAACGAGCGAGAGGGTGAGGCCGCCCTACGAGCCTTCTACGACGCCTTCGGTGAGTACTACCACGTGGGCGGACACCGAGACGACCTACGAGAGGCCTCCGTGCGCGCTCTCGCCAGCGCCGGTCTCGACGGCACCTACATCGGCGCCTTCGAGGACACCTCGTGGGACGAGCCCCTCACGGTGAGTCACCACGCCGGAATGGACGCCGTCGGAATGGACGTCGGAACCCCGGTCATTCACGTCGGAGAGGTCGCGTTCTTCGGACCGGTCGTGACACCCGCTCCGAAGGGTGAGGCGGCCGGGCGACTCTTCGACGGCGTCGTCGCGGTGGCCTCGACCCCCGGGTTCTACGAGATCAAGCGCACCCGAACCGTCGGCCCCAACTTCGAATGATTCGTCGTCTACTCGCCACGTCCGGGGGATTCGTGCCCGGACCAGTTCAGCGCTCCTACCGGGTGGGCGACATGGTCCTCGAAGCCCTCGCCCTCACCGGAAAGACCCGACCCCGCATCTGCTTGGTGGAGACCGCCTCCGGGGACGACTCCGCCTCCTACGCCGCTCTCTACGAGGCGTTCAACGTCGCCGGGTGTGACGTCACCGATCTTCGACTCTTCCCCCAGCCCTCCGGGGACCCCGAGGAACGGCTCAGTGGTTCCGACCTGGTGTGGGTCGGTGGAGGTTCCGTCGCGAACCTTCTCGCCCTCTGGCGACTCCACGGCGTCGACCTCGCGATGCGAGACGCCTGGGAGGCGGGCACGATTCTCGCCGGGGTGTCGGCCGGTTCGCTCTGCTGGCACCAGGGGGGCACCACCGACTCCTACGGACCGACGCTGCGTCCGGTCACGAACGGACTCGCCCTGGTTCCGTACGCCAACGGGGTGCACTACGACTCCGAGGCCCAGCGCCGACCCCTCCTGCACCAGCTGATCAGCGAAGGAGTCCTCGGACCCCTCGCCTTCGCGACCGACGATCACGTCGGAATCCTCTACGAAAACGACCAGCCCGCGCGAGTCGTGAGCGATTTTCCGGTCGATCCGCACAGTGGTCCGGGCGCCTACCGCGTAGAACTCACGGCCGAGGGAGTAGTCGAGACCCGCTGGCCCGTCGGGACCGTGCTGAACTAGGCCGCCGGTTCGGGCAGGGCCCGGCGACGCACCTCGGCCATCTCCGAGAGCGCCGGGGCGATCTCTAGACCACGGGGAAAGCCGAAACTCGCGAGCCAGTTCGCCAGCATCAGGTAGCCCCCCTGGGTCAGGACCGACTCCGGGTGAAACTGCACGCCCTCGAGGGGAAGTTCTCGGTGACGCATCGCCATGACCACCCCGTCGACCCGAGCCGTCACCTCAAACTCATCGCTCAACGTCGCCTCGTCCACCGCGAGGGAGTGGTAGCGACCAACAATCAGTGGGGAGTCGAGACCTCTAAAGACCCCGTGACCGTTGTGGTCGATCCGACTGGCCCGACCGTGGCGCAGTTCGGGCGCCGAGTGGATGGTCGCCCCGAAGAACTCGCCCAGTGCTTGGTGTCCGAGACACACTCCGAATAACGGCCGGGCGTTCCTGCGACACTCCCCGATCACCTCCAAACAACGACCCGCGTCGCGGGGGTGTCCCGGTCCCGGCGAGAGGAGAACGCCGTCACACTCGTGGATACGAGCGAGGTCGACGACGTCGTTACGCACGACCTCACAGTGCGCCCCCAACTCGCCGAGGTACTGGACCAAGTTGTAGACGAAGGAGTCGTAGTTATCGACGACCAGGATCGAGGGGCGCTCCATCGCACCAGTGTAGGAGCCGGCGCCCGGTAACCTGGGGGGGTGGAGCCCACGCCCTCTGACGTGATCGCCCTCTTCGATCAGGGTTACACCGTCGTGCCCCTGCACCGCACACTCCAACTCGACCGCGATACCCCGGTCTCTCTCTACCAACGCCTCGCTCCCCACTCGGCCTTCTGTCTTCTCGAATCGGCGGCCCTCGGCGAGGGTACGGGCCGCTACTCCTTCATCGGACTCGACCGGCTCTGGCGGGTCACGAGCACCGGGTCACGAACCGAGGTTGCGGGAGCGTCGGTACCCTCCGGTCTCGGCCCCCTCGAAGCAGTTCGAGTGTTGCTGGCGCGATACCGGGTTGCTCCGAGTCCCCAGCTGCCGTTCGTGGGCGGGGCCATTGGCTTTGTGACCTACGACTACGTGCGCAGACTCGAGCACCTGCCCGCCGATCCGGGTGACGATCCCTGGCCCGACGCCGACTTCTCCTTTCCCGGGGCCGTGCTCATCTGCGACCACTTGCGACACTCCACCACCGTGGTCGTGCTCGCGATCAGCGACGACGAGACCGACCCGAGCGACGCCCTCGAGACCGCCCAGAAGCGACTGAGCGAGATCGAAGAGACCCTGCTCACGCCAGCCGAGGTTGATCCCCAGCTCGAGCGACTCGTCGCCTACGCCCCCCAACACCGTGACGGGGTGCCCATTCGCGAGATCGCCGCGAGCTACTCCGACTTCACGGCGCAGAGTTACTCCGCCGTCGTCGAGCGAGCTCGGGAGTACATCTACGCCGGCGATATCTTCCAGGTCGTTCCCTCCCAGCAGTTTCGACGCCCCTCGAGAGTCAATCCCCTGACCCTGTACCGGGTGCTTCGCTCACTCAACCCTTCTCCCTACATGTACCTACTCGACACCGGTGACGCCCAACTGGTGGGGGCCTCCCCCGAGATGCTCGTGAACGTCACGGACGGCCTCGTCACCACCCGGCCCATCGCCGGCACGCGTCGTCGGGGGGCGAGCGAGGCCGAGGACCGCGCCCTCGAGGCGGAAATGTTGGCCGACGACAAGGAGATCGCCGAGCACGTCATGCTGGTCGACCTCGGACGTAACGACATCGGCCGGGTGAGCACCCCGGGCAGTGTGACGGTCACCTCGCTCGCTCACGTGGAACGTTTTTCCCACTTGATGCACCTCGTCTCGGAGGTGTCGGGAACTCTGGCCGAGGGACTCGACGCCATCGACGCCTTTAACGCCCTCTTTCCCGCGGGCACCCTGTCTGGTGCACCCAAGGTGAGGGCCATGGAGATTATCGACGAGTTCGAACCGGTGCGCCGCGGGCCCTACGGGGGTGCGGTCGGTTACTTCTCGCTCAACGGTGGTTGCGACTTCGCTATCACCATTCGAACCGTCGGGCTACGCCACGGCGTCGCCACGGTGCAGGCCGGGGGTGGCGTCGTCGCCGACTCCACCGGACTCTTTGAGTACCACGAGTGCCTCACGAAGGCCTCCGCTCCGTTGCTGGCCCTCGAGCTCGCCGACCCCTCGTGAGCTCGATCCACCGGGCCCCCTCGGTGGTGAGTCGGGTACGAGCGTCGGTTCGATGGGACCTCTCTCTTCTCACCCCCGTCCGGGGTCTCGTCACGGCCCTACCGGTCGGCGCCTGCGTGGCGGTGGCCCTCGCCCTGCACAATCCGAGTGCCGCCGTGGTGATGGGCGTGGCGGCGAACTTAGTCGCGATTATCTCTCTCGTCGGAGCACCGGTCGTCCCGCTGCGCTTCGCCGTGGCCGACGGAGTGTTGATGGCCATCTCCGTCGTTCTCGGCAACCTGACCGCCGGGGTCACCTGGCTCCACCTCGCCCTCCTCGTGCCCTGGTGCGTGGTAGCCGGTGCGGCGGTCTCGCTCGGACTCACTCCGGGGGTCATGGGAAGCCAGGCCATCGTGGCGTACGTCGTCCTCGGACGATTCGCGGACAGCCCCCACCAGGCGCTCCACGTGGGAGTTCTCTTCCTCTGCGGAGCTCTCATCGAGATCACCGCCCTGCTCTTGCTACGCCTCCCGCCCTCTCTTCGTCACCAGCGCCAAACCCTGGGTGTGGCCCTACGGGGAGTCGCCGACTACGCGCGCGCTCCCGCGTCGACGTCGGGATTCCCAGCCCTCAACCTCGTCGACCAGGCCCGCCGCGTACTGACGTCCTCCTCTCTGCTCGGACGAAGTGACGCCCGTGACCTGCGTAGTGTGGTCGAGTCCCTGCGTCGAGTTCGTCTGGGACTCGTCACACTCAACGGACTTCGTGAACAGTTCAGTGATCCCCCGGGGCTCGCCGACTACCTGACGAGGCTCGGCGACGCCCTCGACACGTCCGCGAAACTGGTCGAGCATCGACTCTCGGCCCGAGCACTCGACCACGTTCACGAGGAACTCCTGAGGGCTCGAGCCACCATCACGTCCGTCGACTCCTCTCCGGCGGCCGCCCTCATCGAGCGACGACTGGACGACCTCGACGACGCCCTCGAAGAACTACGTCGCTACCTGCTCGAAGAGTCCGAGGACGTCGTGGAGGGGGCCTGGCGGGTCGACGTGCGGTGGCGTCGACCCCGCGCCGACTCGTGGCGCACCCCCCTCGGCGTTCTTCTCGAAACACTCCGTACCGACAATCCGGCCCGTCGTCACGCCATTCGGCTCACCCTGGCCGTCATCACCGCCGACGTCGTCGCCCACGTCTTTTCCCTACCCCGGGGGTACTGGGTGGCCTTCTCCGTCGCGGTGATTTTGAAGCCCGACTACTCCACCCTCTTCTCTCGGGGAGTGGGGAGAGTCGTGGGTACGGTTCTCGGGGCCACTCTGGCCGCCCTCTTGATCGCCCTGCTCCAGCCCTCCCCGGCCCTCAGCGCCCTCATTATCTTCGTGCTGGCCACCTTGGCCTACGCCACGTGGGCCGCGAGTTTCGCAGTCTCCATCGGCCTCGTCACCTCCGTCGTCTTGTTCTTGCTCTCCCTCACGCTCACCAACTCGTACTCCACCGCGGTGGATCGACTGCTCGACGTGACGATCGGAGCCGTCCTCTCCTTCGCCACGTACCTGCTCTGGCCCTCGCCCGCCGGCACCGACACCGAGACAGCCCTCGAACATCTCTCGGAGAGTCTGCGGACCTACCTCTCGCTCACCTTCGACGCTCTCGACGACCACCCCGACACGACTCGTTTGCGCGCCGCGTCCCGGTCGGCCCACTTCCGTTTCCACGAAGCGACGTTGGCTCACGGGCGAGATCTCGTCGAGCCGGACCGTGATCCCGACCTGCTCGCTCTCCACCAGAGCCGCCTCGACGGCGGTCGTCGGCTCCTCAGAGCGATCCACACCCTTCGATTCGAGGCCGAGTCGGGAGTGCGCCAGACCCCCGAAGAACTGGGTCTCGCCCCTGGACCAGAGAGCCCGGATGAGACTCTGTCTCCAGAGATCCGACTCATCGCCGACGAGATCGCCGTCTCTCGGACCCGGCTCGAGGGAACGAACGAGAGCCGCTAGGCCGAGGGGCGCCTTCGAGAGAGTCGCTGGTCGAGCCGGATAAAGAGTGCGACGAGCAGATAGGAGACCGCGATGATGACGATCATCGTGATGACGACCGTCGAGTACCCGAGCGTCACCACGTTAAAGAAGCCGTAGGGGTAGCGATGAATCAGAGCTCCGCGCACCAGGGTGTAGCCGAGGTAGACGAGCGGTAGCGGATAGATCGCCCAACTCTCTCGCCACCGAAACCAACCCCGTGGCCCCGCGAGCACCCAGGTCACCACGCTGAGAGTCGGCGTGACGTAGTGCACGAGGATGTTGTCGGGAATGTTCCAACCCGTCACGACGTCCGTGGGGGCGATGAGCGCCGCGTAGAGAATTCCCGTGAGGGTAATCATGATGACTGCGGTGCACCGCAGGTAACGAAAACTCCGCGACTCTCGCCCGGGGTTCCACCACAGTAACGTGACCACCACCGCGAGGAGGATGTTGGACCAGTAGGTGAAGTAGCTGAGGGTGTCGGCGAGGCGCTGCAGGACCCCGACTACTCCGGAGTGGTAGGGCCCAAAGAGCCCCCGGTCGAGTACCCCACCCGGAGAGATATTGCCCACGTCGAGGACGATGCGCATCACCACACCGGTCCAGGCAACGAGGGCGCTGAGTCCGAAGATCGATCGAGCAGATAGTTTCACCCGCCCTTCTCTAGCAGACCTCCGCCTCTCTCACGGGGACGGAGGGAACGAACTTCGCCCCACTCATCCGTGCCGAGGTGGCGAAGATCTCACCTGACGCCCCTCAGGCGACGGGACGTAGATGCTCGCGCACATCGTCCAGGGAGACCGTGGCGTAGCTGATGGACTGGTCAGCGATGCCGTAGGGAATAAAGAGTTGGTCCGCGTACAGCAACGAACCACAGGAGTACACCACGTTAGGGACGTATCCGTTCTGTTCGTCGAGATTGGGGGTCAAGAGGGGTCCGGGAAGGTCGGCGATGACCTTGGTGGGATCCTCCAGGTCGAGGAGGATGGCTCCTATTCCGTAGGTACGCATCGGACCAATGCCGTGCGTCATCACGAGCCACCCTTCTTCTAACTCGATGGGTGAACCACAGTTACCTACTTGCAGAATGGACCAGATAGTGCCGGGGCGCTGAATCGGAAAGACCTCGTCCCAGCGGCGACCATCGTCGGAGAACGTGATGAAGTTTGACACGTGGTCGTAGCGCGACAGGGCCACGTAGCGACCACGAATCTGGCGAGGAAAGAGGGCCAGCCCCTTATTTCTCGCACCTCGACCCGCCAGTGGGGTCATGGAGAACGTGGTGAAGTCGTCCGTTTCGATCAGCTTCTGACTCACGGACTTGCCGTCGAAGGCCGCGCACGTGGCTTGATACCTACTCCGCTCGCCGTCCACAATTCGCACGAAACGGGCGTCTTCGAGGCCCCGACACTCCGCCGGGGTCGTCGGCATGAGGATTCGCCGATTGAGCTCCACGGTCTCTGGAAAGGTAGAGAGGTAGAAGTTGGAGGCGATGGTGCGCAGCAGGGCCGCCGTCGAGATGACGTTGAGTCGCAAATCACTCTCGTGATCAATCCGCACGATGGCCTCGTTCAGCTCCCGTTCGGTGAACTCCTCTTCGAGGTGCTGTAGGACCCAGGCGACCGTCTCACTGTCGAGACGCTCGTCGAACAACAGTGCTCGTACCTGTCGCTTACTGACCACGCCCCGATGAATCGTCGCGGCCACCGGATCCGCGCTCGACGCATCCAGAGTGAACGTACCCGCGCGGTTTACGACTCCGGTGCGAAAGCCAATCGTGGAGAAGTGGCCCTCCCCGAGGGCCCGGTAGCTCATCACGACCCGTTGCTCACCGTCGAGCACTCCGGTCTGATCGGGGTGGGCTACCAAACTCGGATTGCAGAGCCCCGAACCCTCGAGGGTGAACTCGTGGGTGAAGACCGCCCCGAGAAGCTGGCGGCGCTGGAGGCTCATGGCCATTCCGACGTGGTTGTGGACCCTCTCAGAGTTCCGGAGAAACACTTCGTCGAGGTCGCGGTGACGATCTCCGAAGTGGCGCGCGATCTCTTCGAGAGCTTCGGTGACCTCATCATCGCTGAGTGCGAGAACCCGCTGAGACGTTGCGCTCGCCCGGGTCTCACTTTCTTCACCGAGGTCTTGACCGGGCAAAAAGAGGGCCGTGATGACACGGTCGTGGTCGGCGCGGATGCGCCACTCCCCGCGACGAGCGATGCCGAACTCCTTCATTTGACCTCGCCCAACCATCGCTGGGCGTGTTGCAACGTCGCCAGCATGGCGAGCGTCGACTCCGCCCCCTGATTAACGTTGGGCCCGCTCGGAGTGAGCCCGTCGAATCCTCCGCCCGTCTCGGGATCAAACATCAGACAACCCCCGTCGTTATCGCCCAGGAACCAGTTCACGCCTAACTCGACTCCTCTACGCCAGCGCTCGTCCCCGGTCACCGAGAGGGCCCGCGAACAGGCCTCCACGAGTGCGGCCACTTCGATGGGCTGCTGATCAAACAGGGAGGCGGGATTGTCGAGCGAACGTCCGCCCACCGGGCTCACCGACAAAAATCCTCGTTTCGTTTCCATCGCCAGCAACCACTCCAACTGTCCGAGAGCCCGAGACACCAGTTCGGCGTCCTCGTAGTAGAGCCCGACCACCAAGAGCGCATCCGGCAGTACCGCGTTCGCGTAGGTCAACTTCGGCTCCGGCCAGTACCAGTCGTCGCTCATCTCCTCACGGTCGAGGGCCTGACGTGCGTCAAACATCAATCGACTGGTCGCGGTGTCGTCGATATCACCCATCCGCTCGTAGGCCCCGAGGGTCGCGAAGGCTAACGAACGGGGCCACCGTGATCCCACTGGCGCGGACTGTTCGAACATCACACTGGCCCGCTCTCGGTGATCGAGGTCAATACCGCGCACCGACGCCGTGCCGAGAGCCCACAGAGCGCGCCCCCAACAGTCCTCACTCGACGAGAATCCGGTCCAGGTTCCGTCTTGTAATCGTCGATTAAAGAATCGACCGGTGTAGTCCTGCGCGTCACATAAAAACTGCAAGGACCTCTCCGCGAGCCGGGAGACGTGGACGCTCGGCTGAGGTTCTCGTAAACAGACGAGGAGCACGCGAGCCACGTCATCGGTGCAGTACCCGTGTTCCTTGCGAGGAAGATTCTCTCGAGCGTGCTCGAACGTCCCCCAGGGTCCCGACATATCCATCAGATGGTCAAACTTCACCGCTGGAAGTTCCTGAATCATGACACACGCTCCCTTCCGACCAGTTGTCGGACCAAGTTGTAATACGAACGAGCAACGGCGGACCAGGCGAAATCTGGACCCATCTCCCGGGCGGCCCGGGACATTCCCTGCGCCTCACCGGGGTGAGCGAGGACGTACCGAACGGCGTCCGCGAGAGCCCCGCTGTCACGGTGGGGAACCACGATTCCCGCGTGACCCGAGAGTGCTTCCACGGCGTGAGGAAAGGCGGTGGCGACGACGGGCCGATCAGCCGCGAGGGCGTCCACGAGAACTCCGGAGGTGGCCTGATCGGTCGAGTCGTAGGGCAACACCACGACACTCGCCCGGGCGATGAGACGGCACAAGTCCTGGGCGTCACGGTAGACGTCCTCAAACTCGACGAGGTCGTTCACTCCCTGGTCCCGGGCTCGCTGAACGAGCGATTCGCGGTACTTCTCCCCCTGGAGCGCGGCGACCTTGGGATGTGTTCGTCCCGCCACGATGTAGCGAGGCACAGGATCGAGGTCTCGTAAGGAGGCGAGGGCGTCGATCATCCACTCAACACCTTTTCCGGGGCTGAGCAGGCCCCACGTCAAGATGAGGGGGCGCTCCGACTCCAGAGCGGGAGGAACCGCACTGCCGACCGCGGCTCCGTGGGGAATCACCGCGATCGGGGTTGAGCGAACACTGTTGGTCTCCTCGAGGGTTCGTCGAGCGAACTGGGTCATCACCACCACCTGATCAGCGAGACCTAGGACCGTGTTCAAGACCTCTCGCTGGTGCGCGGTCGGGTGCGGGAGGACCGTGTGCAAGATGACGACGGCGGGGACGTTCAGTTGACGCATCAGCGTGACCACGTCGTCGCCGTCCCACCCTCCGTACAGGCCGTACTCGTGCTGGATGATGACGGCGTCGTACTGATTCAACACCTCACTCGCCCACTCCACCGACGAGGGTTGAGAGGTGACCATCACTCCAGAAACCGGGAGCGTGAGGCGGGGACGTTGTTCGGTCTGATCGACCACCCGGACCAAGTGCACGGCGGCCCCTTCGTCTTCCAGGGCACCGCCGAGAGCCATCGAGAAAGTCGCGATGCCGCAGGGCGTGGGCGGAGTAGAGCTGAGCATGCCTATTCGCAGTTGGGGCAAGGGTTCCACCTCTTCTTCGGGGGGGCGTTGGATGGAGTTACGTCGAAGGTTCGACCACAGTCCGGCGCCGTTTCGATTCACGGGACGCGACGTCGACGGCGCTTCGCCGTCCGAGAACGCGGCGATAACCCCACTCGAATGGGCGGGCGCGGCCGGCCACTTCGACGCGGGTCGAACCGGTGGGCTGTCGTGCCTTCCGCGGGAGCGTTCGCGCTTCATCCGTCGAACGCCCAGATGCCCCCGCAGGTCCGCGGCAACGTCGCTTGATTCACTTGGGAAAAAGTGTCGGGCCAAACACACACATAGGTGCGCCGAAGACAACACGCCATACCCGTCCTCCTCATGAGGCGCAGGCGTCGAGTCTGAGCGTCAGTGCTCTCGCCTGAGGTGCGCCATCCATGTAGTGCATTTCGCACGCTTTCCTAGCAAGATTGACGAATGTCAATCGAGGAAGATGCGGGGTCTCGGCTTCTCTTCTCCACCCTACCATCGTCGCGTGCGAGATGGGGAGAGGCGAGTTGACCCATCTACAACCTCCACGTAGCGAAGGGATCCGAGGGTACAGCGTCCTCGTCTACGCATGTTCGATGCAGCTAACGATGCGTCAACACCACGCGGTCGCCAAGAAGAGGGCCGCCGCCTTTAGGCGAGGGACGAAAGCCGAGACATCACCGATCCTCGACACACTCGTTGAGCGCACCGGTTGGCACCGCGACCACGCTCGCCACGCCCTCACAGTGAACCGGCACGTTCAAGTTGGTGAGACCCCGCCGACCTCGCCCGCCGATCTATTCGGCTCAGATCACCGTCGCCCTGGTGTTCGTCTGGACGCTCCGCCGCTATCCGGCCAGCAAGCGACTGAGCCCCAAGCTGGTGACGCTCGTGGCGATGCTGAAGCGCGACGGGGACTTGGACCTGATCGACGCCGACGCCACGTTGCTCGTCTCCGTGAGTGCCGCGACGATTGACCGCCGCTTGAAACCCGAGCGGGTTCGCCTGGAGCTACAGGGACGCAGTCACACAAGCCCGGGACCCTCGTGAAGAGCCAGATCCCCCTTTCGCACCTGGGCCGAGTGGACTGAGGAGGAGTTCGACTCCTACTCCGACGTCGTGGGCCACGAAGGGGGCAACTCCAGCGGCGAGTTCTTTTTCACCCTGACCATGACCGATATCGCGGCCGGCTGGACCATAAACCGATCGATGAAGAACAAGGCTGCTCCCTGGCTGGTCCAGGCCATCGACGAGGCCTCCACTCAGTTTCCTTTCGCGATCCTCGGGATTGATTCGGACAACGGGTCCGAGTTCATCAACATGCACCTCTCCGAGTATTGCCTGGTGCGAAAGATCACTTTCACCAGGTCTCGTTCGGGTAACAAGAACGACGGCGCGCACGTCGAACAGGGGAACTGGAACCACGTGCGACAACTGGTCGGCTTCTTACCCTTTGACACCGAAGCCGAGTTCGAACTCCTGGATCGGATCTGGGGCCTCGACGGGGTCTTCACCAACTACCTGCTCGCCCAGCAGAAGGTGGTGGAAAAGCACCGTCACGGCGCCAAGGTCACCGAGCACTACGACCGCGCCCAGACCCCTACGCCCCAGCGCTCGCCCACGACGGGGTCGACGGGGCGTCGCGCATCACCATGAACACCACGTTCGCCTCCATCCGCACGGCGTCGATCTCCGACTAGATCCAGAGCCTCACTGCTGAGTTGGAACGCATCGCCCTCACCAAGGGTCTTGCCCCCATTCGACGAGTCAACTGGGCCTTTAACCCGCACTCCAATCCGGAGGTTGTAGATGAGGCAATGAATCGGACCTCGCGGAGGATTTGACATGAGGCAACGGGGCCAACCGATCCTGTCGAAGGAAGCGAGCGCTAGGGTCACCCTCGTAGCCCCTTCACCGACACTCGTCGGGGTCGACCTTCTCGGTGCTCGAGCCAAGAGCCCGAGAAGGACAGCGGAAGGTAGATACCACGTGGCCAACATGGGAGATCCCACACACGGACGACGTTCCCTCGATCAAGACTCGTCACCGAGCGGGGCCGACGTATTTCGGCACCTCATCTCTCGCGAAGTCCGACTACTGGATGCTCACGTCCCACTGCGCCACGACACCGACCTCAACGACGATATCCACCAACTACGCGTCTGTGCTCGACGTTTACGTTCCGAGCTTCGCGTGATGAAGGTCGTGCTCACCCCCGCCGACTCCGAACACCTGAACCAGGACCTGCGGCTCTTCGGGCGTCAGCTCGCACCCCTTCGGGACTTACAAGTCGTCCGAGACGATCTGACGCGGCGATGTCACGTCCTCGGCGTGCACTCTCCACTTCTCCTCGAACAGATCAGCGTTCGAGAGTCGGCCCTTCGAGAGGTCGTCACTCGTTACCTCCAATCCTTGGACGCACGAGACGTCATTCGCACCATCCGACAACTACTGCACGATCCCCCACTTCGGCCCCGCGCACGCCACCGCGCCGACTCTCTCTTTCGCGACTCGTTCAACGACGAAGTTCGCCACTTCTTCTCCCGGCTGGAGCGGGTCCCGGAGGACGTCTCCCTCGAGAAACTGCACCGTCTCCGGGTCTACACGAAGCGGTGCCGGTACAACGTGGAGGTGGGAGAGACCTACCTTCCGGTCTCTCCACGTCGAATGGCCAAGACGTTGCGTCAACTTCAAGAGGTACTCGGGAACCTTCACGACCTCAGTCTCGTCCTCGATCTTCTCAACCATTCTCTACTCGACGTCACGAGTGCCGAGAAGATTCGCGAGAACGTGCACGTCGACCTCGTGAGCCTGATGGCGACCTGGCGACCGGCAGCGGAGCGAGCACTCCACGAGTACTCCCAGTTCCGAGACGCTGAGTAGCTCTCGCCGAACACTCAGATGGAGAGCCGCGGCCGACTTCGTTAATCCGACCCGCGTGCCGCGGCAGTTCACCGCTCCGGAGCACCCCTTAAGGAACCAACTCACTCTCCGCGCACCTCGACGCTAGGAGGTCGCCAACTGAGTCAGGTCGTAGGTGACGGCCGTCGAAGGGTTCGAAGATTTTGTAGTTCCCGGCGTAACGATCTGAACACCTGAGAAGGTCAATCCCACGTCAGCCAAGTTGGACGAGGTCGCCGCACCGTCGTTCGTCGCTGCGTACGACGACACGACGGAGTCCTTCAGAACGTAGGTCTCCAGGATGTTCTGAGTACCCTCCTGGTAGATGTCCAGGGTCACCTTCTTAATAGGGGTCCCCGTCGTGAGGTCGCCCAAGAGGGCGTTGGAGAGTGTGCCGAGAGGAATGGAGACCGTCAGCGGAGACGTCTGCGTTTTACCGGGCACTACACCACCTCCGGGCCCCGAAGTCGAACTGACGAGATTCTGAAACGAGGTGTTGTAGGAATATACGTTCGCGGTCTGAACAACCGTGCCTGACGGCGGAAACACGCTGAGTAAACCAACTTGAACCGCATTCGGAATCGACGAAGGTGCTGACGAACCCGCCGGACCCTGTGCTCCCGTAGCGCCCCTTGCTCCCGTGGCCCCCGCTGGACCAGCCGGTCCCGGTGCTCCGGTAGCGCCCGTTAATCCAGCCGGACCCTGTGCTCCCGTAGCGCCCCTTGCTCCCGTGGCCCCCGCTGGACCAGCCGGTCCCGGTGCTCCGGTAGCGCCCGTTGAACCCTTCGGACCCGCCACACCTTGAGGACCCGTGGGACCCACCACATTCCATTGCACCAGACTCTCGTGATCATGACACGTCTGTGTGCCCGAAATCAGTCGAAGTTCTCCGTTCGGCTTCACACACGCAGAGAGTGTCGTGGTTCCCGACGAGGCGAAGGCCGTGGCTGATACCACCCCACCAATCAAGGCTCCTACTGCTCCCGTCGCGACGACCACTCGGACACTGCGACGATTCACGATTTCCCGCCACGCCATAGGACCCCCCTTCCACCCAACGAAAAATGATTCTAAGGATGGGACCTCACGGAGTCAAGAGATCTCGTTGGCGCTCTCGTGCCGCGACATGAACAGGGTGCACCACCGAGAACGTGAAGTACACAATCCTGGACACAATGCCAGCGGCAGTGTTGGCACAACTCGCCAACCGCGCCTTCGCGGTGCCACTCATACTGGCAGTGCGATACCAACTCATTCGCCCGGATGTCCCGATCTTTCGGCCGCAATCCACATCGGTATTAAACGTGTTTGGCTAGAACTCCTCTTCAAAAGACACGCTGCCCTGCACACCGGTTTGGTAGGCGGAGACCGTACGTTCGAAGAAGTTGGCCAGTTCGGCAACTTCTTGGAGTTCCATGAAGTCGAAAGGATTGGTCGAACCGTAGTGCGTCGGGAATCCCAAGCGCCGTAAGCGCTGGTCCGCAATGAACTCGAGATACTGACGGGTGTCCGCGACCGAGAGACCGGGGACTCCCTCGGAGAGGATGTCCTCGGCGAAGGCTACTTCGGCGTCCACCGCCTCTCGAATCATCTCCGTGACCCTCTGCTCAAAGTTGGCGTCGACGAGGTCCGGCTCCTCTCGTCGAATCGTGTCGATCACTTCGAAGGCGAAGGCCATGTGAGCACTCTCGTCACGAAACACCCAGTTCGTACCGGCCGCGAGTCCATTGAGGAGTCCCTTGGAGCGCAGAAAGTAGACGTACGCGAAGGCGGCGAAGAAAAACAAGCCCTCGATGCAGGCCGCAAAGCAGGTGAGGTTGAGGAGAAACTCCTGTCGATCCTCTCTCGACTCGAGTCGCTCGAGACGAGACATCGAGGAGATCCAGCGAAAACAGAACTCCCCCTTTCGACGAATGGAGGGGATGTTCTCAATCGCCGAGAAAGCTTCCGCTCTCTCCTGGTCGTCATCCAAATAGGTGTCGAGCAAGGTCAGATAGAACTGAACGTGAACGGCCTCTTCGTAGAGCTGCCGGGAGAGGTAGAGACGGGCCTCCGGGGCGTTTAAGTGCTTGTAGAGATTGAGCACGAGATTATTCGCCACAATGGAGTCGCCCGTCGCGAAGAAGGCCACCAGACGCTTAATGAGGTAGCGCTCCGACGGCAGGAGGCGCTGGGCGAGATCAGTCACGTCGTCACTTAAGTCCACCTCCTCCACCGTCCAGGTGTTCTTGATGGCGTCGCGGTAGCGCTCGTAAAACTCGGGGTAACGCATGGGACGAAGGGTGAGGTCGAGTCCCGGATCGAGGAGAGAAGAAAAACTCATTAGTCGCACGCCTCACAGGTCTCGGGATTCTCCAACGAACAGGCGACCGACTCCGCGTCACCGAACTCCTTCGCCAGTGCCACCGTGGTCATCGCGATTCGCGTCGCCGGGCGTGAACGGAGGTAGTAGGTCGTTTTCAGTTGCTTCTGCCAGGCGTAGAGGTACATCGAGGACAACTTGCCAATGGTCGGCGCCGCCACGAAAAGATTGAGTGACTGACTCTGGTCGATGAAGGCTCCCCGATCGGCCGCCATGTCAATGAGCGAACGCATGGGAATCTCCCAGGCCGTGCGGTAGATCAATCGAATCGCTTCGGGGAGCTCGGCGAGGTGCTGAACCGAACCCTCCCCCATCTTGATGCGGGCCCGGGTCTCCTCGTTCCATAGTTGACGCCGTTGTAGTTCTCGCACCAAGTAGGTGTTGATCTGGAGAAACTCGCCGGAGAGGGTCTCGCGCTTAAAGAAGTTCGACACCTGTGGTTCGATGCACTCGTAGCACCCGGCAATCGACGCAATCGTCGCGGTGGGCGCAATCGCGATCATGAGTGAGTTACGAAGACCCACCTGCTCTATGCGCTGGCGAAGGGCGTGCCAACGCGCCGGATCGGTCGGCTCGACTCCCCAGAGGTCGAACTGGAGCTGTCCGCGAGCGGCGTGAGTCTCGGTGAAACTTGGGTGGGGCCCGTGACGTTCGGCGAGGTCCGCCGACGCGCCCAACGCACAGAAGTAGATCTCCTCACTGATCTGTCGAGAGAGGTGTCGCGCGTCGGGACTGTCGAAGGCCAGGCCCATTTGGAAGAACACGTCCGCGAGGCCCATGACCCCGAGGCCCACGGGACGCCAACGCTGGTTAGAAGCGGCGGTGCGAGTCGTCGGGTAAAAGTTGACGTCAATAACCCGATCGAGCAAAGGCAGCGCGGTGCGCACAATGGCGCCGAGACGCTCAAAATCGAAGGCGCCGTCTCGCACGAGACGCCCGAGATTGATCGAGCCCAGGTTGCACACCGACGTCTCGTCCGATCCGTTGACCTCCAAAATTTCGGTGCAGAGGTTGGAGAGGTGAACTCGCCGCGTCGAGTCCCCTACCTGGTTGCAGGTCCGGTTCGCGGTGTCCTTAAAGGTCATCCACCCGTTACCCGTCTCGGCGAGAGTCCTCATCATTCGACCGAAGAGCTGTCGAGCGGGAACCTGTCGCACGAAGTCTCCGGCCGCCTCCGCCGCCGTGTACGCGGCCTCGAAGGCCTCTCCGTAGAGGTCCGGGAACTCGGGCACGGACTTTGGGTCAAAGAGGGACCACACGTCGTCGTTCTCGACGCGGCGCATGAAGAGATCGGGAATCCAGTTGGCCAGATTGATGTGACGAGCCCGTCGCGACTCGTCGCCCGTGTTATCGCGAAGCTCTAAGAACTCCTCGATATCGGCGTGCCAGGACTCGAGATAGACGCAGGCGGCTCCCTTGCGTCGCCCGCCCTGATTGACGGCCTGCACCGAGGCGTCGAGGGTGCGCAACCACGGAACGATGCCACTCGAGAGACCGTTCGTTCCCCGAATGAGCGAGCCCCGGGAGCGAACCCGGTGAAACGCCACGCCCACTCCACCAGCGAACTTGGACAGTCGGGCGACCTCGGCGTAGGTGTCGTAGATCGAGTCCAGGGTGTCCTCGGGAGAGTCGAGGAGGTAGCACGAGGACATCTGCTGGTGTCGTGTCCCGGAGTTGAAGAGAGTGGGGCTCGAGGGTAGGTAGGTGAGTTCGGACATCAAGTCGTAGAGCGCGAGAGCCTCTTCGGGCTCGACGGCCAGACCACACGCGACTCGAAGAAAGAAGTACTGGGGGGTTTCGATGACCTGACGGGTGAGCGGGTGACGCAACAAGTACCGGTCGTAGACCGTGCGTAGGCCAAAGAACTCGAACTCGTCGTTGCGCTCCACGCGAACGGCGTCATTCAGCTTCCGTGCGTACTTCACGACAAACTCCGCCGTCGACGCACTGATGAGTCCCTCCTCTCGACCGAGGGCCACCGACTGGGAAAAGGAGTGAATGTCCTGATTGGCTACTTCCTTATCGATCACGCTGTTCAACAGACGAGCGGCGAGACGGGAGTAGTTGGGTTCTTCCGACACGAGAGCGGCCGCGGTGCGGATAGAGACCTCGTCCAAGTCCTCCGTGGTGGCCCCGTCGTAGAGACCACTGATGGTGCGCACCGCCACTCGTACCGGGTCAACACCCTCGAGACCGCGAACGTGGCGTTCGACGGCGCGAACGATCTTGTTGACGTCGACCGGTTCGGTGGATCCGTCACGCTTTCGCACGTGCATCTGGACCACGGTGGACTCCGTGCTGGGGTGTTCCTCTATCAGTGTCACCGCTGCTCCTTACTCGCCGTTACCGGATGATTACCCCCACCCGTTGTGGTTCGTAAGGCGACCACCACAAGATGTGGGAGGGCAGTCTCGCAGTGCTGTTGGTTCCTCAGCCCGTGATTCGGACCGACTGCTTTTAGTACTAAGCGCTTTCATTGAGCACTAATGACCGAGGGGTCCGGGTGAGTCCTCGGCTAGTTTCGTGGGGTGCCCGGCCCGCAACGTGAGTTCAACCTCAAGCAGGTCGCGGCCCTCCTCGACGTCCACTACATGACGGCCTATCGCTACGTACGCTCGCGCCAACTTGCGGCCCGCCAGATCGGAACGACCTGGATCATCTCGGCCGAAGATCTCGCGGCTTTCCAACGGCACCGTGCTCTCCGAGTAGTTGCTCCCGAGGTCCCGACGACGAGGACCTGGCGCGAACGCATTCGCCCCGCCCTCGAGTCGGGAGACGAAGTGGAGGGGTGGCGGATCTTGGAGAGCGCCCTCAACTCTGGTCTCGCCCCGCTCGAGTGCTATCTCGACATTCTCGTCGGCGCGGTGACTGACAGTAGTGACTCGTCTCGTAAAGAACCCCTCGTCGCCGAGTACCTCGCGATCTCCACCGCCTCGCGACTGGTGGCGCGACTCGGGGCGCGACTGCGCCGACCGGGCCGCTCCCGGGGAACGGTGATCTTCGGAGCCCCGGCCGGTGAGTACCACTCTTTTCCCATCGCCGTCGTGGCCGACCTCGTGCGACTCCACGGATTTACCTGTGTCGAGCTCGGTCCCAACGTTCCACCCCGCGTCTTCGCGCAGTCCCTCGAGGGGGTTCACCGCGTGGTCGCCATCGGCATCGGTATGACGATGAGCACTCATTTGCCGGTGTTGCTCGAGACCGTCGCCGTCGTACGAGAGGCCGACCCCTCCATCCCGATTGTGCTGGGTGGTCAAGCCACGCTCGACGACTCGGCCGACTTTCCGATTGCCGGTACCTTCTGGGCCCCCGACGGACGATCAGCCCTCGAACTGTTCAACGAGCTAGCCGAACAACGTCGCCCTCTCTGGGCGCAGTCGGCCGGCTAGACCGACTCGAATTATCGCTCCAGACCCGAGAGTCCCCGAATGATTCGAGCGAGCGCCGAGTTGTCGTCGTCGCCGTGTCCCTGAGCGATGAGCTCGTCTTCGTAGTGCGCCGCCAGAGTCGTCACGGGCAGTTCGGCCCCGGTGCTCTCAGCTAGTTCGAGCCCGATGCCGAGGTCCTTTCGGTGGAGGGCAATCTTAAAGCCGAGTGGGTAGTCGTTCGCAATCATGCGACCGGCCCGGTTGCGCAGGACCCAGGAATCGGCGGCGCCTCCCGCGAGGGCGTCGACCACCTTTTGCGCGTCGAGTCCCGCCTTCAAGGCGAGCGTGACCCCTTCGGAGACTCCGAGATAAACCCCGGAAAGAATGACCTGGTTGATCGCCTTCGCCCACTGACCCGCCCCCGACGCTCCGAGGTGCGTCACCGCTTTACCCATCGCTCGCAGAACGGGCTCGACCCGCGCGACGTCCTCGTCCGAACCCCCGACCAGGATGCTGAGAGTTCCCAACCTCGCGCCCTCTGAGCCCCCCGTGACCGGAGCATCGACGGCCCCGACTCCGAACTCACGCAGTCGCGCGGCGAACTCCTGCGCCTTGAGTGGACTGAGAGTCGTGCAGTCGACGAAGACCGACCCACGAGCGAGGCCCTCGGCGAGACCACCCTCCCCGAAGAGCACCTCGTCGACTTGGGGTGAGTCCGTGAGACACGTCACCACCACGTCCGAGTGGGCGGCGAGTTCTCTCGGCGTCGATACCTCCGTCGCGCCGGCGCTGACCAGGTCGGAGGCTCGCCCCGGCGTACGGTTCCACACCGTCACCGAAAAGCCGGCCTTCAAGAGGTTGAGGGCCATCGGAGCACCCATCGTGCCCATACCGGCGAAACCAATACGCTCACGAACCTGGTCCGTCTCGGGGAGTGAAGAAGTCATACTCCCAGGCTACCTACTCCTGTCTCAAGGCCTCCAGGGCGGCGCCGCGCAGAAGTGAGGAGTCCGATCCGATCGCGATGAACTGGAATCCGCGGTCCCGGTAAGACGCAACGAGGGTGGGGTCTGCGACCAAGATCCCCGCCTCGATCCCCCGGGTTCGCGCGACCTCGACGACCCGTTCGAGGGCCTCGACGAATCGTGGATGAGTGAGTTGTCCCGGGATGCCGAGCGCGGCCGAGAGGTCGGAGGGGCCGATAAAGAGCACGTCCACCCCCGGAATCGCCGCGATCTCCTCGAGGTGGTCGAGCGCCGCGACGGACTCGACCTGCACGATGGCCGAGATCGAGTCGTTGACCTCCTCGCCGCTCAGAGCGTCTCCCCCGAACTGGCGGGCGCGGTTGTAGCCGGCGATACCCCGATCGCCCCTCGGCGGGTACCAGAGGTGGGAGAGGGCGAGGCGAACGTCCTCGGGGGTGTCGAGTCGGGGAAACATCACACCCTCCACCCCGAGGTCGAGGAGGTGGCCCACCCGAATCCGTTCCGCCGACTCCGTGCGGGCGATCATCGCGACTCCGTGGGCGCGAGCGGCCAGAAGCTGACCGAGCAGTCCCTCTTCTCCCCCGGCCCCGTGTTCGAGGTCGACGAGGAGCCAGTCAAAACCGCTGAGCGCGCAGACTTCCGCCACGAGGGCCGACCCCAGATTAAGAAAAGTTCCGCGCAGGAACTCGCCCCGGCGAATGCGTTGGACTAGCGGTGTCGTCACGGTTTCTCCTTGAGGTGGGCCACTCACGCCCCGAGAGAGTGGCGCGCGATGGGTACAGTAGCGTCACTAGACGAGTGGACACCGTTACGCCTGGTTCGCCCGGAGGAGTTGTCGCAACATGACCCGAATTTCGCGCGTCACCATTACTCCGGTGGCCTTTAGAGACCCCCCGCTCCTCAACGCCGTAGGGGTGCACGAACCCTTCGCACTGCGTTCAATCATTGAGCTGCACACCGACGACGGCCTGGTCGGACTCGGCGAGTCCTACGGGGACGCCGGTCACCTCGAACGACTGCGGCGAGTCGGTGACGCTCTCGTCGGGCTCGACCCTTTTCACACGCACCTCGTGCGGGAGACCACCGTTCGCACCCTCGGCGGAGCTCTGGGGGCCGACACCCACGGTCTCACCGGGCACATCAGCGTCGCTGGCACGGCGCTACGTACCTTCGCCAGTTTCGAGGTCGCCTGTCTCGACCTCCAGGGAAAGGTGCTCGGTCGCCCCGTCAGTGACCTGCTCGGCGGCCTCGTGCGAGATCACGTGCCCTACTCGGCCTACCTGTTCTACAAGTGGGCGGCGCACCCGGGAGAGGCCCCGGACTCCTTCGGAGAGGCCCTCGACCCCTCGGGAGTCGTCGCCCAGGCTCGGTGGATGCTCGACACCTACGGCTTTCGCGCGATCAAGTTGAAGGGTGGGGTCTTTCCCCCCGACGAGGAGATCGCGGCGATCGAAGCCCTCCACGACGCCTTCCCCGACGTCGCACTGCGCCTCGACCCGAACGCCGCCTGGAGTGTGGAGACCTCACTCGAGGTCGCCCGTCGCCTCTCGGGGGTCCTGGAGTACTTGGAGGACCCCACACCGACTCGAGTAGGGATGGCGGCCGTCGCCCGGGAGAGTTCGATGCCCCTCGCGACCAACATGTGCGTGGTCGGGTTCGAGGACATTCCCGACGCTCTCGAGCGAGGATCGGTCGGAGTCATCCTCTCGGACCACCACTACTGGGGTGGTCTGCGCGCCAGTGTGGAGTTAGCCACGTTGTGCGAAACCTTCAACCTCGGTCTCTCCATGCACTCGAACTCCCACCTCGGCATCAGTCTCGCCGCGATGACCCACCTCGCCGCGAGCGTCCCGCACCTGAGCTACGCCCTCGACACTCACTGGCCGTGGAAGAACGAGGACGTGATTGTCCCCGGAGTCCTCGACTTCGTCGATGGGGCCGTCTCAGTCCCGACGGGCCCGGGTCTCGGAGTCGAGATCAATCCCGACGCTCTCGCCCAACTCCACGAGCAGTATCTGCAGTGCGGTATCACTCAACGCGACGACACGGCCTACATGCAAAAGTTCCAGCCCGACTACGAGCCGATGTCTCCGCGCTGGTGAAGATCACCGGCTACGCCTTTCCCTGGGACTTCGTCGGTGACGACGCCGCCCTCGAGCGACTCATCCGTTGGCGTCCCGACACCGTCGCCCTCGCCGCGAACTACCACGCGGCCCGCCTCGCGACTCCCCTTCACCCCCATCGGCGCATCCTCGAGATTCCCGAATCGGCCCTCTACCTGCCACTGAGAGACGAAGCCTGGGAGGGTCACCTTCTTCGACCGCGGGCCCCTGAGTGGTTCGAGCACCCCGAAGCGTGGAGTGAGACGGCGAGTGCCCTGTACGCCGAGGGCATCGCCACCGACGCCTGGGTGGTGCTCTGTCACGACGACACCCTCGGCTATAGGTTTCCCCAGTTCTGCACCCGAAACGCCTTCGGAGATCTCTACCCCCACGCCCTCTGTCCGGCCTGGCCCGACGTGCGCCGCTACGCGAGAACCCTCGTCGAGGAGGCCCTCCGTGTCGACTCGGTTCGAGGGGTCGTCCTCGAGGCCGCCGGACCAATCGGGGTCGAGCACTCCACGCTGCACGACAAGATCGAGTTCGCCACCTGGAGTCCCGTCGATCTCGCTCTTCTCTCTCTGTGTTTCTGCGACGCGTGCCGAGAACGTATGACCGGCGCGGGACTCGACCCGGAGGATCTCTCGAGTCGGGTTCGAGCGGGCGTGGGTCGAGGGGTCGATCACCTCGAGGACGTCGTCGGAGAGGCGGCGGCTCAGCTTGTGAAGAGTCACCGCGGCGCACTCGTGGCGGGCCTTCTCGCCGAGTGTCGCGACGTGGTCGACTCTCTCGCGCCCGGCACCCGAGTCACGGTGCACGCGTCGAGTGACCCCTGGTCCACGGGATCGTTCGCCTACGTGGGTGGGCCCGGCGCCCTCGAGGGAGTCGACGTCGTCGTGGCGTTGGGTTGGAGCGATCTTTTGAGGGACCGGCGCCTGGCGGACCTGCGCGCGCTCGCCGGCTCGACGACCCTCGGGGTCTATCTCCGCCTCGATCGGGGGTGGCCGGGTGAGTTCCTCGACGAGGCTCTAGAACACCTACGTCTCGCCGGCGTCGAGGAGTTGCACCTCTATCACACGGGGCTCTGGCCCGCCTCACACTGGCGAGTCGCCGAACAACTCACCGCGGCGAGAGGAGAGCTCTCGTGAGTGGTCTCGTTCTCATGACCGGGGCGGCGGGCAACGTCGGCACCCACCTTCGACGGGCCGTAAACGGGACCGATCGGCGCTGGCGGTATCTCGACCTCGCCGAGCGCCCTTACGACGCCGACGAGTCCGACTGGATCTCGGGATCCTTTCTCGATCCCGACACCCTGGACGAGGCGATGAACGGTGTCGACGCGGTGGTCCACCTCGGCGGTCTCTCGACGGGCGGCTTCACCTGGGAGCAGTACGTCGAGGTCAACATCACCGGGACTGAGCGTATCTTCGACGCAGCGCGCCGTCACGGAGTGACCCGGGTCGTCTACGCCAGTAGTCACCACGTGATGGGGCGATCGGCGCACTCCAGAGACCGCCTACTCGGCGAGTACGAGTATCCGACGCCCGATAGTTACTACGCCGTCTCGAAAGTGGCCGGTGAGTCTCTCGGGCGGCTCTACCACGATCGCCACGGGCTCGACGTCGTCTGCTTGCGTATCGGATCGTTTCGAGAGCGCCCCACTGATCTCCGTACTCTCTGGAACTGGCTCTCTCCCGACGACTGCACCCGCTTGGTCGAGGCCGCCCTCGACTGTCCCTCGCCGGGATTTCGCGTCGTGTGGGGCGTCTCACGCAACACGACCCGGGTCGTCTCACTCACCGAAGGTCGGTCTCTCGGCTACGACCCCCACGACGACGCCGAAATCTTTCGGAACGAGGTCACGGCCGCTCCCTACGACCTCGACCCCGACCAGTCCCGACTTCTCGGCGGGGCTTACACCGAGCCCGGGTTCGACGACCACTCCTGAGATCAGCGCACGAGGGCCACGTAAAGATCGCAGAGATTCCATCCCGTGTGCCCCCCCGCGATGAGTTGACCGAGGCGCTGGTGACCGTGGTAGGTATCGTTCTCGGCCGCGACCCGCGCCCAGTCCACTCCGCTCGAGGCGGCCCTCGCGAGACTGTCCGTCGTGACTCGTGCTCCCGCCACGCCCTCGACGAAGTCTCGTCCGTCGGTGGAACTCGCCACGAAGATTGCTCGTCGTTCGTACTCGGCGAGCACCGGCATCATGGCCCAGGCGAACTCTTGGCAGCGCCCTCCGAGACCCGAGCCTCGAAGTTGAACGAGGACCTCACCTACTCCCACCACGCACACGGGGCCCTCGTGGTCGACCAGCTCGTCGAGAAGCTCGGTCCACCTCCTCGCTACGTCCTCGACCGACCCATCAATCTGGCTGCCCAGACTGACCACGTGGTATCCGAGATCTCTCGCCGCGGCGACGGTGAGATCGAGAACCGTCGCCGGTTCGGCGAGCACGACGTTTCGTACTCGCGTCCTCGGTGGTTCCTTCATCCACTCCTCTCTCGTCGAGGCGGCCTCCCGAAGAGTGGTGCCGAGGGGTGTAGCCTCCACGCCCGCGGAGTCGAGTAACGACTCGAGGTTCTCTCGAGTCACCACGTGGTCGTAGGTGAGACCGGACGCCACCCAGGGAGCACCGGAGATGGCGTTATCGACGAGGACGACACCGACTGTCTCGGGCGTACGAACGTGACGAAGAACCCCTCCCCCGGAGATCAGTGAGGTCGCCGCCCGCAGAGTATTCAGTCGAGTGATGTCAAAACCGGCCGCCGTCGTGGCGTCCCACACGTCGCGCAACCGGTCCACCGTGAGGGGCGCCGCCGGGGCGACACACAGACTGGAGGCTCCACCGGAGACGAGAAAGACAGTGGTGACGGCGTCACTCGGAGCACGAAGAAAGTCGATCAGAGACTGACCCGCACGCTCACTGCGCGCACCCGGGATGGGGTGCTCTCCGACCAAGGTGGCAGGACCGTCGTCCTCGAGGGCAATCTCACTAACGATCAGTTGGCGACGTACTCGCTCACCCCACACACCCCGCGCCGCGTGAGCCATCTCCCGAGACGCCTTACCCATGGCGACGAGATCGATGCCGCCCGCCGGCACCACTCCACCCACGCGAGAGCGAAGGAGAGGCTCCATCTCGAGAGTCCGACTCCAGTGTTGGAGGAGGGACTGGGCGTCGCTGTCGAGTGACGACTCGCTCACGTTGACTCTCCTCTCCACCAAATGCTAGGTCGGCCGCGCCGAGGACGTCTCTCCCACGGACGCCCCGGAACTCCGATCTCCCTGGCCACCCGTCTCTTCGCAGTGCTCCGGGAGGCGGACAATCAGAGTGACGGAGTTGCCACCTCGGAACCGGTGCCCTCGGTACAACGCTCCGTCAAAAAAAGTGGCGATTCTCACGGGAGGGTCATCGAGGACCCGTATGAGGTCGTAGATCTCCGTCGAGCAGCCGCCATGAGGTTCCGACGCCCGGGAGACGTCACAATACCGACCCTTCGCCAGCGGGCAGCCAACCACTAAGGGTACGATCTTGAGCAGTTCGTCTCTTCGTCGCGAGCAGGCCGAACACGATGAGCGGCACGTTCCTCGCCCGTTAGTTAATTACTTCTCGCCACTCGGACTATGGCTCTCGAGAAAATCGTAGATAGCGACGCGATCAACACCGGTAAAGGTCCCCGTGGGGATGGCCGCCAACAACGAGGAGTTGAGTTGCGCACTGGGTAGGGCGAGGCCGTCCCAGCGACCGGCGAGAGTGTCGGAGGGCCGTCGACAGCACCTCTCGTCAGGACACGTGGACTTAAAGCGCTTCTTCGTGTTGCGACCTCGGAACCACCGAGCTCCCTCAAACGTCGTGCCCACGCTCACCGAGAACACCCCCGAGGGGGTGTTTTGAATACTCGACGTGCACCAATACGTCCCCGCGGGCTTGTCCGAATACTGGTGATAGGGGGTCAATTGGTCTTCCATCGAGAACACCTGACGCGCCGCCCACCACCGGCAGACGATCTGCCCCTCGACCGAACCGAGGGCGTCGGTGGGAAAGACCACTTTGTCGTTCTCGTACGCCTTCGAGATCACGCCACTGTCGTGCACTTTTAAGAAATGCACCGGTATCTCGAGATGACGAGTGGCGAGATTGGTGAAGCGGTGGGCCGCGATCTCGTAGGGGACCGCGAAGGTGTCACGAAGGTCCTCGATCGAGAGTTCGCGGGCCACCTTGGCGCTGCTCAGATACCCGACGGCGCTCTCTTCGGGGATGAGCAGCGCCGCCGCCAAGTAGTTCGTCTCCACGCGTTGACGCAGGAGCTCTTCGTAGTTCTTCGGCTCCTTCATCTCGAGCACGTGAAGAGCGAGGGCTTGCAGGAGCGCCGAACGCGGGTCAATCCCACGCAGGTTGGCGGGCAGATAGATACGTCCATTGCGGTGATCGGTGATGCTGCGAGTGGACTTCGGAAAATCTCCGACGTAGTGAAGCGAAAAGCCCAAGTGCTTCGCTAAATCACTGGCGCTTCTTTGCGAGAGTGGGCCTCCGCTGTGGTCGACGAGCCTCAACAGGTCCCGAGCGATCTCTTCGAGGTGGGAGAAGTAGTTGTTGCGGCTCCTCTGCTCCAGGCGAAGGGCCGTGTTAGCCCGTCGCGCAATCTCCGGTGTCGACGCACGTTCGTTGTGTAGACGTTGTATTTCGTCGTGCAGCGCCAGCACCGTCGCGATCGCGTCGTCACTGAGCGACTTTCGAATCGCCAGACTCGGCAGATTGAGTGAGGTGAACACGGGCCCTCGCTGAGCTCGATCGAGGGCGATCTCGAGGGCGGCTCGCTTACTAGGCGGTTCCGCGTTCATTAGCGTCTCTACCGTCGTGGAGAGTGCCGACGCAATCTGTCGAAGTTCACTCAGCTTGATCTCCTTTCGACCGTTTTCAACCAGTGACACCTGCGAGGGCGCACGACTGAGTCGAAGTGCGAGGTCGGTGACGGTGAGACCCTGCGCGAGACGCCGCTCTCGGATACGGCGTCCGATCGCGAACGCGAGTGAGGCGTCTTCGCCGCTTTCTGACTGCTGGTCCAGTGACATTGAGAAATAATACCTATTTTTCTGCTGGCAGCAATTTTGTGTTTACTTCTCCGAAATTCTTGCCATTTCTTTGACAATTCGGCGGTCACCCTGTCTAGGTTGACCGAACCCACACATTCACAAGGGAGTGACCATGGAAAAGATGCCTCGAGGTTTTCAGACCGGAGACCAAACCCAAACTGAGGACGCGCTCGAATTCGATTGGGCCAACGATCCTCGCTGGGAGGGAGTCCAGCGCGACTATCGCGCGAGTGACGTGATCGCTCTTCGCGGACCCGTCCGTGAGGAGAAGACCCTCGCCCTCAGAGGCGCCCAGCGACTGTGGCAGCTCATTCAAGAGAGCAAGTCCGACTCCCGCCAGTGGGTCGCCGCTCTCGGCGCCCTCACCGGCAACCAGGCCGTCGCCCAGGTGCGGGCGGGCCTCGAGGCGATCTACCTGTCGGGTTGGCAGGTCGCGGCTGACGCCAACCTGAGCGGACAGACCTACCCCGACCAGAGCCTCTACCCCGCCAACTCCGTCCCGGCGGTCGTGCGGCGGATCAACAACGCGCTCCTGCGCACGAGCCAGATCGAGTTCGTCGAGGGCAACGCGGACAAGGACTGGCTGGTGCCCATCGTCGCCGACGCCGCAACCGGCCTCGGGCGCCCGCACAACGCCAAACAGATTGAGATATAGATTGAAAAAGCCAGTGCGGCCGGGCTGCAAAGGGCGCTC